>Ga0181521_10003960_pt1 | contig 17166 bp, 20 predicted proteins | sample PEATcosm2014_Bin_32_FD_119764 | JGI IMG/M metagenome (GOLD analysis project Ga0181521, IMG submission 119764) | Peatland microbial communities from MTU Mesocosm Facility, Houghton, MI, USA - PEATcosm2014_Bin02_60_metaG | ecosystem: Environmental > Terrestrial > Soil > Wetlands > Peat | place... | reverse complement strand
TAGTAAGCTGTGCTGCGTCAGGCAGTCGCTTTGCGTGCGCAAGCCCGGGTAGTGTAGCGGCCTATCATGGAGCCCTGTCGAGGCTCCGACTCGGGTTCAAATCCCGACTCGGGCGCTCCTTTTTTGCTTTTTGAACTCGCTGAAGCTTTATTTTCTAAAAGAAGTGATTTTAGCTGGCTGATTTCTGATTCAAGAGCGCGGCGATAATATCTACCTTAGAGACAGCAACGGAGACTGGAAACAGAGGCTATCATATCATAGAGAAAAGCAAATTGAGGCAGACTACGCGGAGAATACGTACTCGTCTCAGACGATTTCTTTTACTTCGGCGCGAATGCTGTCCTCGCGCCGGATCGTTTTCGCGGCTTGATGAGCACAGGGAGATGGTACCGACACGTCATCGGTTCTGAAGCAACTAATTTCATTGCGTGGCTGCGTGCGACTTACAGCCCTGGAGTTCACGGAAAGCCTTACGCAATCGCTTCTCAAGCATTGAATTCTCTCGGAGAAAGCACTCACTGAAACCGCGACAACGCCTAAAGAAAGGGTTGGAATCGCAACTGAGTCAAATTGCGCGCCTTTTTTATAGCTATGCCAGTATATGTTCGGGCTGATAACTACTTTCTTGAAAAGCTAGTTCGGGGATGGTAGTTCAGTCGTGCCGATAGATTCGCGTGAGGTAATGATTATGACATTTACAGAGATTATGATTCTAGATGTTGACTATGCTCACGTCGAGGAGTCTTTGCGCTCAAGGAATGATGTGAATGATGTAATAGTCCCCTATATTTTGTCTAACACACCACCCGAAGAATGGAAGAGTTACTTCGAAAAACAAGCCCCTGCAAGTGCGAACGCAAAGATTGTTGGCAACACAGCCCATTATAAATGCCCCAAAGACAAAGCCGCAATACAAAGGGGCGGAGCATGCTGGAAGATGGTGGCCAACTTAGTCGAGGATGCAAACCGATATTATCTCGAGATCGAATTGAGGCAAGTGCAAGAGCTAGAGCGACGAGGTGAAATGGAACGCCAAGCAGAACAACCTCCGGAATTTGAGACAGAATGGGATCGTTATATGAGCCGAGACTGAATTCTAGGCAAGATATCAAAGAGCGTATGATAAGACGCTGTTATTGTGAGTTTGTTCCTGAAAATAGATCTAGGCAATTTGCGTTAGACACACCTGTAGTTACCCGTTTAGCACTTAAACTACGACGACATCCGAACTGTGATTGAAACTGTGCAGCCGAAAGTACTGATTCCTGTGCATACGCAGCACGCTGAAGTGTTTCAGAACATGGACGACAACGTGATTATTCCGGAGAAAGGTCGAGAGATAGGACTATAGCGCAGGATCATTGTCGTGGCATCTTTAGAGGCATCGGGTCAATCAGCAGCACCTCCCAGGGGCCCGCGAGAGACGATGCGCCGCCATCCCTTGTTCTTCTTCTTTTTCATGGCATACGCATTCTCCTGGATTATTTCTATCCCCTACGTGCTCTCAGTTTGGGGCCTCTTGCCTAACGGGGGCGGAATTGCACTGCTCTTGTTCACCTTCTTAAAGGCGTACGCGGGGCCGGCCCTAGCCGCCATCATCATGACCAGTATCACCGCAGGAAAATCAGGCTTGCGTGGCCTGCGGCACCGTCTTACGCAATGGCGCGCTGGTTGGCAATGGTATCTGTTCATCCTCATCGGCATCCCTGCACTACTCCTGCTTGGGATCATCATCCAGCCAGGATTGCTTGCGAGATTTGAAGGTCTTCGCCCCATCTTGCTGGTCTATCCAGTGGCTTTTTTCGCCGTCTTCCTTCAGACTGGGCTCCCCGAAGAAATCGGCTGGCGCGGCTTCGCGCTGCCCCGTATGCAACCGCGCTATGGGCCACTGCGGGGTACGCTACTTCTTGGTGTCTTATGGGGATTCTGGTATTCGTTGTACTTCTTGACGCCGGATCACGGAGGAGGCCCAGGCACCAGTTTCTCTACCGTCCTTACGGGCTTTCTCATTTTTCTTATGATGGTCATAGCAATCGCAATAATCATGACGTGGGTTTTCAACCACACTCAAGGAAGCGTCTTCATCGCCAGCGTTCTGCACACCAGCATCAATACCCCGGTAGTTGTGTGGATACCACTGTTTCGCCCCGTGAATGAGACGACCCTGGACTTGGCCAACCTTATCGCCTTTGGGGTGCCAGCACTGCTAATTATCATTATGACACGCGGACGGCTCGGCTATCAGCCACGCCAGGAATAATTGCAAAATTACGTTGACTCTTATCACCGGTGTCATTTATAGCACGTAGGTTGTTTAGGCAACTTCCTTTCTTCATAGACTTCCAGCAGAGAAATCGCAAGCTTTTCTGCATCGTGTGCACACATCGCCTGCTGCAATGCTTCAATTATCAGGCGCGGAGGTGGCTCGGTTTTCTTTAACGCGCCTCGTAACGGTATAAACCGTGAATATAACGGGCACAAGTACAAATACGTAAAAACTTCCGATTGGACTTATGAAAGAGACCATAATTGCTATTATTGCCAAAACTGGCAATGCAAGGTTCGATCGCCTGATGTGAACGGCGTAGGGCACCACCTTCTCAGCGACTAACCCTTTCCTTGATGCGTAAGACCAGTTAGCATACCATAAAAGACCTATAATGAGCATGTTTAAATCAAATATGAGTTCCGCGAGCTGGAATTGGCCATATCTACCGATAACTGCTGTTGAAAAAGGCACGAGAGCAATTGACATTAGCCAGAGGATATTTATCCAGAGAAGAGTGGTGTTGGTTCGTTCTATTACGTAGAATATGTGGTGATTCATCCAAAAAACAGCCAGAAGGATGAAGCCAATTACGTAAATGAATATCTGAGGTAGAATACTCGTGACATACGCGCTGAACACAGCGGGAGTTACGGGGGCCGGCAGTGTGGGTACTTCAATACTCAAAACTAGTAAAGTCATGGCGATGGCAAATATTCCATCCGTCAGTGTTTCGATCCTATCGGTGGGAACTTTCAGCTCGTGCTTCGGCATCTTGCTGCAAATCCTTCGTTTTCGATTACTCCCACTTTAGCTAATTCCTATTTAAGCTGCCCTCTTTAAAGTGGATTTGATCTGAACTGCAGTTTGAACTTCGCTCTTCCCGATAACCGCCTTCGTGGATTTCAGGCACCGAAATCGCAAGCTTTTCTGCGTCTGGTGTGCACATCACCTGCCGCAACACGTCAATAATTTGGCGGAGGGGTGGCTCTGCTGCGTTGAGGTGTGCTCTCGCCAGACGCACGCCGCGAGACACGTATAAATAGAAGAGAGAGAGATGGCGATCAACGCACAGAAGGTCACGCGAGATGGCGGTAGCCAACCAGTTACTCATCGGCTCACTTTGCTTCGTCGGCGCGGCGCAGTTCGTCCTCGCGATGATCATCGCTGAGGCGCGCTACCCGGGCTACAGCATCGCGAATAACGCCATCAGCGACCTGGGCGTCGGACGCACCGCGCGCCTTTTCAACGCCTCGATCATCGTCTTCGGCGCCGCGATCGTGGGCGGCGCGCTCATTGGCACGGGCTTTTTTGGCCCCGTGCCGACGCTTTTCATCGTCCTTGGGGGCGCCGGGATCGTTGGCGTGGGGATATTCCCCGAGACGACCGGAAGGCTTCATCTCCGCTGCGCGCTCGTCTCGTTCCTTTTCGGGGGCTTATCTGCGATCTGCGCCTTTTCGTACGAGCGCGTCCCTTTGGCGTACTACTCAATCGGACTCGGGGTCATTTCGCTCGCTGCGTTAGTGCTGTTGACCCGGAAGCACATGCGCGGCATCGGCTTCGGCGGGATGGAGCGATTGGTCGCCTACCCGATCATCCTATGGGCACTCGGCCTCGGCGGGTTTCTGCTCAGCACTCGCTAAGGTCTGCCTCTGCAGAGCGCGAACGCAACGTCGCCCATTTGGTGCTTGCTCGACTCATCGTGATCCAGCCCCGGCTCGGTTCTTCTGCAGAAGCTGGGCAACGCAGCGTTTGATATGTCATCCTAGCGGACTACGTCGCTTAATCTGCTGTGCCTCTCGCCGCGCTCGTTCCACGCTTTCGAGAAGATCCGCAAGTGGCAATGTGTGAATGTAAGCAGCAAAGAGGTTGTAGATGGCCTGTCTCTGGTCGCTGGTATCGGTTTGAGGTATTGCTTGCACAAACGGCGTAGGCTCTGACCTGTTATAATCTAGTTGCGAGACTGTGCTGAAAGTGAAAGAAAGAGACAGAAGCGAAGCCGGCGACCATATCGAAAAAATGAAGAAGGAATGGCGCGCTAGTGCCGAGCATGACACAAGAAACAGAACTACCGCCGGGCGTTAGCCCCCCACGCAAGCTTGCGCCGAGTGAACGGCTGATCGGCTGTGATGCGAGCGTAAGTTATTTTTGGGCGTGAGCTTACTCAGACCTCATACTAAATATTGATCGCGCTTCCAATTACTTACGTCAGAGGCTTTTCCTGAACACAGCCGGGTTAGGTCAGGCGCGGAGCAGAATGAAATAATATTATGCGTCTCCACGTGCTCAAGCATTATTCCTACTACGTAAGCTCTTTCTTTTTTCTACGCTAAGACGGTAGAAATTAGGTGAGTAATTCTCTGTCATTTTAGTTAGCTGCGGCGTCACTGACGGTCTTACCAACATATCTATAAAATGTTAGCCCAGAGACTAATTACCAACGGTACCGTTGTGACAACAATAGCTCCGACGACGAACAGTGGAGTTATTTTTCTTCTTCCGCTCCAGATTATGTAAAACACAAGCGTGTCTATCACAGCGATGATGATAGCACTGATGACAAGCGCTCTTAAAAAGAGAATGTTTGGATAAATATGAACCCAGAGATTAATTGCCAACGGTACCATGGTGATAAAAATAGCTCCGACGACGAACAGCGCGTTTAAGTGTCTTCTGCCGCTCCAGATTACGTAAAACATAATCGCGTCTGTCACAGCGACGATTATAGTAGTGAAGACAAGCGCGTTTAAAAAGAGAATGTTTGGAAAAATGATATCATACACGGTTTACTCCTCCAACTTCAGCGTTGATTCGATTTCCCGTAACATTTTAGTTGTCCAGTTGGAATAGCGCTAAAACCGTATAAAGAATAACTATAACAGCGTTTCAACTAACCTGACATCTGCAACATCAACCCATTTCACTCGTGTACCCCCTCAACAGATGTTTTATCGTCTTTTTATGATTACCGATTAACAGTTTCTTCGGCTTAAGTCTGGGTTCTAGTTCATTTTCTAAGCCATCGTTCGTCGTATCTCTTCATCCTCGCGTTGCGCTTGCGAATCCACCACGCCCAAAGTATCAGACGCGCGGCGCTGAATGCCACGAGCAGAATGAGAAGAAGAACCACTGCGTTCACTGGGTTCATAATTGGCTCACATGTAACCGTGATTTTTGGTTTGTTTGCTCATGACCTTATACATTGGCTGTAGAGAACACACGCGTCACACAACATACGTGCTCGCAGTCAATAACTAGCTGTGAATCAAAGGGTAACGAGATTGATTTTCAACGGGCTTTTTTACGTGCTCCAATCGCTAAAATAAGTAGTGCTGCCCGTCCCAAGCCACCTCTCCGCCAGATCATTGAGGTGTTGCAGCAGGCGATGTGCGCACACGATGCAGAAAAGCTTGCGATTTCTGTGCTCGAAATCTGGGAAGAAGGTTATTGCGAAGGGCGAAGTTCAAAGTTATGAACCGGTTGCTGTACAAGCCAGCTCACAAAGGTACTTTAAGCGGCCAACAAAAGGAGCATTGAAAGGGCTTCAATCGCTGAAATTGGGGATCGAAATGCCAGTAGAAGGGTCATCCGCTGACTACGAGCGCACATACTGAACACCCCTACTCTCAAGCTCGCGCAGATACAATCGGTGCCTTTAAGCGCTCTGATTCAGGGAGTCATTCAGCGTAGAAGGTTTACGCTTTTAAGCTCTTCAACGATTCGATCGACCGCATTAGCCGCATCTTCGGGCTTTTTCCCGCCCGTGATGACAAGTTTGCCGGAACCAAACAAAAGAATCACCACCTTAGGATCTGACATCCGATAGACGAGACCCGGAAACTGTTCGGGCTCGTATTCAATATTCTCGAGCCCGAGACCGAGGGCAATTGCATTTAGATTCAGAACTGAGTGTAGATCTGCTGACGAGACGATGTTGCTCACCTTAATCTCCGGCGTTCCCTTCACTTCGATTCCGATATTTCGTAGACTTTGAAATACGTTTTCAAGGCCTTTATGAACCTCATCTATGCTCTTTGCACCCGTGCAGACAATTTTTCCGGATCGGAAAATTAACGCTGCCGTCTTCGGGTTCTTGGTCCGGTACACGAGGCCCGGAAACCGTTCAGGATCATAATCTGCACCCTCTAACGCAAGCGTGGCTTGCTTGAGGTTTATCTCTATTCCGATGCCGGTTGAGGCTACCACATTTTCAATTTTAATAGTGTCCCGCGGTTCAACCATACGCCTCCCCTGTTGGTTTATAAAGGCTTAAGCTAGAGAGCATGGAGAGGCTAAAAGCAATATGCTACTAGAATACTAGAATTGGCCCCGCGTGACCCGAGATTATCTCCTGCTGAACGACTGGGGGCTTCAGTTAGCCATCGAGGGCGGCAAATTCTAACGAGAGCGGCCTATCGGGCGAGTGTGAGTGGTAAGTTACTGTGTTTGGTGCGGCCGGTTGTCTTTGCGAAGGCTCGTGTCTCAGCAATACCTCTATAGCGAAGACCGATATAGCAGTGCAAACAGGTCACTAGTGAGGATGTGATAAAAACGGGAGACTCAGACAACCACGAAGTGAATCCACCTGACCAATGCAATGGCTGTCATACTGGAAAGATAACCGCTGTTAGGGCAAAGCGTGACCGCCCTGAGTGTGAGCCGTGCTCAACGGCGCAGATTAGCAATCCAAGGTTTAATTACTGCTACGATCTGTGGTGCGAAAAAAACCCTTATAAAGCGGCTTTCGTAAAAGCGGATATTGCTAACTATTGGCGATGGCAATCAGGGAGTAAGTAAAGACAATCGCTAGTACGTGTCGCTGGTCGTTTTCTCTACTTTTGATGCACGCGGTTCAACATCGATCTCGGCGCTAGAGAGTCTAACCGCATCATAGATTGTAGAATCGCGACGGCTGGCCGGTCTGGATCCAAGCAACCGATACCTATCGGTACGACGATCGGTGAATTTAAACAAGAGGTAGGGGTAAAATGAAAACGACTGCTGAGAAGGTAACGAAAAACAAAATAGGTAAAGAATTTTGCAGCCAAAAGACTCGCAAAGCTTGATATGGCTATAAAAGCGCTTGAAGATCTAGGCCCTCATAGGAATTACGGCGCGTTAAGCAACGCGATACACGAGCTTAACGTGCAAAAGAAGCGCCTGCAGGCATAGCTAATATGAGCCGAGCGCTTCGCGCTCACGACCCCACATAAGCATAGCCGTATTCGCGACACTGATGCATGTGCACCTGTATCCTCTTGGTAATCCGTCGTGCCTGTTGCCGTGCGCTGTCGGGTAGCCAGCTATCGTGCACACGGTCTTGCAGGTATTGATAGGCTTCCCAATTGGTTGAGCACTTCCGTAAGAGCTTTTCTGCCGCCATATCGGCGTAATCGTTCTTGTAGTCGGCTAGTTCGAGTATGAGTTCGTCGACTTCGAGGCGATCATTGTGCATAGTGTAACGGAGGCGTTTTTCTGAATAATGGTTGACGAAGAGCAGTGCGGAAGTAGTCTTGGGGATTACGTGATCCTAAGACAGAATAGTTGCTTCACTCTAATTTGTTAAAGGGTCGGCCCTATAGTTTTGTGTCTTCTGATGGCGTCGGCTAGGAGTACCAATGTTGCGCATCATCATCACAAAGACACTTACTATTAAAGCGTGGCGAATATAGGGGCTAATAGGAAGATAAGACCGCAAATGCCCCCGACCGCTAGGATAGAGCCAACAAAAACGATAAATCCGTATTTCGCTATGACATTCATCTTCAGACTATCATTTTAATTCCATCTTTCTTATAGGCTCGGAGTGTATGCGATGATCCCGTTCTATCGGTCTGATATGTAGAATCTTAGTATACAGGGTAGCTTTGGGGATCCCACTGGGATGGGCCCTCATTGAAGGCCTTCAAGCAACACGTTAGACTTTAGAGACCGGCGGCGTTATGCGACGCAAAACACCGGATTTAATATCGCGTCGATTGCCACATGCTGTCGAATTGCAAGAGTTATCGTACTGAAGGATTTCTGAAGAATTAGTTGTGTTATAACCGCTCAATTGGTCATGCTGCCAATATTGGAAAGTGCTAGGATTCTGCGGGATTAGGTTATAATAAACGCTGGTAGGGGCTTTTGATATATCAGTGGTTGTGAAATTGTATCCTGATTTGTTAAATGCATTTAGATAATTTGTTGTAGAGGGTCAAAACTACTCGTGGTCGTCACGCTGGGCGTTGCGCTCGGTGTTGCCGTCGCCTTCCTGACCAAGCACTTCCATTTGTTTGTCCTAGTTCCAAATCAACCCCCTGTAACCTAGCCTTAGGAAGAAAAGAAGTTGGGTTCAATCCCCAACTCAAACATTTCCTGTATCACAACGCATATTTTGTGACACAGCACCTTCAACAGCACTTCATTAACCTGAGCAACCTCAGTCTTGCTCCTGACCGCATCGCCGAACTTGCTCTTTATCATATGAAATGTCGTTTCAGCGTTGCTCCGCTTGTGGTAGTGCTCTAAGAATTCCTCGTTTCTGAATTCGAGGTTGTGATACATCTTCTTCCACGTCGGCGCGTTCCCAGAAGGCATACCCGCGAGAGATTTTGCTTAACAAGGTGCATCACGAAAAAACCGTATAAGGGATACCACGGAATACAATTCGAAGCGTATAAAAAAGGAGCTGACGAATAATGAGTATCGCAGGGTGGATGTGGCATATGATTATGAAGGAACGAGATTTAAAATGCGCTTGCAGGGGCGGTAAGAGAAAGACCGCACCGCCTCCCGACGGGATTAAAACTGAATATTATTATAAAGAGGCAAAATGACGTATTATGTGAGTCGTCGAGCACTTGCTACAGAATATGGACTTGATGAAAAACTCATCCGCGCGCTCAATCCCCCGGATAAAGTTATGACAGATACACATAACAGAAAAACAGAGCTTTATGACCGCGAAAGAGTGAAAGAGTTTATCAGTCGGAACCGGGAGGCACGGTAAAAGTTGCATGCGAAAAAGAAAGCTTACGGGGGTTAGCAGCGTCTTTACAAAAAGCGTTGGTTACGAACCAAACACCGATATAGAAAATGTCGTGAGCGCCGTTAATCCCGCCTGTCTGTCGCGTTTTGTTTTATCTCTTTGCTATCGCCTCCTTTTTACCGCTATACGGGCATGCGTCCGCTACCTCTTCAGAAGTCGGCAAGCTTATCATGCTCCGTTTTTTGCCGCCGTAAGTACAAGAGAGGCCGGGCAAATTATCAAGGAACCACTCGCAGTTAAAGCATGGTAGATTCCGCAGTTTACATTGCGCTCTGTGCCAGCGGTCGTCTATCTCGTCTTGATTTGGTTCCGGCTGAATGGCGCGACCACCACTACACGGGCGACCACCACGCGCGATTAAGATTGATTTATTTGGCTCGGGACAATATTGCGTCAGCATTGCATCCGACGGCACATAGTCATGCGGGCTGCCGCGTACCTTATGCTTGAGTTTTCGTTCGCGCTCCCTTGCGTGAAACATTCGCCCCGCTGTCATCCTGCTCGCGCCTCCAATAGCTTAGTTAAACATAGTCCGAAGATTTCAGCCTCCGCGGAAGTCAGCACAAAGAAGTACGGGCGCTCCTTTGAGCCCTCAAAGACTTCAAGCCCGTTTTCATAGACGTGGTACGACGCAATAGCCGAGAGCGGTACGCTTAACGACTTCGCCCCTGCGGCTGAGTTGAGCCATAGACGCTCAGGCTGCAATGGGTGTGCTCACAGCTACACCAAGCTTTATGCCGACCTGATGGCTACCCCTCGTTATGCCAAATGTTGAGCTCAGCCCTCAAATTATCGCCTGCAGTAAGATGAAGGACGTTGTGTGTCCGCACTGCCACAATGGGTTTCACGGGGCGGAAAAGACAGTTGCCCTCGGCCGCGATGCTGATGGAGAATGGGCAGTTTCAGGCATTCTATGCACAAGACCCGAATGTCGGCGTCTCTCCCTGAATTTACATAAAGGAGAGCGATTTTATGCCACTCCGGCACTCTCCCCCGTCGTGGGCTTTAAATCCACGGTCTCTAGACTTATCCGCCCCGGAACACTCTTGCCTAAATCCATCCCCCCCGGTGTGGATGAAAAAATAGAGCAAGATTACATTGAAGCGACTAAGGTTCTCAGCATCAGCTTGAATGCGTCAGCCGCATTGAGCAGAAGATGTTTGCAAAACATTCTGCGACAGATATCATCTCAAGAAACGGAGAACTTCCCCGACAATGGTAGTCTATTTGACGAGATTGAAGCGGTTAGGAATAGTAAGAAAATCCCCCCACTCACAAGCGACAAACTTCACGCCGTGAGAGAACTCGGAAATCTTGGAGCACATCCTCTTCAAGATAAGCACACTAATGCGATTGTAGACGTCAAGCCAGAAGAAGCGGAACTCACGCTAGAAATAATAGATGAGTTACTAGACCATTACTATGTTCAAGAGCCCAAAACAAAGAAGACCATAGAAAGGATACACACAAAGTACGACGCAACAAAAAAACACTAGAAGGATGTTGCCTTTTCTAGTCCGCCTAACGCCTTGTCAGAAGCCAATCACAGCAATAAGCCTTGAGCTGCGGCTTAGTCATCATTAGGCTAGAACTGAGGTCGTCACCTGCTGCCGCAGCGCCGGCTAGCGGTACAATGGACGTCTTTGTGCGCGGCAGTGACAACGGCCTCTGGGGGCGGACCTATAGCAGCGGTAGTTAGTCGGGCTGGACGTCCGTCGGCACATGAGGCCGTCACGAGGTGCGGGCTAGGTGGAACCCTACAACCCATTAACCATTAATGAAGGAAAAACGAATGAATCATAAACGTACTACGATAAGCATCGTCTTAGCAACTGTTATGCTCGTTTCGCTTTTCGCTGTGGTAAGCAGCGCGGCGAGCGTGAGTGGCCGCGCTTGCACCATCAGCGCCGCTGAGGTTCGTCCGAGGTAGGCAACTACGGTGCGGCAGCGACCGAGCTTAAGAACGCCTTACCGCCACGAACAGACGGCTGCAACGCGACAGGAAAGCCGGACAGCGACGACTGGGTCAGGACGTGCGCGGCGCCGGTGCAAGTGTACCCGCTGCAGGTTCTACTTTGATAATGGCAATACAATGGTAGGCATCATTTGTGGGGCCACTAGAGTAATCTCTAAGCACTTCTGTAACGATGACAATTAAATCAGTTTATATTCCCAAGAGTATATGTGGAGCGTGACTATTTTCAACCGCATCCGCCGACGTTGGTAGAACTGTTAGATATCTTTGAGGTTCAAAAGAAAGTGAAAGAACTGGAGAAACCGATGTCAAAAATGATAGAAGGTTTAGTCCTAATCGCAGCCGTAGCGCTAATCGTAGCCGCTGCGCTTGACGCGGTTCCGGTACACGCGCAAACATCAGAAGACCTTCAGTCTCAAATCAATAACACCCCTTCCGGCGGGACACTTAATTTGTCTGGCACGTATAACACATCTGTTGTTATCAACAAACCACTTACTATTACAGGCACCGCGACAATCACTTCACCAAGCACAAATCAAGATATAATCCAGGTAACCTCAAACGGAGTCACAATTAACGGCCTAACATTAAACGGCGGCGCTTCCGGAGTGAACGTGGAAGGCGTATCATGTGTAATAACTAACGTACACACCAGCGGCGATTTGCGTGGAGTTTATTTAAACAACTCGCATGACTGTCAGATTACCAACTGTCAATTTGCAAACGGCGGTTACGGCGTGTATGGCGACGGTGCTTCGCGGGATACTATTTCAAACAATACCATCCAAGCCAACACCGGTATGGAAGGTATGACAGGTTCAGGAGCATTGGGCGACGGGATTTTCTTCAATTTGGGTAATTCCAATACAGTTTCGCATAATAAGTTATCTGATAATATGGCCTTCGGCGTTTCTCAATATTCGTGTCCAAATAACGTCATTGACTTTAATACCATTTCTGCGAACACAAGAATCGGAGTAAGGTTCGGTCCCGGGTCTGATAATTGTCAGCTTCACGACAACACAATTTCAAATAACGGTCTCGCTCCCGCAAGCAGCGCACTCGCTCAGGAGTTTCCCGCATGTGGCGTGATAATCGTATCAGCTCAAGATGTACATATTTGGAACAACACATTTACAGGAAATCCGGCGAATGTAGTTGGGAATTACACGACCTCGCCTGTGCAGCAGCCTGCGCCCCCCTCAACCCAACCCGTCTCAACCCAACCCGTCTCAACCCAACCCGTCTCAACCCAACCCGTCTCAACCCAAGCAAGTGGAAACCAAGGCTTGGGAGTGTCACTTCCGGGATTCGCAGGCGTGGACGTGCCTTTAGTTGCCGGTGTCCTGAGCATCTTTGCGCTCCTCGCTATCGTGGGCGTGTACTTCATCTTGGTAAAGAAATAGGTGTCCGTTCGTCGCAAAAAAGGTACAGAACACGCTGAGCTGCAAAACGACACCGTTTATGTCGCAACCGATTCAACAACTTGCGGGTGCAACGGACAATAATGCTGCATCCGAATCTTATTTTGCTGGGTAAGAACGTCGATTACGGGCTTAGCCAATTTCAGCGCTTCCTTAAACTGACCAACAGTAAGTCGCGCTATTGCTGCTAACGGTCTCTGACCCGTGAACGCGCCGAATAGAATCAGCGCTTATCCCTATTTTTTCACCTTTTTTTAGCCCCGGCAGGAGAGAGTAAAGCCACGATACTACGGCACTAAGACAGTATCAATAATGTGGATGACACCGTTGGTGCCTTCAATATCGGCCTCTTTTACCACCGCGTCATTGACCTTTATGCCGTGGCGCAACCAGCCGTGCTCCTCAATCTTGAGCGTTGCGCCTTGCATGGTGGTAACGCTTTTTTCTTTGCGCAAGTTCGAGGTCACAAGCTTCTCTGGAACGACGTGATAGGTCAAGATGTTCTTCGCGTTGTCGGCGTCTTCGAGCGCACTCATTATCGTGCTTCCTTGAAGCTTATCGAATGCTTCGTTCTCAGGAGCAAAAAGCGTAATCGCTTGGGCATTTTTAAGGGTATCGGCTAATCCCGCCATCACAATCGTACTGTGGACTCTCGATAGTTCATCGATGTGCGACAATATCGTAACGACATCTAAATTGAATTTCATCTTAATCACCTGCTTTGCTGACCAGCTGTGCTGGATTTGCTTCTACTATTTGTACATTTACCAAGTGTACATTTAAAAATTTTTCTCAAATTCTTGAAAGAAGCGCCCTAATCGCTTGCAAGTCTCTTCTTTTTTTCACAAGTTCAGTTTCACACCGCGCGCAGTATGGTCTTTTTGTGCTGTGCTCTGCAGACACGTCTATCATGAACTGGACGAGGTGGCGTCGTTCGTCGAGGGATGCACCGATGGTGAACTGCAAGAGATGTGGAGACTACACTCGCTGCAGATTACGCCGCGATAGAAAATATGTTCCATATTGCTTACATCACAAACGTTCTCGACCTATTCAGAGCTTCCTATGTTGATTTATCTAAAATTTAAAAGCTTCAAACTACTCGAGGCTAAAATAGATGCCGCTTTGTCGACAGAAAGGCCATCAGAACAAAGCAAACATGCAACATGCCATTCAGTCCATGTGATTAGCAGCGAGTAGGAGGGAGAAAAACGTGGAAATAGCGTTATTCTTGCAGGGTAGAGAAGCAAACTTGTTAAGCCGTGTACTTGACGAGGTAAAGACCACAATCTTCGAGAAGTCCGAAACAAGCCTTAGCGATAAAGAGGCGTTGGAAGTCCTCGTTAGTTATTTTGAGAACGCAAAAAAGTTAGAACCCGAAAAAGAAGCGTCTCAAATATCGGTCAACCCATTAAGCAAACGCCTTTTTCTGGGGCACATTATCGGTAGAGAAGGCAGCACGGACACAGCGAGCGCCTCGCGGCAAGGCTGAGCGTTACAGATTTAAGGCTGGCGATTTCACCTCAGTCTGTTTGGTTTGATGTAAGCTTTTGTCTTGACGAAGCTTGCCTGTTTAGATTTTGAAACTGACGTCTGCCCAGTACTTCATGTAAATGTCATAAACCGAATCAGGAAGCGGATGCTCGTAGAATCGCCAGTCAACTCCGGATACGCCGTGAGTGAGAATGTAGGCACGATTTGACTGCTCCCATTGAATGGTATCGCCGTGCTGCTCTGCAAATTTTCGCAAGTCTCCCATCACAAAACGCTTACTGCAGTGCGAAAGTAGTATCTTGCGTTTCCGCAGCCACCGTTCAAAAGATAATTGCTCAAAAATATGCTCATCATCCTCTCGATCGTCCAGCAGCGGGGCGGCAGCATCGACGACCTGAGGGTGGAGCGGGCAGTAGTGCTGCATCCTGATTTTGTCACTTTCCGGCGGGATATCAAGTACTGGTTTATGCTGACCTAACGTACGTTTAAGCTGGCCTACAGTTAGCAGAGCGAGAGTTGCTAACGGCCTCTGTCCGCTGAACGCGCCGAATAGCACTATTGCTCGGTAGTTGAGACGGTGACACTCGTCAATTTCTTCTTTTTCAGCAGCTTGCTCAATAGCGGCAAGAATGTCTTCGATATCGCGTTTGGTGACGATTCTACTAGTAACGTGTTTACGTTCCTGAAGCGTTTTCGGCATTTCGAGGAATAGTTCGAACGCTTGATATCTTGTATCAAATCGTGTCCTTGCCAAGTACCGGAAAAATGCCCTCGTGAAGTTGATGACTTTCCGCTTGGCATAAACGTCGACATATTTCCGCAGCACATATTGGCGTAGTACGTCGACAGTCGTTTTGCTTATCTCCCCCTTCGTGCAGGTCCACAGAATCTGCGCAGCTTTTCGTAGCCATTTGTTGTTTTTCTGCTTAGCCCCACTTCCCGTCTGAGTATAGCTGGTTAACTCGCTTTTGGAAAACGTCAATCGTAATTCTTCCAGCGTATCGCAATCGCTATTCAGCAATGGCTTTTTTGAATTGTAGTTTCCGTAAGAAGGCCTAGAATCGGCTGAAATGCCTAAATAAGCCCTGTCGAGGCTCCGACTCGGGTTCAAATCCCGACTCGGGCGCTCCTTTTTTGCTTTCTTTTCCGTTAATTGGACATTTCAATGGACCTCAGCCCCATAGCTCCTTCAAATCGAAATGGGTCCAGTCCGCGAAGGCAGTCGGTGACGGTATCTTCATCCACATCTCACGCCGCTTCACGTCGACGACGGTCTGATAGTTGGTCAGGTCGGCGTCCTGCTTGGTCGGCTTCGTGGCTCCCCCTTTCTCCGCAAACGTGCCGTCGGCGTTGAACAAGGTCAGATCCATGAGGCTGCGGACAACCTGCGCATTCACCTTGCCTTGGTTCTCAGCGAGGCGGGCGGTCATGTTGGCGTAGCGCCGCAGGGAATTGCTCACGGTCTCGCGTTTGCCCAGTCCCCAGTCAGGATCAAGAAAGGTGTTCACGACAGTGAGCGAATCGCCGTCTGCCTTGCGGAGCCGGTTTCCCGCCAGCGAGGAGCATTCCATGGCACCGCCAGTCGTCTCGTCTCCTAGCGTCAGGATCGTCGAGGTGCTGGTCGCGAGCCCGTTGAGGCGAGTAACAAGCCCCGAGAACGAGGCCGCCTCGCACAGCAGATCGGATATGACGTTCAGGCTCGAAGGTCGCTCTATGTAGGTGACGGAACCGCCCATGCTAGTCCCATCATGCACGTCCAGATACGCTCCCTGCTCGTTCAGTGCGGTGAATGCGCAGTACATTCCGGGCCACCCGGTCGTCGCATATTTGTAGGAGCCGTCTGTCGGCCGTCGCACCGTCAGGACTGTCGGAAACGTGTTGAACGCAGGGCTCCAGTCCATATTGCGGCCAATATACATCCCTCCGTCGGCAGAATGACTACCCCAGGAAAGGATCGACGTACAACCGGCAAATGAGTGGATATTCGACTGGTAGATCCCGAACTCCATCAACTGATCGAGCATGCCCACCTTGTCGAGCGGCCATCCTGATCCCTCGACGACACCGTCATAGAACAGCCGGTCCCGGGTCGAGCAGCTCGAGTACGCCCGCTCGGTCCACTTCCGGGCATCGGCGTCGGTGATCACCCCCTTCTTGTGGCCGGGTTCAATGAGCACATCGTAGGCCTTCTGCATGTGCTCGATCATCAGGGCGCCATACTGTGCACCCATCTCCTTCGGTGATCCTGTTAGAACAGGAATCAAGAATCCATTCGATTCGTAGAGTTTTCCCTTACCGTCTTCGGCTATTAGATTAATTTCTTTTGCTGGTTCATTATTTACCATTTTTATTCCTCCTTAATCCCGATCATGTTTCCATTTAGTTCCTTTTTTATAGGTTTCAGTTCAAAGCGTGTTTTTGTAGCTCTTGCCGTCCTTCATAAGCAGCGCAAGGCTCTCTTCTGGCTCCGTCAGGATCGTGATGTCCTCGAGCGGGTTGCCGTATTTGAGCGGCGTTTTGATATACCGCTTCATTATCCTAGCTATTGGATTCACGATTCATCCGCCTTGTAAGTAAAAACAAATACGTAAGACGGGGCCAATGAAGCTTAAGAATTGCCATCTGCACTTGGCCTTGAGTGTCATACCTGGGAGCTCACGGCGCCGCTGGGCTTGCGCCAAAAATTACGACAGCCACTCCCATTGTTACAATTCATATAGAAGTGCAAATCAGAAAACGCCCTATACGTCCCCTCTTGCTATTCACTTGTCACCAAAACTGCAAAAAGGGACTCAACACTATTATAGGCGGTGCTATCACGTCAGTTGCTTGCAGAGTGCGAGCCACTCGTTGCGCTACTCTGGTCATCTAAGAAAAAAATCTCGAAAGTTCTTGCTTCTGTTGGCTTAGTTCATTGCGAGTCGTGCGGATGCTCGCAGCCTTCGCCGTCTCCTTGTTGCATCATAGCAAT
>Ga0181521_10003959_pt1 | contig 17167 bp, 14 predicted proteins | sample PEATcosm2014_Bin_32_FD_119764 | JGI IMG/M metagenome (GOLD analysis project Ga0181521, IMG submission 119764) | Peatland microbial communities from MTU Mesocosm Facility, Houghton, MI, USA - PEATcosm2014_Bin02_60_metaG | ecosystem: Environmental > Terrestrial > Soil > Wetlands > Peat | place... | reverse complement strand
GACAACGTTGCAACGATCGTCGGGTTATCGTTCCTGATCTTGTAGTCCTCGGGGAAGAAGTAGTCGTGTGACCCATGCCGCTTGCCCCATTCTAGCTCTGCGATTTGCGCCCACCTGTACGCGCCGTCGCTCGCCTGAAACCAGTAACGCTCCGACTTCCCAGAACCGCGCAGACATACCAGATCCTTGTGGTCCGGGTCCGCGAGGATTTCGTCGAGCACGAGGAACGGCGAGATCCCACCGGAAATGTCCCTCCAACTCTTGCCCGAATCCTCGGATGTCAGGATCCGGTCAGTGTCGAAAGGCCGATCCGGGGCCTGCGGGGCCCGGACGGGGAGCTGCGTGATCGCGAACAGCGTCCCGTCCTGGCGGCAATGCACGCACTGGAGCTCGTACCGGGAAGACAGAAGCTCCCATTTTCCGCCCTGAACGTCGCAGCGGTACAGGCCGAACGTTTTGCCTGCGGTAGACGCCAAAGCCCAGGAGGCGCTCCTGGGGGCGTTGAAGTAGAGCACCGAGGAGTCGGCTGGCTGTGCCACCAGGAGGCCAACTTGCGGGACACGCTCAGGCATTGGGAGCCGGACAAACCGCTTGTCGCGCGGCGATGCACGGTAGAGGCCCCCTGGGGCCGTGGCGAAGACCCAGTCTCGGTGCACGAACGCGGAGAAAAGGACGCCTGCTCCTCCCCATTTCGCCATCGCCTCGCCGCTGAGCCCGGGCACGGTATCCCCGGCGCCTACGGGAACCGCGGCGACGACAATCGGCAACGCGACGGCGCTCGCCACGACCGTGGCGCTCCGCACACACCACGCACTGAAGCGATTTCCGTGGAGGTTCGGCTGCATAGCTATCACTCGCCGGATTCCGCGCGGGCCAACCGGCCCCTCCATCCGCCGCCAGCATAGCCGGCCAAGCCGCGCGAGGCAAGCGGTGTGGTGGGCGACGCGGCCACCGGCTTTGGTTCCTACCGCTCCGCCCCGACGGGCGCGCACGCGTGGGGCGTCTCCGCGGGCCGCTCACGGCCCCAGCGTACCGGGTTGCTTGGCCCCACCCACGGGTTCTGCGGTTTACCCTGGCACCCCTCCTGGCCGAAGCCGCCCCATCGGAGTATGCTTTTGGTGGGGGCGGAACGCACTCGATTACCGCCCACGTGAGGTGACCAATGGACCGCGAAGAGCTGTTGAACCGGATTTCCGTTGATCCGCACATCTGCTTCGGCAAGCCGTGCATTCGAGGACACCGCCTTTGGGTGTCGCTCATTCTTGACCTGCTGGCCAGCGGGTGGAGCTTCCAGGAGGTGTTGGAGAACTATCCCGGCGTAGAGGAGGCCGACATCCGCGCGTGCATCGCCTATGGCGCGGAGATGTCGCGGGAACGGTACGTCGACATCCCGATGGAAACACAGGCGTGAAGCTGAAGCTCGACGAAAACCTGGGCGAGCGCGGCGCCGTCCTGTTTCGCGAGGCGGGCCACGACGTGGCCACGGTTGCCGGGCAACATTGGACTTCGGCGGCCGATCGCGAGTTGATCGCTGCCTGTGCCGCCGAAGGCCGGTGCATCGTCACCCTCGATCTCGATTTCAGCAACCCGCTGATATTTCGGCCGGGGGAGTACGCGGGCATCGCTGTGCTGCGGTTGCCCCCGAGGCCGAAGGATACGGACCTCTGGATCGCCTGTCGCACCTTGATCGGCGCGCTTTCCAAGGCCGACGTGGCCGGCAAACTATGGATCGTCGAGAGGGGGCGAATCCGCGAGTACCGACCCGAGAGGCCAGAACCTAGGGATAAGTGACGGTCGGGGCCAGGCTGCCATCCGAGTAGGTTATGCTTCAGCATAATGCGCACGTTTCCATTATGCTGAAGCATAACCTACGTGACTGCGATCCAGCGCATGCCGAGCGGCCGCTCACACCACAAGGCGGACGCTGGGCACGCCGCCGTAGTCGATTGTGGCCCGGCGGCCGCCGGCGGCAATCGAGAGCCGGGCCGCCTCCATCACCAACTCGTTGATGGAGCTGTTGGCGGGCGTGGCGATGATTCCCCGCCGGTCGATCTCCTCCAGCGCGGCCTGCCGCCGTGCCGCGGCGTCCGCGCCGGTTGCCCCCTGCCCCGCCGCGTTCACGCCACGGGCCGCCAGGACGCTGGCCTCGATCGAGTCGTAGCCGTAGCCGACCGGTTTGAGTCCTTCCCGCTCCCAGGGCACCAGCCGGAAGTAGTCGGGGCTGACGAAGCGGAAGGCCGCGCCGGAGCGGTGGTCGATATACCCGTGGCTGACGCCGCGGAACTGGTCGTCGTGGCGGATAATCGCCCCGCGGCCGTCGCCTTCGCAGAACATGCACAGGCCCTGGTCGTTTGTGCCGGGGCCTTCGTCGGGATAGCCCAGGCCGTTCAAGACGCTCAGGATCGCCCCGTTCTCCCAGCCGACCTGCCCCAGCGACCAGAGATAGGCCGCGTTGCCGTTGGGGAACCGGCCCTCGACGCCGCGGACCGAGACCTCGACCGGCCGCAGCCCGGTGATGAAATAGACCAGGTCGACGTAGTGGCAGCCGATATAGGTGAAGGGGTCGCTGTTCTCCCGCGTGAACCAGGTCTGGAAGTTCGAGTGGCGGTAGTAATAGGGCTCGACCAGCTTGGCCTCGCCGCAGCGGAACTCGCCGAAGCGGCCGCGGCCGTATTGCAGCCGCGCGTCCAGCGAGCGGCGGTCGAACCGCTTGTGGTACTCGACCCCTACGAACAGCCCTTTCTGCCGGGCCAGCCGCTCGATCTCCAGCGATTGGCTGTATTTCAGCACCAGCGGCTTGACCGCCAGGACGTGTTGATCGTGGGCCAAGGCCGCGCGGATCACCGGGTAATGGACGTGATCGGGCACGGCCACCACGACCAGGTTTCCCGGCGGCAGGGCGGCGATGACCTCTTGGAAGAGGTCGGGGGAGGAACGGTCGGGCGGCTCTGCGAGCGGGGGATGGGCCGCGAAGCCCTGGCCCGGAAAGGCCTCGGCGAAGACCGCGTCCTCGGCCAGGGCCCGCAGCGGCGCGGAATTCAGCGCGCAGACGCGGATGCCACCGACGAAAGTGCCCCGCTGCAAATGGTAGAGCGACGGGAGGATCTGATCGTGGGTGATCATGCCCCCGCCGATAATCGCCACTTCAAGTCCGCTGACGGGCCACGCTTTCATGCGAGCGCCTCCTGGAGGGCCTCTTCAAGCACGGAAATGCCTTCGCGGAGCGGTTCTTCCGAGACGACCAGCGGCGGGGCGATCTTCACCGAGGCCCCGGCAAAGCCCACCGGCGAGAACATCAAGAGGCCCTTTTCCACGCACCGCCGCACCACGTCGAGCGCCAGGGGGGCGTCGGGCTCGATCCCGCCCGGCCGGATCATGTGCAACGCCGCCACCAGCCCCTTGCCGTGGACGGCCCCGATCCGCCCGGCGAACCGGCCGCCGATCCGGCGGAGCTCGCCCTGGAGGATCTCGCCCATCCGCCGGGAGTTTTCCACCAAACCCTCCTCGAGGATCGTGCGAACGCTGGCCAGCGCCGCCGCCGCGCCCAGCGGGTTGCCGGTGTGGGTCGAGGTCATCGAGCCCGGCGGGTACAGGTCCATGATCTCCGGCCGGCCGATCACGGCCGAGACCGGCAGCCCGCTGGTGATCCCCTTGCCGCAGCAGATCAGGTCGGGCACGACGCCGTAGTGCTCGAAGCCCCAGAACTTGCCGGTGCGGCCGAAGCCCGCCTGCACCTCGTCGAAGATCAGAAGTGCCCGGTTCCGGTCGCACCACTCGCGGAGCCGCTGGATATATTCCGGCGGGGCGAAGCTGGCGTTGCCCCCCTGGTAGGTCTCGGTCATCACGCCCGCGACGCTCTCCGGCCGCACGCCCTGCCGGTCGAGCGCCTTCAGGAAGCCTTCAAAGCTCGTGTCGGGGCCGCGGAACCCGTCCGGGAAGGGCACCTGGACCATGTCCTTGTCGAGGTTGACGATCCACTGCTTCAGGGCCGGGATGCCGCCGGCCATCTGGGCCCCGAGGGTCCGGCCGTGGAAGGCGTTTTGATAGGTCACCAGCGTGATCTTGCCGTCGCCGGCGATCTTTCGCCCGCAGGTCCGCGCCAGCTTGATCGCGCATTCGCACGCCTCGGCCCCGGTCGTCAACAGGAACACCTTGCCCAGCCCCGGCGGCGCCACGGAGGCCAGCAGCTCGACCAGCTCCGCGCGGATCTCCGAGGGGAAACAGTAATTGTGTACCAGGCCATGCTGCACCTGGTCCAAAATGGCCTGCCGGATCCGCGGGTGGTTGTGGCCGGCGTTTGTCACGAGCACGCCGGAGGACCAGTCCAACCAGGTATTGCCCCAGCGGTCGTGGACCTGGAGGCCCTCGGCCCGGTCCCAGACCACCGGCGGCTGGCCGCTCATCGAGACGGGCTCGAACCGCCGCAGCCGCTCCAGCACGGCGATCGACTCGGGGACAGGGAATTCAGTAACGATCCGCCGGTACTTCGTGCGGACCGTGGGGACTTTGTGCGGGACCAGGTCGTAGCTCGCCATGAAAAGGAATCTCCGGTGAGACGGTGTCGGGGTCGGCCTGAGCGAGGGCACGGGCAGGGCACGCCATACTAACCCGAAGCGCCAGCGAGGGCAAGCCCTTACCCCGCCCTCGCTTGCGCTTCGGGTTAGTATTGAGCTGCAAGCCCCGCTCAACCTTTTTCCGGGCCGAAGCTGGCCCAGATTTGCTTTGGCTCGTCGAGAACAGGCGGGCCGCGGTGCATGCGGACGAAGGGCCTTTGCACCGTCAGGCCGTGGGACGTGGCCCAGGCGATGGCCGCCGTGTTCGGGGCGGGGATGTCGACCAGGATCGGCAGGCCGGCTAGGTCCACCAGCATGGCGTCGGCCAAGCTCCATCCGGCACTTTGGCCGCGGGCCATCATCCCGAATTCGGCCCGCGCCAGCCTCGTCTCGGTGTCTTCTTTCGCAAGGATGCCTCCGATGTCGAGCAGACCGGGCGCCGGGGCTGGTGGCGCCCCGGCGGGTTTGCGGCGGGCCACCAGTGGCCCAATCTCCACGGCCCGCGAGCCATGGCGGTGGAAGCAGTACGCCAGGGCCCCACCGCCGACCGCGTACAACCGCAGCGCATCGGGTCGCTCCTGGCAGAGCCGCTCGATCAGGCGACGCCGACTGGTGCCTGTGACCTCGAAGTCCAGTGCGACCGCCCCCGCCAGCGATTCGGCACCTGCGTGTTGGACCTCGCCGAGGCATCTGGACGGGAGTGCCGCACGCCCCCGGATGATCCTCTCGTGTTCCGCAAGGAACGCAGGAACCCCCTCGGGGAGGCCCCGGCCAGCAACTCCCTCCCATCGTGCCAGCTCGTAGTCCTCCACGAAGCCGAGCTTCTCGTACACCGGGCGGCCCAGGGGCGTTGCGTCGAGCCGCACCGTCTTTGCCCCGGCGCGATCCAGGTACGCCAGGGCGTGCTCCAGCAGCCGCGTGCCGATGCCCAGCCTGCGGACCGAGGCCTCCACCAGCACCATGCTGATCCAGCCGATGGGGCCGAAAAGCGTGGTGGCCGTAGTGCCCACCGCCCGGCCGTCCAGCTCGGCTACAAAACATCCCTCCGGATCGAGGGCCAGCAGGCGGTGCCAATCGGCCTCGGTCTGGTTCCAGCCCGCCTGGTCCTTGAGCCGCATGCCCAGCGGGATGTCGGCGGCGGTCATGGGGCGGATGGCGATCATGCCCACCCCGCACACGGCGTGTGCGGCCTACATTGGCAGAAGCGGTACAGGACTTCGGCGGCCTGGTAGAGCTCGTCCAACGGGATCCATTCATCGGCCGTGTGGGCCTGGTGGAGCGAGCCGGGGCCGAACACCACGGTGGGCACGCCCACGGCCGCGTAGAACGCCGCGTTGCTGGCGTAGGGCACCCCGGTCCGCCCGCAGCCTCCCGCCACGGCGGTCACGACGGCGGCCAGCCGCTCGGCCAGCGGGCCGCTGAGCTCGTCGGACAGCGGCAGTCCTTCCATGTAGGGCGGGGCGTGCTCCAGCCCGCCGGCCAGGTCCGCCTGTTGGGCCAACGAGGCGATCAGCCCGTTCCGCGCGGCCTGCGGGTCTTGGCCCGGCGGCAGCCGATAGTCGATCTCGATCGTGCAGCGGTCGGGCACGGTGTTGACGCTGGTGCCCCCGTGGATCGTGCCGACGCTCAAGGTGGCCGGGCCGCAGAGCGGGTGGGCCGGGCCGCCCGGCAGGGCCGCCGCCAGGCGCTCCAGGGCCGTCACCGTTCGGGCCATCAGGTAGATCGCATTCCGGCCGGCCTCGGGCTGCGAGCTGTGGGCGGCGCGGCCGCGGGCGTGGCACTGCCAGCGAATCACCCCTTTATGGGCCACCACCACGTCCAGCCCGGTCGGCTCGAGGGCCACCGCGGCATCCGGCTTGCGGGCGGAAAAAGGGGACAGGTCCAGTTTGCCGCGTGACCAACCTTCGGTCGGTGCCCGCCCTCCGGGTGCTTGGCGCAAATTGGACCTGTCCCCTTTTTCGGTCCAGAGGTCGGCCAGTTGCTTCGCGCCGCTGAAACCGTACTCCTCGTTGACGGTGCAGGCGACCAAGATGGTGGGCAGGCCGGGTGGGCGGTCGGCCGCCAGCCGGGCGACGGCGGCCAGGATCGCGGCCAGGCCACCCTTGTCGTCGCAGGCCCCGCGGCCGTAGAGCCGGCCCTCGCGGCGCTCGGGGCGAAACGGCTCGATCGTCATGCCCTCCACCGGGACCGTGTCCTGATGGGCATCCAGGAGGACGATGCGGCCGCCGCGATCCGGCGGCACGTCGCCCTCCAGCCACGCCAGCAGGTTCTCGCGGCCCGGCAGCACCGGCTGCCGCCAAGTGGCCAGCCCCAGCGAGGAGAACGCGGCCTCGAGGTGTTCGGTGAGGCGGGCCTCGCCGAAAGACGGGTCGGCCGCCTGGCGGCCCATGGGGTTGACGCTCGGAATGGCCACCAGGCGTTCCAGGGCTTCGACCGGATCGAGTGTCATCACGCCAGCCACTCCTCGCGGTGCCGGGCAACGAAGTCGTCGTCGGCCAGGTGCGGGTAGGCCCGGCAAACGCGGTCGATCTCGGCGTGCTGGCCGGGGCTGAGCGTCTCGTACGGATCGAGGCACCAGGTCCCCTGCAGCAGTCCCTGGCGGCGGAGCACTTCGTGGATTCCCGGGATGCAGCCGGCAAAGCCGTTGGCGGCGTCGAAGATGGCCGCATTGGCGTCGGTGAGCTCCTCGCCGAGCTGCAGGAGGCGGCGCGGAACGGCGCCGCCCGTCTCGGCCACCGCGTGGCACTCGTCGAGCATCTCGACCGCCCGGCGGGTCCAGACGGCCCATTGCCCGAGCAGTCCGCCCACGATCCTTCGCTCGACCGCCCGGCCGTCCACGTCGAAGCGATAGGGCGTGAGGAGATCGAGCACGATGTGGTCGTCGTTGCCGGTGTAGAGGGCGATGTCTTCGCGGCCGGACTGGGCCACCGCCCGGACCACGTCCAGCGTGTGGTAGCGGTTGAAAGCGGCGATCTTGATCGCCACGACGGCCTCGATCTCGACGAACCGTCGCCAGAAGGCATAGGACAGGATGCGGCCGCCCACGGCCGGCTGAAGATAGAAGCCCACGATCGGCAGCACCTCGGCCACCGCGCGGCAGTGGGCCAGCAGGGCGTCGTCGTCGGCGTCGCGGAGTGCGGCGAGGCTCAGCAGGCCGGCATGGTAGCGCAGTCCGCAGGCCAGGGCGGCCTCGGCAGTGGCTTGCCGGGTCGGGCCGCAGATGCCGGCGATTCGCAGGAGGTGCTCGCGGCCGCCGGCAAGCGCGTTCAGCTCGTCGGCGACCAGGGCCAGTACCGGCTCCAGCAGGCCGATCTTCGGGTCGCGGATGGCAAACTGCGTGGTGTGAACGCCGACGGCCACGCCCCCCGCCCCCGCCGCCGCATAGTAGCGGCACAGCGCCCGCTGCCGCCGCTCGTCGAACCGCAGCGAGCGGTCCAGGGCCATCGGGCTGGCCGGGATGACGCATCCCCGCCCCAGGCGCCGCCGCAGGGAGTCAGAACTTTCCATCGCGGGTCTCGAAGTGCGTGGGTTTGCCGTGGGTCGGACCGCCGCGGCGATGCCAGTCGGCCACCCAGCGGATGATCTGCTCCTCGCTGATTTGCGGCGGGCCGAACAGCCGGCAGGCCAGTTCGGTATTGGCCAGCAGGGCGTCGGCCGCCTCGCTGCCGGTGAAGCGGACCGGCCGGTCCAGCAGGCGGCCCAGCTCGGCCGCCACGCGGCGAACGGCCAATGCCTGCCTCCCGGCGAGATTGACCACGCGCGGCGGCGAGGCCGCGCAGTCCAGGGCCCGCAGCGTCATGGCGTTGCTGTCCCCCTGCCAGATTGCATTGAAGTAGCCCATCGCCAAGTCAACCGACCGGCCGTCCGCGATCTTCCCGGCCAGGTCCACCAGCACGCCGTACCGCATTTCGTGGGCGTAGTACAGGCGGAGCAGGGCCACCGGGGTTCCGCGGGTCTGGCTGAAGTAGGTGAGGATCCGCTCGCGTCCCAGGCAGCTCATGGCGTAGTCGCCCACCGGGCCGGGCGGATCGGTTTCCCGCGATCCGCCCCGCGCGGGCGGCACCAGCGGGTAGACGTTGCCCGTCGAGTACGCCACGATCCGGCTGGCGGGAAACCTCTCGCAGACCAGGCCGGGCAGATAGGCATTGCGGGCCCAGGTGGCGGGCTCCTGACCGGTGGCGCCGAACTTCATCGCCGCCAGGTAGAACACGTTGGGCATCTCGGGCAGCCCGGCCAGTTGGGCGCGATCCAAGAGATCGCAGCGGATCGTCTCGATGCCCTGGGACTCCAGGCGGTCTTGCAGGCCGGGCTCGGAGAAGCGGGCGGCGCCGAGGATCCGCCGCCGACCCGCTTCGCGGGTACCCCGGCCCGCCGCGTCGCTGGCCCGCCGCGCCATGCGGGCCAGGCTGGGACCGATCTTCCCCCCCACGCCCAAGACGAGGATGTCCCCCTCGATCCGGCCCAGCGTCTCGACCACCTCGGCGGTCGGCCGGCTGAGCAGCTCATCGAGTTGCTCGAGGTCGCGGATGCTCTCGGGCAGATCGCTGCAATTGGGCACAGTCACGTCCTCGGTGCTCAGACCGCCATACTAACCCGAAGCGCAAGCGAGGGCAACCGGCGGCACCGCGCTGGCCGTGTGCCACTGTTTGGCGCAAGCCAAGCAGTGCCCGGACGTTACGACGCGCACTGCCTCTGCGAAGCACTGGCACACCGTTGGGGCTTTGCCGCGACATGCAAAAGCCGGGCTCAAAGCGTCGCGGAAACAGCGCGGCCCAACGCCTGGATGCCCCGGCGGATGCTCTGGCAACATTGGATGCCGAAGGACAGCCGGATATGGTTCTTTTCGCGGGGGCCGCCTTCTTGCGGGAAACAAGACTCGCCGGGGATGTAGAGCACGCCTTCGTCCACCGCGCGGCGGAACAGCGGTCCGTCCAGCCCCGTGTCCGTCCCCTCCGGCAACCGCAGCCAGAGATACAGCCCGCCGGCGGGCCGGATCCAGGAAACGCCGCCGATGGGCGACAGAAACTCCTCGGCCGCGGCCAGGATGGCGTCCACCTTCAGCCGGTAGCCTTCGCGGAGCCGCGCCACATGGCCGTCGTACAGCCCTTCCCGGAGCACCGTGGCCATCAGCACTTGGTTGAAACTCGGCGAGCCGAAGTCGAGGTTTCCCTTCTCGGACAGCACCGGCGCGAGCAATCGCTCGGGCAGGATGCCCCAGCCCACGCGAATCCCCGGCGAATACGACTTGGAAAAACTGCCCACCGCGATGACCGTCTCCCCCTCGCGATCGAAACTCCGCAGGCTCGGCACGTCCTGGCCGTAGTAGCGGAGCTCGCGGTACGCGGCGTCCTCGATCAGGTAGATCCGCTGGCGGCGTCCCCAGCGCCGCACGGTCTCCACCAGTGCCGCGCGGCGCTCCGCCGGGAGCGTGCTGCCCGTCGGATTGTCGTAGTACGAAGTGACGTAGACGGCCTTGACGCGGGGCAGCTCGCCCCGGGCCTCCAGGCGGCGAAGCTCCTCGTCCAGGGCCTCGGGCACGAGTCCGTTGGCGTCGGTGGCCACGCCGACGCCGCGGCCCCCCAGGTTCGCCACGGTCGCCAGGAAGACGAAGTAGCTGGGCGAGCCGCAAAGCACGATGTCCCCCGGGTCCAGGAGCACGTCGCCGACCAGGTACAGTAACTGATTGCTGCCCGCGGTCAGCACCATCTGGCCGAGGGAAACATGAAGGTCGGCGGCGGTGGCGCCGTCCGCCCGCAGCATGCGGTCAAGGATCGCCTCCCGCAAGGGGGGGTAGCCGATCGTGGTGCCGTATTGCAGGGCGGCCCGGGCCAAGGCCGTGTCCGACCGGATGTGATCCAGGGCCTGGCCGGTCGGCTCGACGGGAAGCGACTCGTAATCCACGAACCCGGCCGCCAGGGAGATCAGGTCGGGCCGTGCCAACGTCTTGGCCATCAACAGGGAGACCACGCCGGGGCCGTCTGCCCAGTGGGCCCGCCGGCTCAGTCCGCTGGGAACCGTGCCGGCTTGAGGGGTTGCGAAAGGGGTCATCGGTGGGAATCATCGCTCTTGGGGGACACCGTGGGCACACACCGCCAGGGCGGCGGCTTGGCCCACCCCTTACTATTCTGCCCGCCCCAGCGACCGCCCTCAAGAGCCGTTTGGCGGAATATGGCAGGCACTCGGAAAACGGCCCCGTCCTACGCGCTCAACCAATCCACGACGTTCAGGCACGGGATGCCGGCAAAATCCTGGGTGTTGTGCGTGACGATGGTCAGGCCGTGCGCAACCGCAGTGGCCGCAATCAATAAATCCAGGTCGGGAGCGGGACGGCCCGCGTCCATCAACAGCGCTCGAAGCCGCCCGAACTCTCGGGCCACTGTGGCGTTGATCTCCAGCAGGTTGACGTCGTCGAGCAGTTCCAGCAGTCCCTGCATACGCCGCGGGGGCGACTTGGCCCGCAGGGCCCAGGTGTAGAGCTCCCCCAGGGTGATGACGGAGATGTGCAGTTGCCCGGCGTACTGGAGAAACCGGGCCGGCACGGGGCCCGTTTGCTTGAGGTGCGCAGAGCACGTGTCGGTGTCGACCAGGAAACTCACGCCCCGGGCTCCGCGCGACCGATCTTACGTTGCCTGCGGTTCCACTCGAGGTACTCGTCAAGTCCCTCGGGATCGTCGTCAGCCCAACTGCCGGCAGACCGGCGTATGCCGTCCCCCGGAACGCGGCCCTTCGGTCTGGTCACCGGGCGAACGATGACCGCGACCTCCTGGCCGTCGGGAAGGCCCGGCTCCTGATCCAACTGGATCGTCGTGCCGCGAATCACACCGCGTAAGGCGTCCATTGCTCACCCCTCCGCTTTCCATTGTACCAGCAACAAGAATAGGTGAGAAGGCGCTCTGGCGGCGTTGGCGGAGCCGGAAAGGACCGGGCGGCGCGCTGCCGCAGATCCGTGCGTGCCGCGCAGACCGAGAGGGCGATGGCCTTTTCGCCGCCATTCCCTCCGCCCTCCCTTTGGGTCCCGGCCGGAATCCGCTATAATGCGACCCATGAGCCGATATGAACTGTTCGACCGCAGCCGCGTGCAACTGCGGGATTTGGGCGAGCGGGGACACGACTTCCTGGCGGCCGATTGCCTGCCGCTGGCCCCGCCCCGCCAAGCGTATGCACATCCGGAGCTGGGCTGCCTGGTCGAGCGGATCGTCTCGGCCCGCGCCGCCGGCCGGCCCGTCCTGCTGATGATGGGGGCCCATCCAATCAAGGTCGGCCTGTCGCGATTCCTCGTGGACCTGGTGGCCCGGCGGAAGATTACCCACGTGGCCACGAACGGGGCGGGCCTGATCCACGATTTCGAGCTGGCCAGCTTCGGCGGGACCACCGAGAGCGTTGCCCACTGGATCGCCCAAGGCCAGTTCGGCCTATGGCGGCAGACCGGCCGGCTGAACGAGCTGGCCCGCGAGGCGGCCGCCCGGGGCGACGGCCTGGGCGAGACCATCGGCCGCACGCTCGAGGACGAGCAGCCCCCCTGGCTCGACCTGAGCATCTCGGCGGCCGCCTGGCGGACCGGCATCCCCATGACCGTCCACGTCGGCATCGGCAGCGACATCATCCATGCCCATCCGAACTTCGACGGCGCCGCCTGGGGCAAGGCCACGGACACCGACTTCCTGATCTTCGCCCGGTCGGTCGAGGACCTCGACGGAGGGGTATTCCTGAACTTGGGCACGGCGGTGGCCGGCCCGGAAGTTTTCCTCAAGGCCCTCTCGATGGCCCGCAACGTTGCCCATCAGCGGGGCGGCTCGATCCGCAACTTCACCACGGCGGTGTTCGACCTCCTGGATCTGCCGGACAACTATCGGGCCGGCCCCCCGTCGAAGGACCATCCCCGCTACTACTATCGCCCCTGGAAAACCCTGCTCTGCCGGACGGTGGCCGACGGCGGGCAAAGTTATTACTTCTGCGGCGACCACCGGCAGACCGTGCCGACCCTTTGGGCAGCCTTGACGAGCGGCGAGCGATAACAAAACACTCACACGGAGATAACCATTCCCTAACTATTCCTCGGTAGACTCCCAGTCGGGCCTATCCCTGCACCACGATAATCTCTCCGCAGCTTGTTGTCCGGGGGCGAGACCGGCATGATGAAAAAATCGGTGCTGATCGTCGAGGACGACGAGGACATACGCGAGTTGGTGAGTTATCACCTTCTCAAGGAAGGGTACCAAGTGGCCGGCGTGGCCTCGGGCGAGGAGGCCCTGGCGCTGGCCGAGGCCCAGCCGCCCGACCTGATCCTGCTGGACATCATGCTCCCGGGGATGGACGGCATGGCGGTTTGCCAGAAGCTCCGCGCGAGTCCCAAGGCGGCCGCCACGGCGATCATGATGCTGACGGCCAAGGGGGAGGAGACGGATATCGTCCGCGGGCTGAACTTGGGGGCCAACGACTACGTCACCAAGCCGTTCAGCCCGAAGGTGCTGCTGGCACGGGTCCGGGCGGTGCTCAGGCGGGGGGCGGTTCCGGCGGCCCCGGCGGCCGACCCGCACCAGGCCGACCGCGGCGAAGTGATCGAGATCCACGACCTGGTGATCCATCCCGGGCGGCACGAGGTCCGCGTCGAGGGCAAAGTCGTGCCGCTGAGCTCCACGGAGTTCCGCGTGCTGCAGTTCCTGGCCAGCCGGCCCGGTTGGGTCTTCAGCCGCCAGCAGATCCTCGACGGCGTCCACGGCGACAACTATGCCATCACGGACCGGGCGGTCGACGTTCAGATCGTGGGCCTCCGCAAGAAGCTGGGCAGCGCCGGCCGCTACATCGAGACCGTCCGCGGGGTCGGGTACCGCTTCAAGGAATAGCGGATGCGCAAGCGACGCCTGCTGGGGCAGCTCCTCTTTCCGTACCTGGCAATCCTCCTGGCCGTGATGGCCGCCAGCGCGCTGGCCGCGGGGACGATCAACGGCCGGGTCCTCGGGGCGGGCTTGGCGGCCGCGGCCCTGGTGGCGGGGGTGAGCTTCCGGGCCGCGCGGCGGATCAGCGGCCCCTTGGACGACTTGCGGCAGGGCGCCGAGCGCTTCGCCCGCGGAGAACTCCAACACCGCCTGTCCGGCTCCGAGACGGAAGAAATCGATCGCCTGGCCGCCGCGATGAACCGCATGGCGGAGCAGCTCGACGAGCGGATGCGGACGATCCTCCGCCGGCAGAACGAGCAGGAGGCGATGCTCTCCAGCATGGAGGAGGGGGTCCTGGCCGTGGACAACGAGGGCACGGTCCTCAGCGCCAACGACGCCTGCGCGCGGCTGCTGGAGGCCAGGGGGGCCGCTCTGCGGGGCCGGCCGTTGTACGAGGTCCTCCGCAAGCCGCCGCTGGTGCGATTCGTCGAGACGGCCCTGGCCAGCCCCTCCCCGGTCGACGAGGACCTCCGCTCCTACGGGCCCGAGGAACGCTGGCTCAGCGCCCACGGCACGCCGCTCTGCGATGCCCGGGGGCGCAAGATCGGGGCCCTCGTGGTGTTTCACGACATCACCCGGTTGCGGCACCTGGAGAACGTCCGCCGTGATTTCGTGGCCAACGTCTCCCACGAGCTCCGCACCCCCATCACGTCCATCAAGGGCTTCGTCGAAACGCTGCTGGACGAGGGCCTGGGGGACCCGACCGCCGCGCTGCGGTTCCTGGGGATCGTCCTGCGGCAGGTCAACCGGCTGGACGCCATCATCCAGGACCTGCTCCTGCTGTCGCGGATCGAGCGCGGCGCAGAGGACCAGGTGATCGAGCGCGGCTCGGAGTCGCTCGGCGAGGTGCTCCATTCCGCCGCCGAGATGTGCCAGCGGAAGGCGGACGACAAGGCAGTCCGCCTCGTGGTCGAGTGCCCCGACGACCTCCTGGGGCGGATCAACGGGCCGCTGGTGGAGCAGGCCGTCACCAACCTGGTGGATAACGCCGTCAAGTACAGCGACTCCGGATCCGCCGTGCGGATCGAGGGGGACCGCCAGGACGGCAGCTTGATCATCCGCGTGCGGGACACGGGCTGCGGGATCGCCGCCCAGCACCAGCCGCGACTCTTCGAGCGGTTCTACCGGGTGGACAAGGCCCGCAGCCGCGAGCTGGGCGGCACGGGCCTGGGCCTGGCCATCGTCAAGCACATCGTCGCCGCGCACCAGGGGTCGGTCGAGGTCCGCAGCGCGGTGGGACAGGGCAGCACGTTCACGGTGCGGCTGCCGGACGCCGCCGCGCCGGGCCCGCCAGACTCGAACTCCTGATCCATCTTCTCCGCCGCCACCCTGCGGCGGCCAGGCCACAAGCGGCTGCGGTGGCCAGCAGCATTATCGCTGCCGGCTCCGGCACCGGCTGGACGCCGCCGGCGGCCGCTGCCGGGCCACCGGAGGCCCCGGCAAGCTGGCTCCCGAGCGGGCCTGCCGACACTCCCGACAGGAGCCCGGACTCCGCCAGCGCCGGGTTGCCCAGCACGACCGAGCCGCTGGCATCGATCTCCAGCAGCGAGCCGGCCGGGATTGCCGCGGAGTTGTCGACCTCCAAAAGCCCGTTGGCGACCGTCGTCCCGCCGCTGTAGGAATTCGAGCCGGAGAGCGTGACCGTGCCGCCGGTCGTCTTGACCAAGCCGCCGGCACCGCCTAGCGCAGCGCCGGCGACGCCGCTCTGCATGTCGTACGCGGCGACACTCGTGATCAGGCCGCCGCCGGCCGAATCGGTCAGCGACCCGCCCGTTAACTGCACGCCCGCAAACGTCTGGCTCTGCCCGTTCACGTCCAGTGACCCGGCGGAGACCGAGAGACTGTTGGCCGGTGCCAGCGAGCCGCCGCTGCCCAGCCGCAGCGTGCCGCCGTTGACCGTAACGCCGCCGGTGAAAGTATTGCCGGCGGCGAGGGTCAACGTGCTGGGGCCCGTCATGGTCACGCTGCCGCTGCCGCTAATGACGCCCGCGTAGGTTTGCGGCGACGGGTTGGCGAAGGCCAAGGCGCTCTGGTTGAGGATGTTGCCTTGCACGGAGCCGTTCTGTGTGGCGCCGTCGCCAAGCTGCAGGGTGCCGGCCAGGATCGTCGTGCCGCCCGTGTAGGTATTGCTGGCGGCAAGGGTCAGCGTGCCGGCCCCCAGCTTCACCAGCCCGCCGCCGCCGGAAAGGTCGTCGGCGAAGGTCACGGGGTTGCCGTTGGTGTCGATCATCGCCGCCGAGCCGCTGGGGATCGGCGCGATCCCGGCCGAAACGTCCTGGGTGTTGCCGGAGGCCCATTGCAGCGTGCCGCCGTAGAACCAGATGTTCGGCGAGATCGTGCTGAAGGGGAGCGTGCCGTTGGCGAAGCTGAGCACGCCCGCGTTGAGCGTCGTGCCGTAGCTATAGCTATTGGCCGTGCTGCCGAGCACCAGCGTGCCGCTGCCATTCTTGGAGAGCAGGGTGCTCCCAAAGCCCTCGATGGCGCCGTTGTCCTGGATTGCCGAGTTGATCGTGGTGGTGCCCGAGTCGATCCACACCAGCAGCTCGGCGTTGGTTTCACTTGCGGAATTTCCAACAGTGAGCGTACCGCCGGTGAGGGTGTAATTCCCGGCTTGGGTGAAGGGGGCGCTGCCCGAGACGCAGATGCCGCCGTTGCTGTCCAGCGCGGTTCCGCCTCCCTGCGAGGTGTTCTGGATGTTGACCTTGTAGCCGGTCAGGGTGGTGGTGATCGGGGTGGCCGACTGCACCGTCAGGCTGTTGATCGTCTCACTGGCGGTGCAGGTCAGGGCCAGGGTGGTCGCCGTACTGTTCAGAATGACGTAGCCGCTGGTGGCGGGTTCGTTGATGTTGTTGACGGCGGTCACGGTCGGGCCGCCGCCGGAGCCCTGGTCCTGCTCGTGGATGCCGTGGCTGCCGCTCCAGCGGGCGAAATCGTGGCCGTTGACGACGATCCAGTCGGCCGGGCCATAAATGGAACCCGGCCCGTTGCCCACCGTTCCGCCGAAGGCGATGTAATCTCCGGCCCCGGCGCTCGTCTGCCAGCCGCTGTTATAGTAGTTGCCGCCGGGGCCGCCCTGGCCCGGGACGGTGGCGGTGAAGTTCACCATGGCCCCGCTCATGGGCGTCCGCAGCAGGTCGCTGGACAAGGTCGCGCTGGAGCCGAAGACGATTTGCGCATGGTCGGCCGTGCCCGTCAGGGACAGGCCGCGCGAGACGGTTACGGTCGACTGCCCCGGGCCCAGGGTCAATGCGCCGAACTGCTCCGTCTCGGTGCCGCTGTTAGCGGCGTTGCCCAGGTAGGAGAACGTGGCGCCATTGAGGGTGACGGGCGCCGTGGTGCCGGTGCGGGCCGTGTTGTCGGCAGCCGTGTTGTCCAAGTCGAACGTGCCGCCCGGGCCGACTACGATGGCCGGGCTGCCGGAAATCGTGCCGCTGGCGGAAAGAGTGAGCGTGCCGCAGTTGACGGTCGTGCCGCCCGTGTAGCCGTTGGTCGCCGTCAGCGTCAGGGGGTATACGCCGGCCTTGGCAAGGCCGCCGCTGCCCGTGATGCTGCCGGCGAGCGTGGCCCCGGCCGAGTTGTCGACCTCCAACGTGCCGCCGCCCGCGTTGAGGGTGACCGCCTTGCTCGTGGTGAAGGCGTTGCTGCCGGTGATCTGGAGCGTGCCGCCGTTGACGGTAG
>Ga0181521_10003958_pt1 | contig 17167 bp, 12 predicted proteins | sample PEATcosm2014_Bin_32_FD_119764 | JGI IMG/M metagenome (GOLD analysis project Ga0181521, IMG submission 119764) | Peatland microbial communities from MTU Mesocosm Facility, Houghton, MI, USA - PEATcosm2014_Bin02_60_metaG | ecosystem: Environmental > Terrestrial > Soil > Wetlands > Peat | place... | reverse complement strand
GAGACTTGTGACCTTCAGCGTCTCAACATACTGGCCTATCTCTCAGCGGCGATTGCCTGCCATCGCAGCCATCGCCCGGCCGCTTCACTACTGCACCGTTAACCCCGACTGAACTGTTACGTCCATTCGCAGGGTCGACAAACACCTTGACGTCTTGGTTAACCGTAGCCTGTGGATAGCCGTTTAAAGCTTCGCCAACGACGCCGGATGCGCCGTAGAGGTCGAGGCCTCCTCCAGTATCTATGTAGAGGGGGAAGTAGACGCTATCAGACATGCGCGGGGCGCTTCGCTTACCATGGTCTGTCCGTCGGTCACGCTCGTCGATCTGCAAGGTGAGCGGGAAGATGGGTGGGAAGCCACTTCCCGGGATCGAGAATTATCGCGGCAGTTTGTCGACCTACCAAAATTGGCCCTCGGTGGCGCCAAAAGACTGGGTGTTCATACTGGCATGCCTATGCAGCACTCAGGTGGACCGTCCCTCCCCTATTGCGAGGCGCAGCCCAAAGCAAGGGCTGCGCGGATCTCGACTTGGACGTCAACAACGTTAACCAGGCCGTCTCCGTTCAAATCGCTGACGGCCCCGGCGACTCCCAATGCCTGGTTGACGATGAGCTGTACGTCCGCGACACCGATGCTGCCGTTCTGTTTGATGTCGCACGGGTTCGTGACGGCGGCTTCCGACGAGGAATTGGTTACCGTGGTTGTTCCACCGAGGTTCGCGTCCACCCTAAGAGCGAACCCGTGCGTCGTGTCGCTTGTCAGCACAGGAATGGTCCCCGCAAGATCGGAGAACATACTGAAGACAAACGAGCTGCCGGAGGTCGACTCCCCGTCCGGCGTACTCAGGGCAGGTCCGTAGAGGCTCAGATCGAAGGAAATTGTAGTGCCGAACGTGAAATTGTCGAGGTAATGGTTGAAGGCGGCGCCGTTATCGAACGTCAGGGTAGCCGGAAGCTGGCCGCTGGCATCACCCTTACTGCATGGACAGGCGCCGGCCAGCGTCCCGTCCGATCGGAAATTGAGGATTCGAAGCGATGCGGATTGGGTCACCAAGGGGCCCGGATTGAACTGAAAATCGAGCGATCCAGTCGTCCCGGAGATCGAACTTGTGTTGACCGTCACCTGGTAGGTGACATCGGCCGATGCCACCCGCACGGCGCCCAGAAGTACGGCGAAGAAAATCGAGAAGGTTCGCATGTTAGTTTAAACTCCTGGTATGACGGGCGTGAAGTGAATAGTGGCGTTCGAGGGATTCGTGAACTCCACGGTGACGACGACCGGCTGGCCGGGCGCGAGGTTGCCGGTGACCGTCAGGGTCGGCGACCCGGAGCTCGTTCCCGTGAAATTGACCACGCCCACGTTCGCCGGCAAATCGGTGAAGACAACCTGGAAGGAGCCGATGCTAGTGGCGCCCGTGTTCGTGAAAGTTACCGTTGCTACGTAGGTCTGGGTTACCGGGCTGTAGGCCAGTCCGGAGGCGGTGACGACGATCGGTAATTCATTCGTCAGCACAGGCGCATCAGTGGTGTGAATCACCTCGGCGATATTCAGCATAGTTGCCGGCGTCAGTACAGGCGCATCGGTGGTGTGAATCACTTCGTTGATTGCGAGAATGACGCCCGATATCCCGGTGCCGGTCAACGCCGCCGTTTGTGGCTGTCCGGGGGCGTTGTCGGCCACCGAAAGGGTTGCGGAATAGTTGGTTGCCGCTTGCGGCGTGAAGGTGAGGTAGATGAAGCAGGTCGAGCCGGCCACAAGCGAAGCGCCGCAGGCGTTTGCTCCGGTGGCGATGGCAAAATCGGATGGGTTCGTCCCAGCGAGGCTAGGGACAATGCCGGTGAGCGCGACAGTGCCGGGGTTGGAGAGAGTAACTGCCATCGCTACGCTGGTGGAGTTCACAATCTGGTTGGGGAAGGCAACGGGGTTTGGCGCCAGCGAGGCAGCGGGCATGACTCCCGTGCCGGTAACGGCAAAGGTCACCGCCTGATTTACTCCATTGCCCGTTGAGGTGAGGCTAACGGTGCCGTTGTAGCCCTGCGCCTGGACCGGATCGAATGTGACGCTGAGCTGGCAGGCGACGCCAGGGGCAATGTTGCCGGTGCAATTACCAATCCCCGCCGTAAAGGCGTTGTTATCGACGCTGGGAGCGCCGATGCTGGCGGAGTAAGAGTATCCGGTGTTAGTGAGAGTCACCGGTAGCGAAGCGGGTATATTGAGAGCTTGGTTTCCAAACACCAGCGGGTTCGGTGAGGCTATCACCCAGGCGCCGTACATATAGCCGGAGAGCGTGACGGTGGCGGTGGAATTTGGGTTGTTCAGAGAGTTGGTGGTAAAGGCGATGCTTCCGGTGAGCGTGCCTACGTGCGGTGGGGTCAGTGTAACCGTAACCTGGCAATATGCGCCCGGCGCAATCGCCAGGCCGGCACCGCAGCCGTTAGTGGCCGCCGGTTGCATGGCGAAGCCGGAACCGGAACCTGTTAGGACAATGTTGGAGATGGTCAAGGGCTCATTGCCGCCGTTGTAAATCCCCACGTTTTGCGGGGCGCTGGTGGCGCCCACTGTGGCTTGATCGCCGAAGTCGACCAGGCCCTGAGAACGGTCGACCTTGTCCAGATTCCCGTTGGAGTTGCCCACATAGAGCGTTCCGTCGGAACCCAGGCCGAGCCCGATTGGCGAGGGCGCAGCGGAGTCGAGCACTGCCTGCGAGGTCTGATAGTTAGAGGCCGGTAACTGGGCGACGCCACCAACTGCCTGGTAGCGTGGAAGGACGTACAGGGTATCGGGAGCGTCCACGGCCAAGCCAATGTTTTCCGGGTCTCCGGGGTTGGTAATCGCGGACTGCAATTCGCTGCCGGCCAGTAGCTCGTTGATCATGTCGACGCAACTGAAGAATGCATTGCCGGCGCTGTCGACCGCAATATAAGAGGGATTCGCATTCATGGCCGGTTGAATCGGTTCCACCACATAATTTCCGTTGGACCTGATTTCGATTACTGTCTGGCATGCACGGTCCAGGGTGAAGAGATTTCCCAGGGAATCGACGGCAACCCCGGCCACGGATGTCTGAAACGTGCAAGGAGGGCCAGTTGGGAGCCGCGGCACGGTCGTCGAACCCTGAGTTTGAGTCACGGTATTCCAGGTAGTCAGTGCATTGTTGTCGGTGAGGTTCTGCGGGGAGATGTAAAGTATCCCTGCGCCATCGATGGCGATGCCAGACGGCGCAAACACGTTGACGGGCACAGCGTTCACCACACCGGCCTTGGTCACGCTGAACACATTGCTGCCGTAAGGGCTGTTGGGGGAAAGAACGTACACCGTGCCGTTCTCATCCACGGCGGACTCGCTTAGTTGGTAAGTTGCGCCGGAAACAAGCTGCGTGACAACGCCCGGCTGCACCAGCGCCAGCGGCGACTGGCCCACACCGCCCAGATATACCGTGGCGATGATAGATGTACCGTCCATCAGGAACAGGGCGTCTTTGCGCGCTCCCGGCAAAGTGGGCGCAAACGTGACCGGCACGGTGCAGGTTTGGCCGCCAGCGCTCGCCGTGCAGTTCACCGCGCCAGCCGTGTAATCGAAGCCGTAGTGGATCGCGGCGGTGGGGGTGTCGCCGCCCGTCACGGAAAACGTTGCGGTCAACTGTTGCGCCGATGCCGGGGCAATTCCCACCGCTGCCGGGTTAAATGCGAGGTACGGCTGGGAGGGCGTGGCGGTGTCCATGGGGGCGGCGCTGCCGGATGAACGGGCCACGCCCAGGCACAGTGCGAGTACGCAAGGGACGGGCACTCTGCCGGTAAATCGATTCCTCATACCAACTCCTTATGCCGGCGGTTCTGGCCGCCGCCGCACTCTCGTGGGATTCAGCTCCGCGCCCAGGCCGGCTGACGCCGGGCGCGGTCATCACCGGGTTGAAATATGGCCGGAGGGCATGGGGATCCAGCGACAGGCGCGGCAGCGCCCGGCGCGATCCGATGCGGTGAATGAAACATGCCTCGGCGAACTGGTCCCATGCGTTACGAGAAGCTGATGGTGACCGAAACCTGGATGAGCTGGCCGGCGGTGACTGAGACCGGCGCTGAGACCGGCGGTGCGAGAGTCGTACCAGTAAAGTAAGGAAAAGTTGTAAATTCGACGGTGCCTGCTGGGAGGCCGGAGAAGGGGCCAAGGCAGGCGGCCGGACTGGCGTTGGCAGCGCCGGTGGGGTAGGCACCCGCGGAAGGGGGGGAATTCTCGCAGGAGCTAACCGCGGTCTGGACCCCCGAAATTGTCCCACTCTTGGGTGCCTGGAAGGTACCGACCAGCACCATCGAACTTCCGCCTGGCGAGAGGTTTACGGAGTAGGTGAGCGTCTGGGAGCATTGATATTGCGGGCCGCACGCTTCGAAGTTGAAGTAGGACGAGAGATTCGAACCAGTGATGATGCAGTTGGTGGAGCCGTTGCCGGAGGGTACGCAGATGTTGCCGACAAGAAGGATTGCGTAGCCACTCGGAACATAATATCCTGAGAGGAGCCCAACCAGCATTTGCCCCCCGTCCGTAAGGGAGTTATCAAACTCGCGGTGCTCGGCAAGCGTGCCGTCCGGGTTCTTGACGTTGATAACCCAGTGGCCATGCACCTTGATCCCCTCGTTGCCGGGCTTACCCGATGAGGGAGACTCCTGCTTCGCTGCGGGGGTCTGTTCCGTAACTGGCGCCGCCTGGGGCGTTGCGGTTTGGGCCGCTGACGCGCTCTGCTGGGCAAAGCCGGATTGGCCGGCGCCGAACATGAGGAGAACGCTGCAGACGCCTGCCAGCGAGCTCCGGAACTGCGAATTGCGCTTCATGATTCTGAGTTTCATTTCACTTCTCTCCCTGGTTGAATTCGAGTGGCTGTTACTGCTTTCGCCGTTTGCATCGGGATCATGGTTTGCCTCCGCTGCGTTCGTCCGGCATCTCCGGCGCGCTTTCTCCCTCTGCCGGCTGGTCCGCGGGCCTCGCCAACCTGCACAGGCGAAATCTCGCGGCGGAATCGATCACCCGGCGAAAAAAGGTGAATCGACGGCTGGTTATTTCGTCTTCTTTTTGCACGGTCTCTATTTGACCGCGGACTTGTGACCTGTCGTCAGCCGAGTAGCTACTCTCTGGCTCACCTGGCTATTGCCTCACGGCTTCCGCCACCTTGCCCATCTCCGTTGGAGCTTTCCGCCTCATTCGCACGTAGACAGTGAGAGTTACCCTGGCAATCGCTTTCCCCTCCGGACCGGAAACAGCGACCGAAAAAACCGGCTCGCATTTTCCCCCGGCTTCGGTAGCAGCTCGAATCTGGTCCAAACGCTCCGCGGAAAGGAGAAACGAAGCGTGCGCAACGGTGCGTCCGGGCGAGAGAAACTCAACCAGGGCCGACTTCATCCAGACACTGTAGGAGGGACCCAGATTGTGCTGAATCATCAACGGGTAGAAAGGGTCGGTCAGCGCGAAGAGGCTGCCACCGAACATCGTGCCCACGGCGTTGCGGTTCCACCAGTGCAGACGCAGTTCGGCACTCGCCTGCCTCCAATCATGCGAGATAGCGGTAACGCGAATGCCGGAGAATAGAAACGGCGGCCAATAATTGATCGAGCGGCGGATCGCTCCGGACGACAGCAGTCTCATGACGTTCCCCCTTTCCCTGCGCCGGCCTGCACTGGGCGAACCCGGGCCGTTACGCCAACCGGACGATTGGTGAAAATGACATTCCGCTTCAGGGCGATACCCTTCTTCGCGGTCTTCCCGGGCTCGATGTCGAATCGGCGAAAGAACTCGGCCAGGATCAATATTGTTTCCGTGGTAGCCATCGCATGGCCCGGGCATCGCTGCGGTCCAAAGCCGAACGGCATGTAGTTCTCGGCCTGCTCGGAACTCAGCGGACCGGCGAAACGGCACGGGTCGAAACGGTGGGGATCGGCCCAGACAGTGCGCCGCAGGTGGCCCAGGAACGGAAGGTAGCGCAGGGTTGTCCCTCTGGAAACGCGGATGGGTTGGTTTGTGCCGCTATCCGGATGATCGGTGACAAGTGTGTAGTCTTTCTCCGTCTCCCTGAGGAAAGTCGGAACGATGGTGTGGCGGCGCAGGGTTTCCCGAAAGACACAATGAAGCAACGGAAACCGGGCGACAACCCCTTGCGCACCCCCGGCCGGACACCCCTGCTCCCGTGCTTCCTTCACCACCGAGGCTCGGAGTGTATCATCGTTGGCGATTTCCGCAATCGCCAGTGTCAGTGCGGCGGCGGTGGTCTCAATGCCCGCGATGCACATCATGGCGTATTCGGCAACGATCGCCCGCTTACGGCGCGATCGAGGCCGGTCAGCATAGCGTTGCTCGAGTCGCTCCAGAAGCGGCGTCCGCAAACCGGCACGTTTTGTCCGATCGATCCGTTCGGAGATCCAGGCCAGCACCCGGTCGGCGGCCTCGCGCCGTCGCGGGGAGAACAGCACCGGCTGGTATTCACCTGCGCGCAACGCGCCAAAGATGGCGCCGAACAACCGATTGACCCATTCGACGATTCCACCCTTCGCCGCTTCGGTCGATGTGGTCAGGATGCCTTCCATCTGCGAGGCTTCATCAAAGGGGAGAACATTGCCGAACAGCATGTGACCGAGGATGCTCAGGGTCACGGTGCGCATCAGCGGCTCAATGAAAACCTCGGAGCCACTGGTGGCGGCCGTGTCCCCGGCAAGTCGAGAAAATGCGTCCGCCGCCACCTGCTGGATGATCGGCGCGTAACGAGCCGCGACATTGGCTGCCTGCAACTCGGGATCGATGGCGTCCCGCGTGCGCCGCCATTCGTCAGCGTTGGCCCCGATCATTACCTGGTGCCGCAATCCGGAACGCAGGAACGCTACCAGCGGTTGGTAGCGCCGGGGCTTCCGGTGCACCATCAGCTCGCGAAAAGTCTCGCTTGAGTGAACGTTGAGTTCGCTAGCGATCAGGCCCTTCTGAAAAGAAAACGCGGGGCAATGAACGCGCATTTTAATGGTTCCGCCTGTTACAGGCGAAATCGCGCGCCGGAATCGATCACCCGGCGAAAAAAGGTGGATTGGATGGGTTTATTCGGTATTTTTTCGCACGGATTTCTATTGGCCGCAGACTTTAGACATATCGTGAGCCAACTGCTGGGCGCTTTTTTGGGCCTCCGGAGTCGCGGCGTTGCGACGCTCATTCTCGCGGTAACGATCGCGCGCACGCCCGTAGTCGGTGCACGCCGAACGCAGCAGTTCGGAACCTTTCGGGCTGGAAGCGGGAGCCGCCTTTGCCAGTCTGACCTCCAGGTCTCCCATTTTCTGATAGGCTCTCGCTACTGACTCTCTCGGCTGGCTTTTGGCGGGATCTTTGGCAATCAGAGGTTCCCCGATCTGCGCCGCCATGCGATACTGGCCGACAGCCTCCGCCATCTTCCCCATGTCCGTTAGGACATCGCCGAGCGCAAGGTGAGGGAAGACCAGGCTGGCCCGCGCGCTCACGTTTTGGGGATCGCCATCGGCAACCGCCTGACGTATGCTCAGCGACCGGTTGAAACTTTGGAAAGCCGCCGGCAGACTGCCCTTTTTCTCGTAGATGGTGCCGGTTTGGCTCAGGCTGTATCCCAGGTCCCGCTTGGCTTGCTGGTCCGCGGGGTGGGCAGCCGCGCGCCTCTCATCCAGATCCACGGCGAGTTGGCAATGCTCGGCGGCTTTGGCGAGGTCGTATCCGTACTCGTATGCCGTACACAAGTATTTGTGGTCGAGGGCGAGGTTGCGCTGATCGTTGACGTCCGGTGGAGGGGTGACCAGCAAGCTTTCGTGCATCTTCAGGCAGTTTTGAAATTCGGCGATCGCCTGATCCAGCTTGCGAGTTGCCAACATCACTTGGGCGAGCCTGAAGTGGGCGGCGGCCACTGCGTAGGAGCTCTCTTTGTCCTGATGCGACTGCCGGGCGATCTCTTCGCGGCCGGAAAGTTCCTCCTTGACGGCATCCATGGCATGCGGCAAGTCGTGAATAGCGAGGTATGCGCTTGCCAGCCTGCCGTTTACGTCCGCGAGGAGAAAACGGCATTGCTTCATGTTCGGGCTGCGGCCGACCACCGTTTGCAAAATACTGCGAGCCTTCTGGTAGCTAACGAAGGCGCCTTTCGTGTCTCCGAGATTCGCAAACGAAGGTCCGCCCTGCACATCGCCGACGCGGATGTAGGCATCCGCAAGTTCGCGCTGCAGGGAATCGTCCCCCCGCGCTTCTTTGGCCAATGAATCCAGATACTCCGTTGCCTTGGTAACCAGCAGCTTTCTGACCGGGGTGGAACCCGGAAGAGCGGCAATACCGTCGTGCATTTCGTATATCACCGAGTTGGCCAGCCTGCGGACATCGTTAAAACGCCGTTCCGCCTTGGCACGTTCGGCGCGGGCAACTCGCGACTCCATGACGACGCCGACGACGCCCGCCAGTGTGAGCAGCGTCGCTACCGCTGTGATCGCGATGGCCAACCTGTGACGCTCGACAAATTTACGCAGCACATAGCGATTCGAGCCTCGCCGTGCGAGCACGGGCCACTTGGACAGGTAGCGTCCGATGTCGCCGGCGAACTCCTCGGGCGAGCTATAGCGCTCCCGCGGTTCCTTGCGCATGGCTTTGAGCACGATCGCATCCAGGTCTCCACGCAGTTCCGGCCGGTTGGCAGCGGCGCTCGGTTTTTCCGGGTCCTGTTCGCAAACCATCCGTAGTGTCTCGCCGAGGGTGGCGCCGGTGATGCGGTATGGTTGCGCACCGGACAACAACCGGTACAACAGAACGCCGAGCGAATACACATCGCTGGCGGTGGTGACGATGCCGCCCTGGAGTTGCTCGGGACTGGCATATTCCGGAGTCATCGCGGGCACCAGCGTGGGCGCCGCCTGGGTTAGCGTGGCATGCTGGACCGGCGCGAGGATCTTCGCGATGCCGAAGTCCAGCAGTTTGGGCGCGCCCTCAGCGGTAACCAGAATGTTGGCGGGCTTGATATCGCGGTGTACTACCAGGTGTTGATGCGCGAAGTAAACCGTCGAGCAGATGACCTGAAACAACCGCAGTCTTTGCTCCAGCTTCAAGCTGTTGCGGTCGCAGTATTCGTCGATCGGCAGACCTTCGACGTACTCCATGATGATGTAGTGCAATCCGTCATCGGTGACGCCGCCGTCCAGCAATCGCGCGATGTTGGGATGTTCGAGTGTCGCCAGGATTTGGCGTTCCTCCTCGAAGCGCCGCAGGGATACCGGAGACGGCGCCGGCGCGCCGATCAGCTTGATGGCAACGTCCTTCGAGAATTTTCGGTCGTCGCGCGTGCCCAGATACACCGTCGCCATGCCGCCGCGTCCGAGCTCCTTTACGAGCTTGTAAGCGCCGATCCGGCGGCTGAGCAACTGAGCATCCAAGGGCTCCGCGCGCCCGGCCTCACTCGCAATCGCAGCCTCAATGAAGTCGCCGGCTTGCTGGTGAGCTGCCAGCAGGGCATCCACCTCGGCCCGGACCTCGGGGCGGCCCTGGCAAGCCCGGTCGAGGTAGGCACACCGCTCCGGCTCCTCCAGATCCATGGCGGCGGCCAGGACCTTTTCGATCTCGCGCCATTGCTCAGCGGTCATGTCCGGGGCTGCTACTCCTTCCTCATCTCGCGGTACAGCCATGCCTTCGCCACCCGGAGTTCGCGGCCAACGGTGGCGGGCGAGATATTCAAGGCCTGGGCGGTCTCGTCAATATCGAGTCCTCCAAAAAAGCGGAGCTCGATGACGCGGCACTTGCGTGGATCGATGGCGGCCAGTGCGTTCAACGCGTCGTCCAGCGCCAACAGGTCGGAGCCGCGTTCGTCTGCGAAGCTGATGGTATCCGAAAGAGTGACCCTCCGTGCATTCCCGCCGCGCTTGGCAGCGTGATGGAGGCGCGCACGGTCCACCAGAATCTGGCGCATGAGCTGCGAGGCGACGCCGAAGAAGTGCGCCCGGTTCTTCCAATCCGGAAGACGCTGCCCAACCAGCCGCAAGTAAGCTTCATGGACCAGCGCCGTAGGTTGAAGGGTGTGCCCGGCAGGCTCGCCCCGAAGATAGCTTTCCGCCATACCGCGAAGCTCCGCGTACAACAAGGGCATCAGCCGGCTCAGAGCAGTCTGGTCGCCGTTGGTCCAGTCGAATAAAAGACGCGTCAGTTGGTGGTCGGCGGACATGACGGAAAATCAGCCCTTCTATTGTCCGACATTTGGATGCGTCCACGGAGATTTGCTGCCGTCGCTGCCTCTTACGGCGACGTCTTGGATACGACCTGGGGCTCTCTGCCAGCATACTTTATTTCCCCTGGTTTGTTTGGACGGAGCCGACAATAGCGGAAGGCTCATGGTCCGTCTTGAACTACGGCAATCCTATGCCCAGCGACCAGCGGTCAAGCTGTACGTGGAATGGATGATCCTGTGTGCATTTCTCATCGCGACGACCATCGCCTGCTGTTTCTTTCGATTACTCCCTCGCCGATGGTTATTGCGCGCGGCCTCTGGTAACTTGCTTTCCAGTACAGCTCACCGCGACCCTGTCGCCGAGACCACAGGGAAGTGACCCCGAGTCCTGTTCGGCTATTACATCCCATCGCCCGACGGCCGTTACCTGGCAGCCAGCGAACCTTCGAAAATAACGTCTGGCTCCTGGAGAGTTTCTGACAGGCGTGCAAATGGTTGATGATCTATGCCCGCTTCCGCGTGTGGACGCGGAAGACCGGCTGTCGCGGCGAGAGCGACGAAGGGCAAGCCTCTTTGAAGCATTGCGGCAAACGCGTCACTGCGGACAACCCCACACACATAGGGCGAGAGGGTGGCATCGTTGAACAGCACGGTTCGCTTCGCCTGGGGCCAGCTGTTGGCCGCGGGCTCGGCGCCTATGTTTGGGTTGACAGTCCTTGTTCTGGCGGGGTGGTTGCGGCTGTTGTTGCGCCGAGTATGGATCGCCGACTTACTCACCAGCGTCCTGTTTTCATTCGCCGGAGGCGACGCCATTGACTTCAGCAATCCGTACCGCTTCGCAGCCACCGTGGTAACGAACGTTCTGCTTTTCTACGCGTTTCTGTGGATGCTGCGCCGCTTGGGCGACTTGACGGTGACGTGGCACGCGATCGCCGCAATTCGATTGGCATTGCGTGGCGCGATCCGGATCTCTTCGCGAATCGGTGCCGGACCGCGTTCGATGATCGGCGCCGGCGAATCGCTTCATCTGATGCACGCTCGACATGGCCAGGGTTTTGAAGCCCGCGACAACGCTTTTCTACAATCTCAGCAGAGTGCGATGGACGCTCAATGTCGTCCGCGCACCGCACTTCCGCGCTTTTCCGACGCGCCAGGAGGCCCCAGGATCGATCGCCGGCCCCCTCCGAGAGGTAATTGCGGGCTTTTCAGGCGTGCATGTTCGCTGATTGGCCCGGCGTTCAACAGCCTGGACTCGCAGGAGCGCTCTCGTCCTTCGTGGTTCGACGATGCGCGGAGCGTGCCCGCACATCGAGATGCCGGCCTGGGGTAATTCGTTTATTTTGTAAGGTGAGGTGAACGGTGGCGCGGTTATCGCTTCCGTCGGCAGGGGTTGGTTCTGCGGGTTTCGCCTTGAAGTTTCTTTCCTCCGTCAAATCAACTTTTTCCGATCCGGTTCCTCGTTGTAGGTGAAGCCCGGCCGTTTGCTTTCGCGCTCCAAGACGTTTGCGAGCGGATCACGTGCAATAGGTCATGCAATTCTGTCCATTTATATTCCTCAGATCCGGCCTAACTCATTGGTCTCATTGCACTGACTATCAGCCTTCTAAGCTGAGGGTCGCTGGTTCGAGTCCAGCCGGGCCTACCAAAGTGTATTGGTGACGTCTTTCCTTACTTGATTGGCCCGGCGTTACCATCTTTCGAAAATCAATGTACTTTTGGAACGATTGCCGGAGGGAGAAGAATTTCTTTCGAATCGGGGGCTCTCACAGATTCCCCCTCGTGAGACTTTTGGAAGCGCGGAGAGGATGCTGTGAAAGCGCTCTCCCGAAAAGTGCGGCCTCGCGTGCCGTGCGCGGGAGTGCGCCTCTGAACCACCGCTCGCGATAAAATGGGTGACCACGTGAGGGAATCCGACGTGCGAACGATTGTCGTTTTGGTGTCATCGCTGACGCTCTACGCCGCGAGCGCCATGTCACAAAGCCCCAAGCCGGCCGGCCCCGGGAAGGAAGCCGATTGGGTTGTGGTTCGCGACACTCGCGAGAACGCCTTTTCCATCGAAGTGCCGAGAGGCTGGAAGGTCAGCGGAGGCGCGTACCGGCTGGGCGCCAACAATCCCCGCTTCCTGATTGACATGACGTCTCCCGACGGCCACACGAATTTGCGCGTCGGCGATTCGGCCGTGCCTGCTTTCACCGTCCCGCATTCAGGCGCCCCTGAGGGGACACGTTACTCTACCGGCGTGGATTGGGGCATCGCTGCCAGGTATCTTGCCGGCAAGGATTTCGCCGTGACTTACGCGCAGGGCCGTTTCCGCGGTATTTGCCAGGACATGCACCTTAAAAGCGCGGACTCGCTCCCTCCCGTGCTGGCGCCGGAACGCCAGGTGATTGCCAGGACAGCACAAGGCGAGGTGGTGAACACTACGGCCGCGGGCGAGGCCCTCTTCCGCTGCGTTGCCAACGGGCAGGAACTGGCTGCCTATGTTTGGGCCGAAACCACGCTCACCACCTCCAACTTTTCCGACATCCGTAACTGGGCAGTAACTGGATTGGTGAGCTTTGTAGCTCCGCGAGGCCAGGCGCCGCAGGCCCTGCGGATGCTGGATCATTCGGCCAGGTCGTTTACACTCAACCCCGAGTGGATCGCACGCCAGGCCGCTCTCAGCCGTCAATCGACCGCCGCGGTCCTGAAACAGGCGCAGGACAACATGGCTGCCCAGCAACTGCGGTTTGAACGGATGGACGCCGAGAGACATCGTCAATCCATGCAAATGGACGACATCATCAACGGCGTGCAGTGGACGGCCGATCCCACGACCGGCCAGCATCACGAAGCCCCTCTGGGTCCGAATCCTAACTACTTTTACAACCCCAACACCGGCTTGTCCGTGAATTCGACCCTTCGCCCCGGCGACCCTTTCGACTGGCACAGCCTCACACCCGTGGCGCGATAGGCGTTGCGCTACATGGCGCCGGGCGGCATTGCGCCGGGTATGGAGTTGCGCCGCAGCCGTTGACATCGATTCGTGCGGTCAAGACACCAGTCTCTGCCCTACTTCCCCACCCGCGATGGCTTGACCGTCGTATCCGCGGTGGTGAACTCGAAGCGCAGGATCCACTCGCCGGGGCCGGCGGAAAATTCCCATTGGCGCGCCGCGTCCAGGGCCAGCTTGCCGAAATAACGGCTGTTCTGCGATACCACCTTCGCGTCGGCAACGCGGCCGTCGACGTCCACCGTCGCCCGCACCTGAATCCTGACCTTGCCGTGGATCGTCTTTCTGGCGGCATCGGTCACTTGCGGTAAGACCTGGTGGGTTACCTCCGCGGACGGACTCTCGATGGCACGCTTCGTCTCGACGGGAGCAGTCGCGGGTTCGGCCGGAGGCTTCGCCACTAGTATTTCCTCTCGTGCGGGAACGAACGGCGCCGGTTTGGCGGGTTGCGGCGATTCCGCCGGTGGCTCTACGGGCGGGGCTGCCGGCGCCGGCGCGGTCGTGGGCGGCGGCGCGGCGACCGAGCGGTCCGCGTCCGCATTCGCCACTGGATGGCGCAGCAGGCGCGGTCCGGCGAAGACTCCGGCCAGCACCACGGCTGACGCGCCCACCAAAACGAAGTTCACCCACTTTCGTGGAGCGCGGGCTGGCCGCTCGACGACTTCCGGCGCCGCAACCGACTCCGGACGTTCCAGCAGGCCTAAAATCTCATCGATCGTCGCCCGGCGGCGTGGGTCCGCACGCAGGCAGGCGCGCACCATCGGGAGGAATTCGGCGGGTATGCTTTCGGGCAGCACCGGATCCTGTTTCGGCCCGTTCACCACCGGCACTTTCTGCGTCAGGCACTCCACTACCGTCACGCCGAAAGACCAGACATCTCCAACAGGCGAACAGCCGCGGTCGCGGATTTCCGGCGGGTCGTACCGGCCCGGAGCGTTGGTGGTCATTCCGGGTTCGCCCACCAGCGTGATCCCGTCCACCGACAGCTTCAGTTCGTCGTTCACGGCCATGATGTTCGCCGGCTTCACGCGGCCGTGCACCAACCCCTCGCCATGAAGGTATGCCAGCGCCGCCAGCAGCGTCTTCAGCATGTCGCGCGCTTCCTCCGCCGTCAGCGGCCGTTCGGCCAGGACGTCGGCGAGGTTCTCTTCAGCATATTCGGTCACCGCGTACCGCACCGGCGCCTGGTTCACCTGAGATCGCCCTGTGCGCAACAGGCGCAGCAGGTTGGGGTGCGATAACTGCGCCGCGCGGTCCCACTGGATCGCCGCATCGGCTTCTTCCGCGCCGGCCGGGATCAGCTTGACGGCAGCGTTTCGCGGCTCCGGATCGCCGATCTGGGTGAGATATACTGCGCTGCGGTCGGATCCTCCGAGATAACGCCGCAGGGGAAAACACAGGTCCACCACCTGACCTTCCCACTGCTTCCAGGGCGCCGGAGTCATTCCCCTTTGAGCCTCCACGGTCTGAATCTGGTTCCGAACTATTGTAGCCCCTTCGGCCGGCGTCGACGATCATGACTTTCGGCCGGTTGCACGCGCAAAATCCGGGTTTGGCAATTCACGCCCGCCTCGCGGAACGTGCCCGCGATCCACTCCGCGACCGCTGGCAAGTTTCGGGTCGCCACCGCCGCCAGGGATGGACCCGAGCCGCTGAGAAAAACTCCCAGCACATCGGGATGGCTCAGCGCCAGCAGCCGGTCGAGCCCCGGCACGATATCGCGGCGGCTCGGCTGGTGCAAACAATCGTGGAAAGCCTCCGCCAGCACGGCATACTTGCGGGCGCGCAGAGCTTCCAGCAGGACCGCCACGCGCTGCACGTTACTCACCGCGCTCGCCAGCGGCACCGACGGTGGCAGCACCTGGCGCGACTTGCGCGTTTCCAGTTCCACTTCGGGCGTCGCCACCACGATGCGAAGCGCGGACGGCCAAACTGCGTTCATCGCAATCACCGACCCATCCGGCCGCTGGCAGCAGGCCACCAGGCCTCCGAGCAGCGCGGCGGCGACATTCTCCGGATGCCCTTCCAGTTCGCATCCGGCCGTCAAGAGAGTCTGCAGCGGCTGCGGGCCGAATAGCGATTCGTAAATGCGGAACCCGGCGACCAACGCAGCCGAACTGCTGCCCAACCCCGAGCGCAACGGGATCTCGGTCTCGACTGCGATATCGAGCGATGGAAACTCGCGATCGCCGGCGAGCCGCCGGAAGGCCCGCTCGATCAGGTTCTCGCCTGCGAGTTCGAGTCCGGCGAAATCGAATCGCAGCGAGTTCACCCCCTCGGCTCGCCGCACGCGCACGCGCAGGTGGAGCGATACGGCCAGCGCGAGGGTATCGAGTCCGGGGCCGAGGTTGGCGATGGACGCCGGGACGCGGATGGTCACGTCAGCCCTGCTTGCCCACCGAGCGCAGAATGGCGTCGGTATCTTTGAGCGCGTGGCCCGTCAGAAAGGCGACGATGCGGGCATCGCGAGCGATCGCGCCGCTCGATACGAGGTTGCGAATGCCCGCGAGCGTGGTAGCTGACGCCGGCTCGCTGCCGATGCCGTCGCGGCCGAGCTCGGATTTCGCCGCGACGATTTCGTCATCGTCCACATCGATCACCAGGCCGTTGGTGAAGCGGATCGTCTTGAGCGCCTTTTTCCAGCTTTTCGGCTCCCCGATGCGAATGGCGGTGGCCATGGTCTGGGGGTCGGCAACTACTTCGAGTTCGTGGCCGCCCGCGCGTACCGTGCGCACCAACGCGTTCGATCCCCGCGCCTGCACAATCACCATGCGCGGCACTTTCGGCAGGAGTCCGAAATCCGAGAGTTCCCGGATAGCTTTCCCGAACGCCGAGCTGTTGCCCAGGTTCCCGCCCGGCACCACGATGAAATCGGGCGCGTTCCAATCCATCTGGTCGAGCAGGTGGAAGATCGCGGTCTTCTGCCCCTCGATGCGGAAGGGATTGATGGAGTTCAGAAAATAGATGCTGGGGTCCTGCTCGCTCATGAGCGCGCGGAGAGCGTCGTCAAAGTTGCCTTCAACGTACTGGATCTCGGCGCCAAAATCGAGAGCTTGCGCCAGCTTGGCCATTGAGGTGCCGCCGCGCGGAAGATATACGCGGGCGCGCAGATTACCGCGAGCGGCATATGCCGCCATTGACGCCGCGGTATTGCCGGTAGACGCACAGGCGACGGTTTTCGCGCCTTGCCGCCGCGCTTCGGTGACGGCCGCGGTCATTCCCAGGTCCTTAAACGATCCGGTGGGATTCCATCCGAGGTGCTTGAACCAGAGATGCTCCACGCCGGCATAGGCGGCGGTCTTCTGGCCCGGAATGAGCGGAACATTGCCTTCCGAGAGCGTGACCACCGATTCTTCGGAAGCGCCGGGCAGAAATTCGCGGAATCTCCAAACGCCGCTGGCATCGAGTTTGCGATTCGACGATCGACGATCGCGCCAGAGCTGTTTGAGTTGTTCGGGAGACGCCGGTCCGGGATCGACCACGGCCTCGAGGAGGTTTCCGCAGGTGGGACAAAGATAGCCGCGATACTCGCGCGGCACCGCGGTTCCGCACTCCTGTTCGCTACACCGCAAGCCGGTGGTGGACCGATCGGGCGAAGTCTCCATGAACTTAGCGATGGTACCGAGTGGCTCTCAGGCTTGTCAATGCGGGCGGACGGCGCACGAATGGGGCTATTTCAGGAGCGGAAGCGGATCGATGGGCGTACCTTCCCACCATTTCTTGTCCGGCCCCAGTTTAGAGACCTCGAAATGCAGGTGAGGCGCTTCGGCCGATGCATTCCCCGTGCTGCCTACGTATCCCAATACGTCGCCTTTCCGCAGCAGTGTATGTTCGGTCAGCCCCGGTGCATAGCGATCGAGATGGGCGTAGTAATAGCAGTAAGTCTGCGAATTGTCGAATTGATAGACGGTCAGTCCACCCGGCTTACTGGTGAATAACTTCACAACGTTGCCCTCGGCAACCGCCATCACCGGTGTTCCGCGGGGCGCTGG
>Ga0181521_10003957_pt1 | contig 17169 bp, 15 predicted proteins | sample PEATcosm2014_Bin_32_FD_119764 | JGI IMG/M metagenome (GOLD analysis project Ga0181521, IMG submission 119764) | Peatland microbial communities from MTU Mesocosm Facility, Houghton, MI, USA - PEATcosm2014_Bin02_60_metaG | ecosystem: Environmental > Terrestrial > Soil > Wetlands > Peat | place... | reverse complement strand
TCCATATCGACGGGAAGGTTTGGCACCTCGATGTCGGCTCGTCGCATCCTGGGGCTGAAGCCGGTCCCAAGGGTTGGGCTGTTCGCCCATTAAAGCGGTACGCGAGCTGGGTTTAGAACGTCGTGAGACAGTTCGGTCCCTATCCGATGCAGCCGTAGGAGATTTGAGAAAGGCTGTCCCTAGTACGAGAGGACCGGGACGGACGTAGCTCTCGTGTGCCAGTTGTCTTGCCAAGGGCACGGCTGGTTTGCGACCTACGGGTGGGATAAGCGCTGAAAGCATCTAAGTGCGAAGCCCGTTTCGAGATGAAATCTCCCACAGGGTTAACCTGGTAAGGCCCGTGGCTAGACGACCACGTTGATAGGCCGGAGGTGTAAGTGCAGCAATGCATTCAGCCGACCGGTACTAATCGGCCGAGGGCTTGGAGGCATCTTCGTGCTCGTGCTCGCTTTGGAACGCTCAGGGGCTGCGGCAACGCAGCCACAGGCGCCGCTCCCTACCCGCTGAAGGGCAGGTGAGCCGCCGAGCGCACGGTTTCCGGTGACCATGGCGGCGGGGAAACACCCGTTCCCATTCCGAACACGGCAGTTAAGCCCGCCCGCGCCGATGGTACTTGGGGGGAGGCCCCCTGGGAGAGTAGGTCGTCGCCGGGATTTCTATGACGAGATCCCCTCTGAGCTCCGGCTCGAGGGGATCTCGTCGCGTCGGCACCGAGACGAGTGTGTCGAGCCCGGCCACGTACAATCGACGGATGCCTCCGAATTCCCCCCGGCCGAATCGTCGCGCCCCGTCGGCACGCCCGGCGCGACCGGCGGGTTCGGGCAAGCCCGGAGGTCGCCCATCCGCAGCGGGAGGTGGCGCCAGCCGGGGGAGCGCGGCACGGGGCCGACCGGGAGGGGGGCAGGGGCGGCCTGCGGCCCGATCGGGTGGCGCGGGAGGCGACGCGGGAACGACGCGGGGCAAGGGTTCGGGACCGGCCCGGCCCCGGACCGGCGGGGGGGCCGGGACAGGCGTAACCAGGACCGGGGGGACACGGGCCGGGACGCCACGCACGGGAGCACCCCGCAAGGCCGGCTCGAGCAGCGGCAGCTCCCGCAGTGCAGCTGCCCGCCCCGCTGCCCGCCCCGCTGCCCGCCCCGCCCGCGGCACGGGGTCGTCCTCGGGCAGGGGTCCCGCCCAGAGGGCGGGAGGCGCTGGAAGCCGCCGCCCACCGGGGACCACCACCGGGAGGTCGAGCGGCGAGGGTGCTCGCGAGAGGCCGTACCCGCCTCGGACCCGCGACGACGAGCGCCCCCTGCCGAGCCAGGCCAGCAAGTGGGGCAACGTGGCCCGTCGCGGTGCACGCGAGGTGACGCGGCGCGACGACGATCTCGATCCGGGCCGCGGCGCGCGCGACCCCGACGAGCGGGAACGCCGCCGGGGCGCGCCGCGTCCGGGCCGTCCGGCGCCGTGGGTCCGGGCGGACGGGGCACGAGACGAGTGGGAGGACTCGGCGCCACGGCGCCGCGGGGCCCGCAGGCCCGTCGAGGACGGGGGAGCGGGCGGCCGGACCGGGGCACGAGCCACCGCGAGGACCAGGCCCGCGGCGGGTGCCTCCGCCGGTGAGGCCCTCGCCGCCCTCTCCCCGCGCCACACCCTCCCGCCGGAGATCGCGACGGACATCCGCAACGCGGCCGACGTCGCCACCGCCCTGCAGAAGGAGCGGCTGGTCGAGCGGGCCGAGTCGGCCTACGGCGCCTACGAGCGGGGCCGCTACCAAGATGCGCTGCGGGCCATCAAGCCGGTGGCCGACGTCGCCCCCGGCGTGGCCGCCGTGCGAGAGCTGGCAGGGTTGGCCGCCTACAGGAGCGGCCGGTGGCGCGATGCGAGCCGGCATCTGCAGGCGTTCGGGGCCCTCAGCGACTCGACGGAGCACCTGCCGGTGCTGATGGACTGCCAACGGGCGCTGCACAAGCCGAAGAAGGTGGCCGAGCTGTGGAGCGAGCTCCGGCAGAGCTCGCCCGACCCCGACGTGCTGGCCGAAGGGAGGATCGTGGCGGCGGCATCCCTGGCCGACACGGGCGACCTCAACGGCGCCATCTCCATGCTGGCGACCGCGGGCGCGTCGAAGGCGCTGCGGAATCCCTCCGACCGCCACATCCGGCAGTGGTACCTCCTGGCCGACCTGTACGAGCGCGCCGGCGACGTCCCCCGGGCGCGGGAGTACTTCGAGCGGGTGCTGCGGGCCGACGACCAGGCCTACGACGTGGCGGATCGCCTGCGCGGCCTCGGCCCCGAGCGCCGGGCCCGGGCCAAGAGGCCCAAGGCGGTCAAACAGCCCCCGCAGGGCCGCTAGCCGCGGGGCATCGGCGGGATCGGCGGCGGGGGGTCACCCCGCCGGTGGCGGCGCGGTGGTGGTCGTGGTCGTGGTCGTGGTCGGGGCCGGAGGTGGGGCGGAGGCGGTCGTGGTGGTCGCCGGTGGCGGCGCGGTGGTGGTCGTCGTCGTGGTCGGAGGTGGCGCCGAGCCGTAGTTCGGCCCCTCGACGGTGACGAGGGTGCCGATGGGTGTCAGTGGCCAGACGAGCGCGGCGTCGGCGTAGCTCATCTCGACGCACCCGTTGCTCTGGGGGGACCCGTAGGTGGCGCGGATGAAGCCGTGCAGCGCGTCGCCTCCGTCGAAGTAGCTGGCGTAGGGGACGTTGGGGTCGTTGTAGGTGCTGCCGTCGGGGTTGGTGCCCTTCATGTCCGAGTACCGCACGTGCTCGAAGACGGCGTAGGTGCCATCGGTGGTGTCGGCCCCCGGCGCGCCCGTGTTGACGGCGATGCCCACGTACTGGGCCACGCCGTTGTTCCACAGGGTCAGGTTCTCGGGCTCCACCTTGTTCACGAGCACGTACACGTACGGCGAGGCGTCGGCCTTGTCGTTGATGGTGTCGTTGATCAGTGCCGTCCACACGGCGGGCCCGGCGATGCCGTCGACTCCGAGACCGTTCTGCGTCTCGAACGCCTCGATGGCGGCCTTGGTGATCATGTTCTCGGTGCCCTGGGTCCACTGCGAGGTCAACGCCGTCGGCAGGCCCGGCCAGCGCCAGGAGAAGGTGCCGGTCTGGTCCTGGGCGAGATCGGCCCGGTCGGGCGCCGGGCCGGTCGGGGTGAAGCCCACCGGCAGGAAATTGAGGCCGGCGAGGAGCTGCTGTAGGCGCAGGGTGTCACCGGCGGCGATGTCGAACGTCACCGAATGCGATGTCGCCAGGGTCGCGCCGTCGGTGCCGCGGACGCCCGAAGACCCGCCCGGGACGGTCAGCACCTCCTGGGAGGAGGGGATCAGCGGCGAGTCGAGTTCGTAGGAGAGGGTGATGGCGCTCGACTGGATCCACCTGCCCGCGATGGCCGGCGACAGGACCGGCGTGGCCTTCTGGAGCGAGACCGGGCGCGAGAACGTGACCGAGATGGTCGCGTTGGCCGGGACTCCCTGTGCACCCGAGGTCGGGTACGTCGCCTTGAGCACGAGATCCGACGCCGAGGACGCACCGGAACCCGACCCGCGCGAGGCGGACCGGGACGCTCCGCTGGAGGTGTCGGCCGAGTCCGGGTGCGTCGGGGGTGACGATCCGCCGGTCAGGAGCAGTACGGCCGCGACGATCACGGCGGCGCCCGCAAGGAGCACCCAAGGACGCAGGCGCAACGGCCTGCCCACCCTGGTCTCGAGAACGTTCATGGCCTCCGCTCGCTCAAGACGTGTTCGCCGACTCGGACCCGACGTCTTCCAGCGTATGGGTCCGATCCCGCGGAAATGCGTCAGGGGAGAGCGGAATTCCGGACGCCGGGTCGTCCTGAGGATCCCCGGTGACCCTCCGGTAGGCTGACGACATGAGCACGAGCCCCGACCTTCACGCGCTCCTCGGCGAGGATGCGGACGCCCTCCTCGGCTACACGGCCAAGGCCTTCCCGGCGGAGAACCTGGTGCTCCCCGGCCCCGACTACATGAGCCGCGTCTTCACCGGCAGCGACCGCAGCCCGACGGTGCTGCGCAACCTCGGCACGCTGTTCAACCATGGTCGGCTCGGCGGCACTGGATACGTCTCCATCCTCCCGGTCGACCAGGGCATCGAGCACTCCGCGGCGGCGAGCTTCTCGAAGAACCCCGCCTACTTCGATCCGCTGAACATCATCGAGCTGGCCCTCGCCGGCGATTGCAATGCCGTCGCCACCACGCTGGGCACGCTGGGCCTGGCCTCGCGCAAGTACGTGCACCGCATTCCCTTCATCTGCAAGCTGAACCACAACGCGTTCCTGCACGTACCCAACACCTACGACCAGATCATGTTCGGCTCCGCGAGCCAGGCCTTCGACCTCGGGGCCGTCGGGGTGGGCGCCACCATCTACTTCGGCTCCGACGACATGGACCGGGAGCTGCAGCAGGTGTCCGAAGCCTTCGCCGAGGCCCACCAGCTCGGCATGTTCACCGTGCTCTGGTGCTACCTGCGCAACCCGGCCTTCACCAAGGACGGCGTCAACTACGAGGTCTCGGCCGACCTGACCGGCCAGGCCAACCACCTCGGCGTCACGATCGAGGCGGACATCATCAAGCAGAAGCAGCCGGAGAACAACGGCGGCTACACCGCCGTCGGCTTCGGCCGGACCGACCCGCTCGTCTACGACGAGCTCACCACCGACAACCCGATCGACCTGACGCGCTGGCAGGTCGTGAACTGTTACGCCGGGCGCATCGGCCTCATCAACTCCGGCGGCGAGTCCAAGGGTGACGGCGACCTCGCCCAGGCCGTCCGCACGGCGGTGATCAACAAGCGCGCCGGGGGTATGGGCCTCATCGTGGGCCGCAAGGCCTTCCAGCGCCCGATGGGCGAGGGTGCGGCGCTGATCCAGGCCATCCAGGACGTCTACCTCAGCGACGAGGTCACCATCGCCTAGCCCCCAGGGGGCCGGCCTCGCCGGTCCTCCGCCCATCGTTCCCTAGGCCGGACCGGTCTGGGAGCCGGACACTTCCGGCGGGCGTGGAGCGATGTGACCAGGCATGAGAGGGTCGCCCCGCGCACCGGGGGTAGGATTGCCCGAACGAGGAATTCGGACGGAGAGTGCCGCGCGCCGTGCCGGTGGGGGTGCAAGAAGGCCCGCCGCAGTGAGCCAGGAGTCTCGGACGTCCACGACATGAGACGAGGCAGCCCGTGGCATCGGGAACGCAACACGTAACGGAGCAGTTGGACCAGGTCATCGTGCGCTTCGCCGGCGACTCGGGCGACGGCATGCAGCTCACCGGGGACCGGTTCACGACGAGCAGCGCCCTGCTGGGCAACGACATGTCCACCTTCCCGGACTTCCCGGCGGAGATCCGCGCCCCGGCCGGGACCCTCAACGGCGTGTCGGCCTTCCAGGTTCACATCTCCGACCACGACATTCTCACGCCGGGCGACTCGCCCAACGTGCTGGTGGCGATGAACCCGGCCGCCCTCAAGGCCAACATCGACCTGATGGCCAAGGGGACGATCCTGCTCGTCAACAGCGACGCGTTCGACGAGCGCAACCTCGCCAAGGCGGGCTACGAGACCAACCCCCTGACCGACGGGTCGCTCAGTCCCTACAGCGTCTACGAGGTCCCGATGACCTCCATCACGCAGGAGGTCTGCAAGGAGGCCGGGGTCAAGCCCCGCGACGCGGAGCGTTCCAAGAACTTCTTCGCTCTCGGTCTGGTGAGCTGGCTCTACACGAGGCCGATCGAGCCCACCATCAATTGGATCACCGAGCGCTTCGCCGCCAAGCCCCAGGTGGTGGAGGCCAACACCCGCGCCTTTCGGGCGGGCTACGACTTCGGCGAGACCGCCGAGTTGTTCGAGTCCAATTACGAGATCCGCCCGGCGACCTTCGAGAAGGGCGAGTACGTCCAGGTGACCGGCAACCAGGCGCTCGCCTGGGGCCTGATCACCGCCTCCCGCCTGGCCGGTTTGCCCATCTTCCTCGGTAGCTACCCGATCACCCCGGCGTCGGACATCCTCCACGAGCTCAGCCGGCGCAAGGAGTTCGGCATCCGGACCTTCCAGGCCGAGGACGAGATCGCCGGGATCGGCGCCGCCCTCGGCGCGTCGTTCGGGGGCGCCATCGGGGTCACCACGACCAGCGGCCCGGGCCTCGACCTCAAGTCCGAGGCCATCGGCCTCGCCATCAACCTCGAGCTGCCCCTCGTCATCGTCGACGTCCAGCGCGGTGGTCCCTCGACGGGGCTGCCGACCAAGACCGAGCAGGCCGACCTGCTCCATGCCATGTACGGCCGCCACGGCGAGGCGCCGCTGCCGATCCTGGCGCCCATGACGCCGAGCGACTGCTTCGCCGCCGCGATCGAGGCCACCCGGCTGGCCGTGAAGTACCGGACACCAGTGATCCTCCTCTCCGACGGCTACCTGGCCAATGGGGCCGAGCCGTGGCGCCTGCCCGACCTCGACGCCCTCGAGCCCATCGATCCGGGCTTCGCGTCCGAGCCGAACCACGTCGACGACGACGGGAACCCCGCCTTCTGGCCCTATGTCCGTGACCCCGAGACACTGGCCCGACCCTGGGCCCCTCCCGGTCTGCCGGGGCTCGAGCACCGCATCGGCGGCCTGGAGAAGGCCGACGGCAGCGGCAACGTGTCCTACGAGGGCGTCAACCACGAGCGCATGGTCCATCTGCGCCGGGACAAGATCGCCGGGATCGCCGCCGACACCCCTCTCGTGGAGGTGAACGACGAGACCGGCGACGCCCAGTTGCTCCTCGTCAGTTGGGGGTCCACGTACGCCGCCGTCGCGGCCGGCGTGAAGCGGGTGCGTGCCCGCGGCATGAAGGCGGCCCACGTCCATCTGCGCCACCTCAACCCGCTGCCGGCCAACCTGGGTGAGGTGCTGGACAGCTACGCGCAGGTGCTCGTGCCCGAGATCAACCTCGGCCAGCTCAGCCGCATCCTGCGCGCCGAGTACCTGGTCGATGCACAGACCATGTCCAAGATGCAGGGCGCGCCGTTCCGCGTCGGAGAGATAGAGGCGGCCATCACCGCGCTGCTCGGAGGGAAGTCATGAGCGAGTCCAACGGCGCCACCGCCACTGCAGTCCCCGTCACCAGCCGCAAGGACTGGAGCAGCGACCAGGAGGTGCGCTGGTGTCCGGGCTGCGGCGACTACTCCATTCTGGCCGCCGTCCAGATGCTGATGCCCGAGCTCGGAGTGCGCCGTGAGAACACGGTGTTCCTCTCGGGCATCGGCTGCGCGGCGCGGTTCCCGTACTACATGAACACGTACGGCATGCACTCGATCCACGGCCGGGCTCCCGCCATCGCCACCGGGCTCGCCACGACGCGCCCCGATCTCGACGTCTGGGTGATCTCGGGCGACGGCGACGCATTGTCCATCGGCGGCAACCACCTCATCCACGCGCTGCGCCGCAACGTGCGGCTGAACATCTTGATGTTCAACAACCAGATTTACGGGCTCACCAAGGGTCAGTACTCCCCGACCTCCGAGGTGGCGAAGGTCACGAAGTCGACCCCGTTCGGCTCGGTCGACACGCCGTTCAACCCCGTCTCCCTCGCGCTGGGCGCCGAGGCCACCTTCGTGGCCCGGACCCACGACATGGACCGGGCGCACATGCAGGAGACGTTCCGCCGGGCCCACCAGCACGACGGCGCCGCCTTCGTCGAGGTCCTCCAGAACTGCAACGTGTTCAACGATGGGGCCTTCGAGAAGATCACCAGCCGGGACGCCCGGGCGAGCATGCTCATCCCGCTCGAGCACGGCCAGCCGATCGTGTTCGGGGCCGAAGGATCCGAACGTGGCGTGATCCAGCGCGCCGACGGCAGCCTCGAGATCGTGTCGGTGGCCGACGTCGGGCTCGACGCCCTGCTCGTCCACGACGAGAAGCGTGACGATCCCGGCCTTGCGTTCGCGCTGTCGCGCCTGGCCCGTGGCCCTTACGAGCCGACGCCGATCGGTGTCTTCCGCGCCGTGGAGCGCCCCGAGTACGGGACGCAGATGTCCGAGCAGATCACCGAGGCCCAGGCCAAGCGCGGCCTCGGCGACGTGGCGGCGCTGCTGCGCTCGGGCTCGAGCTGGACGGTCGACTGACCTGGCCGGCACGGGTGCGGACCGACTTCGTCCGCCGTGACCGCCGTGACCTAGGCGCTGTTCGAGCTCCCGGCCCACTCGTCCCTCCGGTAGTCGGTGTCCGCCGCCCGCTCCTGGAGACGTCGCCATCGGCGGTGGCCGAATGAGATCCAGGACCAGAGAGCGAGCGCCCCGCCGGTGGAGACCACCACCGCGCCGAAGAGTCCGTTCGGACGGCTGTGTGGGGGCGTGAGCGACACGACGGTGGCGATGGCCGGGTTGGCAGGGTTGTAGCGCACCACCACGGCCTGGCCGACGGCGGCGGTGGGGGAGGTCCCGATCGCGACTCCCGAGAAGTCGGGGTTGCTGGGGAGGCTGTAGGACGCGAGGTAGCCCTGCGGCGTGAGCTGGACGACCTGACCGATGATCTCGTCGCGACCCAGGGGCGTCGGCCGGATCAGCGGGTGGCCGAACACGTACGCGAGGGTGACCAAGGCGGAGATGCAGGTGAGAGCCACGGCGGCTGCGACCCGCCAACGTGGCGGCTTGGGCGCGGGGTACGGGGGAGGCAAACGGTTGAGCGGCCACGGGAGCGGCTCCCGCCCGCCCGTTCGCGGAAGACGATCGACGTCGATCCAGTGTGGACGTGGTGGGGGAGCGGACGGTGGGGATTCCACGGGCGGATCGCGTTCCACCGGCGGATCGCGTCCCTCCAGCCGGCCGTCACGCACCAGTTCCGTCGGGCGGCCGGCGGACAACCACCGCTCCTCGTGACGGTCGAGAGGGTCGGGTTGCCAACCCTCCGCGGCTGCGTCCACGGCACCGATGTTGCCGCGGCATGACCCCCGTGCCCACGATGTTCAGCGAACGGTCACGGACCCTCAGGTGCTGTCGCCGCGCTCCACCTCGGCCTTGATCCGCTCGAGGGTCGTCTGCATGCCCTTGCGGTTGACCTTGCCGCGGGACCATCCCCAGAGCGCCCAGTAGATCCGCAGGCCCAGAGTGGGGGTCAGGGTGAACGACTCGGTGACGTCGGCCCCGTCGCCGGCCGGCACGATCTCGTAGCCCCAGATGGCGAGCGGCCTCTCCGTCGAGACCGTGCCGAAGGCGAAGCTCCGCCCCGGCTCGCATTCGGTGACCATGCACGAGGTCCAGTAGGTCGGCCCGATCCCATTGCGCTTGACGTGGCCGCGGAACTTGGCCCCGACCTCCGGGCCGGTGGCCCCGTCGACCCACTCCGCCTCGAAGGTCTCGGGGCTGTAGCTCCCGATGCGGGTGACGTCGCTCACCAGCTCCCAGATGCGTTCGGGTGGGGCCGCCATGTGGACCGTGACGTCCACGTGCATCGACGGCATGTCAGTCGATGTCGAGGGAACGGAACACCATGCCCGTCCGCGGCTTGGGGCTGAAGTACGTGGTCTTGGGCGGCATGCGCCGGCGCTCGTTGGCCCACTCCTCTATCTGCTTGACCGTGACCGGCCGGAGCAGGAAGGCCGCCTGGCCCTCTCCCTGCTCCAGCGCCTCCATCACCTCGGCGATGCTGTGGCGGTGCATCACCTCGTGCGGCGGCAGGGCCGCCAGCACGGTCGCGATGAGGTCGGAGTCGAGGTCGTTGCCGACCTGCTCCAGCTCGTCGCCATGGGGGAGGAGGAGGTAGGCCCGGCCGCCGGTCACCAGGGCCAGCGAGCTGGAGTCGGCCAGTGCGCCCAGGGTGCGGCGGTCGGCGGCACCCGCCTGGACGACGTCGAACCACTGGGCGAGCGCGCCGACGAGGTCGAAGTCCTCCGGCAGCCCGCTGATGGTCCGGTGGATGGCACCGACGGTGAGCTGGTCCTCGGACAGCTCGACCACCAGGGCCATGACCAGGTCGTAGGGACCCGGGAGCCCACCGTCGGCCGCACGGCACTCGGCCTGGTAGGCGCGGGCCGTCTCGTAGCGGTGGTGCCCGTCGGCCAGGACGACGGGTGCGGTCGCCACGGCCGCGCCGACGGCGGCCACGGCGTCGGGGTCGCTCAGGACCCAGAGCTGATGGCGGACCCCGTCGTCGTCGTAGGTGTCGGCCACCGGCTCGTCGTCGGTGGGGTCGAAGGTGGCCGTGACCCCTGCCGCCATGGACAGGCCCCAGATGGGCGACAGGTTGGCCCGGGTGGCCCGCAGCAGGTCCAGACGGTCGCTCTTGGGCTTGGGCAGGGTCTGCTCGTGGGGGAGGATGTCGCCCTCCTCACCGGGCTCGGCCAGCCCGAGGACCCCGATGACGCCGGTGGTGGCACGCCCCGAGGTGTCCGTCATCCGGTAGGGGTAGAGGCTCGGCTCGGGGTCGACCCCGATGATCCCCTCGGCCTGCCAACGGGCGAACAGATCGCTCGCCACGGCATAGCGGTCACGACCGGCCCTGAGATCGGCCTCGGGCAACTCCACGAGGACGGCGTTGGCCTGATGGCGGGAAGCCAGGTGTACCCGCTCGGTCGCCGAGATCACGTCGTAGGGCGGAGCGATGACCTGGGCGATGGGCGCCAGATCGGCCCGGTAGCGGAGTCCTCGGAATGGTTCGAATCGAGGCATCGGAACCACTCTGACACACCCCGGACGGGGCAGTCGCGGGCCACTCCCTAAACTCGGTGCGTGGACGACGACGGGTTGGACCGGATCCTCACGGCGCCCAACGTCATCACGCTGGTGCGGCTGTTGTGCATTCCCCTCTTCTTGTGGTTGCTCTTCGGGGCGCACCGCCAGACGGCGGCCGCGGTGCTGCTGGCCGTGCTGGGCGCGACGGATTGGGTGGACGGCTACGTGGCTCGCCGCTACGGCCAGGTGTCCACCTTCGGCAAGGTGCTGGACCCGACGGCGGACCGCATCCTGGTCGGCACCGCGGTCATCTCGATCATGGTCTACGGCGCCGTCCCTCTCTGGTTCGGACTGGCCACCATCGCCCGTGAGGTCCTGGTATCGGCCATGGTCGTGCTGCTGGCCGCGCTCGGCGCGGCGCGTATCGACGTGCTGTGGGTGGGCAAGGCGGGCACGTTCGGCTTGATGTTCGCGTACCCGACGTTCCTCCTCGGCGATGGGACCGACGGCTGGCAGGAGCCCATCAGGATCATCGGGTGGATGACGGGCCTGGTCGGCCTGGCGCTCGCATGGTGGGCCGCGGGCAGCTACATCGGACCGGCGCGGCGCGCCCTGCGCGAGGGCAGGGCGGCGCGCCGGAGCACCGTATGAAGGCCGTGATCATGGCCGGCGGGGAGGGCACCCGGCTGCGCCCGCAGACATCGAACCTGCCCAAGCCGATGCTGCCGCTGGTCGGGCGGCCGATGATGGAGCACATCGTGTCGTTGCTGCGGCGCCACGGGATCACCGACATCGTCGTCACGGTGGCCTTCCTCCCCAATGCGATCCGCAGCTACTTCGGTGACGGCAGCGAGCTGGGCGTGCGCATGGCCTACGCGACCGAGGAGTCGCCGCTCGGCACGGCGGGCTCGGTGCGAAACGCCCGTGAGCAGCTGACGGAGCGTTTCCTCGTCATCTCCGGCGACGTGCTCACCGACATCGACCTCACGTCGGTGATCGCGTTCCACGAGAAGAACCAGGCGTTGGCCACCATCGCCCTGTGCTCGGTGGAGAACCCGCTGGAATTCGGCATCGTGATCACGCGCGAGGACGGGACGATCGAGCGCTTTCTCGAGAAGCCCGGTTGGGGCCAGGTGTTCAGCGACACCATCAACACGGGCATCTACGTGCTGGAGCCCGGGATCTTCGATCTGATCCCCGAGGGACGCTCGGTCGACTTCTCGGCTGAGGTGTTCCCCGCCGTGCTCGAGGCGGGAGATCCTCTCTACGGCTACGTGGCCGACGGGTACTGGGAGGACGTCGGTACGACCGCGGCATACCTGAAGGCCCACGAGGACATCCTCGCCGGGAAGGTCCAGGTCGACGTGTCCGGCTTCGAGCTGCGCCCGGGCGTGTGGGTCGGCAAGGGCTCCTCCATCGACCCGAGCGTGCGGATCGACCCGCCGTCGTTCATCGGGGAGAACTGCACCATCGACCGGGACGCGGTGCTCGGGGCCTACACCACGATCGGAGCGAACACCCAGGTGGAGCAGCGGGCCGAGCTCCAGCGCTCGGTGATCGGCGAGAACTCCTACCTCGGACCGGCTGTCAGGGTCGAGGGCGCCGTGCTCGGGCGGTCGTGCGACCTGCGGGTCGGGGCCCGCGTGGAGCCCGGGGCGGTCGTCGGCGAAGGCTGCCTGATCGGCGCCCACGCCGAGGTGCGCGGCGACGTCAAGGTCTACCCCTACAAGGTCGTGGAGGCCGGCGCCCAGGTCAACGCCTCCATCGTGTGGGAGTCGGGCGGCTCGCGCACCCTGTTCGGGCGGGAGGGGGTGCAGGGCATCGCCAACGTGGACATCAGCCCCGAGCTGGCGGTCCGACTGGCCAAGGCCTGGGCGTCGGGCTTCGAGAAGGGCTCCTCCATCACCGCCTCGCGTGACACGAGCCGGGTGGCGCGCGTGCTCAAGCGCGCCCTCATGGTGGGGTGCAACTCCGTCGGGGTGAACGTCTACGATCTCGAACTGGCCACGGTCCCGGTGACCCGTCACCACGTGCGCATGCGCGGCAACCGGGCGGGCCTCACGGTGCGGCTCAGCCCCGATGATCCGCAATCGGTGGTGATCCGCTTCTTCGACGAGCGCGGCATCGACCTCTCCGAGGCGGACCAGCGGCGGGTCGAGCGCATGTACCACCGCGAGGAATTCCGCCGGGTGACCGCGGGGGACATCGGCGACATCGACTTCTCCCCGCGCACCATCGAGCTGTATACCGCGGACATGGTCGAGGCGTTCGGGTTGCGACGCGACGCGGGACGGGAAGTCAAGCTGGTGCTGGACCTGTCCTACGGTGCGGCGAGCTTCGTGATGCCGAATCTCCTCTCGAAGGTGCGGGCCGACGTGCTGAGCATCAACTCCTATGCGCAGACGCCGGGCATGATCTCGGTCGATCACATGGAGAGCGAAGCGAGGGTGGCCGACACGGTGCGCACATCGGGGGCGGACCTCGGCGCGGTCATCGACGCGGGTGGGGAGCGGCTCACGCTGATCGACGGCACCGGGCACGTGTTGAGCGACGACGAGGCGATCATGGTCTTCATCGAGCTGTCGACGATCGCCGGTGACGCGGACCACGTCGCGCTCCCGGTGACCGCGAGCGACCATGCGGTGCGTCTGTGCGCGACGCGCGGCGTCGACCTGTCGCTCACACCGCTGTCGCCGTCCGGGCTCCTCGAGACGGCGGCGTCCGGCGGCGTCTCTTTCGCGTCGGACCGGCGCGGCGGGTACGTGTTCCCGAAGTTCCTGCCCGCCTTCGACGCCGCCGCGGCCCTGGCCCGGCTGGTGTCCCTGCTGGGCCAGGGTGCCACCTCCGTGGCCGAGGTGGTCGCCGCCACGCCGGCCATGCCCATCCTGCACGAGGAGGTGGCGACGCCGCTGGAGCAGAAGGGCCTGATCATGCGGACCCTGATGGAGCAGCTGGCCGAGGAGGACGCCGAACTCGTGCTGGTCGACGGCATCAAGGTGGTGTCCGAGCAGGGGTGGGCCCTGGTCGTCCCCGACCCCGAGGACCCGGTCACCCACGTCTGGGCCGAGGGGTCCGACCTGCCGGCGTCCGAGTCGCTGGCAGCAGCCTTCGTGGAGCGGATCCGCGGGATGCTTCCCTAGCCCCGCGGGCGCTGCAGATCGGGTCGGTCGTCCGGTATGGTCGCCCCTCATGAACATCCCGGAGGATCTGCGCTACTCGCCAGAGCACGAATGGGTGCGCGTCGAGGGGACGCGCGTCCGCGTGGGGATCACCGACTACGCGCAGGATGCGCTGGGCGACATCGTGTTCGTCGACCTACCGGCGGTCGGATCCGAGGTCGAGGCCGGCGGGCAGCTCGGTGAGCTGGAATCCACCAAGTCGGTGTCGGAGATCTACGCACCGGTTGCGGGCACGGTCACGGCCGTGAACGACGCGCTGGCCGAAGGTCCGGAGCGGATCAATCAGGATCCCTACGGTGAGGGGTGGATCTGCGAGCTCGAGCTCTCGGCGGACGCGGATCCGGGCAGCCTGCTGGACGCCGCCTCCTACGGTGAGCTGACCGCCGACTGAGCCATCGTTCGTGCCTCCGATGACGGCAGGAGAAGCGGGCTGTGAGGTGGGGTACCGTGGTCGCCGTGTTCTGTCACAACTGTGGGCATCGGAACCCCGAGGGCGTCAACTTCTGCTCCTCGTGCGGACACCCTCTGCTCGCTGATGGCGATGACGCCACCATCACCCTGCACCCGACCGATGAAGGGGAGACGGCGGAGGAGCACCCTGACGTCACCCTGGTGGAGGTTCCGCACGGTGCCGGGGTCCTCGTGGTCACCCGAGGCCCGAACATCGGGACCCGCTACCTCCTGGGCGACACCGTGGTCCGGGCGGGCCGGCACCCAGAGAGCGACATCTTCCTCGACGACATCACCGTGTCGCGCCGCCACGTGGAGATCTCTCCCGCACACGGGGGCGCCTACTCCCTGCGGGACGTGGGCTCGTTGAACGGGACCTACGTGAACCGGGAGCGGATCGACGAGGTGCAGCTCTCCCCGGGCGACGAAGTGCAGATCGGCAAGTTCAAACTCGTCTACCTGGTGGCTGGGAACGAGTGACCAACCGCACGTACCTGTCCATAGGTGACGTCCTGACCCTCCTCCGGGAGGAATTCCCGGACGTCACCATCTCGAAGATCCGGTTCCTCGAGAGCCAGGGCCTGGTCAACCCCGAGCGATCGCCCTCGGGATACAGGAAATTCTTCGAGCACGACGTCGAGCGCCTGCGCTGGGTGCTCCGCCAGCAGCGGGAGCACTTCCTGCCCCTGAAGGTCATCCGGGACCGGCTGGCCGATGGTGACCTCGACGATGTCGGACCCGATGCCCTGAACGGAAAACCGGCCCACGCCGCCCGCCCGCCGGCGGCCGTCGCCGCCCCGGCCGCGGCCGGGGAGCAGCCGACCAAGGCGGACGAGGAGGCCATGGCCCGCATCCTCGCGGACGCCTCACGGCGGACGGCTCGGATGCCCGAGGCGCCTCCGACCCGCCGCGGCCTGCAGGTGGTCGGCGAGTCCGAGGTGCCGGTGCCGGTGGGTGCCGAGCCGGCCCGGGAACGCGTCACCGCGTCGACCGGGCAGGAGGTCGGCGGACGCGCCGGCTCGTCGTCGGCGGGCGCCGGTGACCCGGCCGGCACGCCGAGCGCCGCGCAGCGGACACCGGCGGGAGGCCGCGGTGCCGGAAACGGGGTGTCCGTGCCCCGCCCCGCAGAGACGGTCGCGGCGGCACCCCGGACCGGCCCTGCGTCCAAAGAGCCGGCGCCGCCGAAGGCCCCGGCACCGGCCGGCGCCGGTGCGGGTGCAGGTGCACCGGGCACCGCGGCGGGCATCGTCACCGGCGCGAGCCTGACGAGGGACGAGCTCTGCGCGGCCAGCGGCCTGTCGGTCGAAGCGGTGGCGGGGCTCGAGGGCTTCGGTCTGATCGAGCCCGTCACCGTGGCGGGGATCCAGACCTACGACGAGGACGCCTTCACCCTGGCGAACCTGGCCGCTGCCTTCGGAGCCTTCGGGATCGAGGCGCGCCATCTGCGTCTCTACCGGAACGCGGTGGACCGGGAAATGGGCCTGATTGAGCAGGTCGTCATCCCGCTTCTGCGCCAGCGGAACCCCGAGGCCCGCCAGCGGGCGCTCGAGGGGGCAGAGCAACTGGCGGCGCTCGGCCAGTCCATGCGAGCCACGTTGCTCCGCCAGGCGCTCCGACGACATCTGGGGGGGTGACGCAAGGCCGGAATACGGCGCTACATTTCTCTCATGGTCCGTGTGCTACTCCGAGCCGTCAGGGTGGACCTGCAGTCCAATACGCCGGTCTTGCTCCTGCAGGAGACCGAGGGAGAGGGACGGACGCTGCCGATCTTCATCGGGAGCCCCGAGGCCACGGCGATCGCATATGCCCTGCAGGGCGTGACCATGCCCCGGCCGTTGACGCACGACCTCATGAAGGACATGCTCGGAGCCCTGGACATCAGCGTGGAGCGCGTGATCATCACGGAGCTGCGGGCGTCGACCTACTACGCCGAAATGCACCTCGTGCGCGGTGAGGAACGGACGATCGTCTCGAGCCGGCCCTCCGACGCGGTCGCGGTGGCGGTGCGCACGGAGACCCCGCTCTTCGTCTCCGACGAGTTGATGGAGTCCGAGGGCATCATCCTCGCGCTCGACGCGGAGGACGACGAGGAGGACACGCCGGACGAGCTGGTGGGCCAATTCCGCCAGTTCCTCGACTCCGTGCGCCCCGAGGACTTCGAGGCGTGACGTCGTCTCGTTGGGTGCTCGCCCTGCTGGCGGGCGCCGCACTCGTCATGGCCGCGTGCAGCAGCAGCCCCAGCACGCCGCAGGCGCGCTCCACCACGACCACCCGTGCGTCGGCCCCGACGACGGCGGCGACGACCACGAGCACCTCAGCGCCCACCACGACCTCCACGGCTGCTGCAGCTTCGGCGGCCTGCAACCACGTCACTGCCTCGGCCGGCCAGTCACAAGGGGCGGCCGGCACGATCACCGGGGTCATCACGGTGACCAACGCGGGCCCGTCGGCGTGCACGGCCAACGGCTACGCGAGTGTGGCCCTGTTCTCCGGAAGTGGCGCGCCGTTGACGGTCACGATGGTGAACGGCCTGTCGGTCGACCTGTCGGGTCCGGCCAATGCGGCGCCGTCGCCGGTCTCCGTGGCACCGTCGTCCACCGCGCAATTCGCCTACCAGTACTCCGACGTCCCCGTGGGCTCCGAGACTTCGTGCCCCACGTCCGAGATGGCGAGCGTGACCATGCCCGGCGCCACGACGGCCTCACCGACGTTTGCCCTGGCCATCGGCCCCTGCGGCAACGGGACCGTCCGGGTCTCGCCCGTCTACAACCCGTCCTGACGGGCTAGTCAACCACTCCCCTGGCGGGGTCGCCCACAACGCGTGAAAACTGTGGCGGGGTCGCCCGGGCGACGTCGGTACCTCTATGGTGCGCGCGAACCCGTGGACTAGTCGGACGCGGGAGCTTCGGGAGC
>Ga0181521_10003955_pt1 | contig 17170 bp, 9 predicted proteins | sample PEATcosm2014_Bin_32_FD_119764 | JGI IMG/M metagenome (GOLD analysis project Ga0181521, IMG submission 119764) | Peatland microbial communities from MTU Mesocosm Facility, Houghton, MI, USA - PEATcosm2014_Bin02_60_metaG | ecosystem: Environmental > Terrestrial > Soil > Wetlands > Peat | place... | reverse complement strand
GCAGTATCGCTGCTCGGTCGTCATTCCCGCCCGCAACGAGGCCGGCAACATCGAGCAGGTCTTCCAGCGCGTGCCCGAAATGGGGATGGGCACCGAAATTGTCTTCGTCGAGGGCCATTCGCGCGACGACACCTGGGGAGCGATCGAACGCGCGATGGCCAAGCATCCCGAGCGGCGCTGCAAGCTGCTGCGCCAGACCGGCGAGGGCAAGGGTGACGCGGTGCGGCTCGGATTTGCCTCGGCCGAGGGCGATCTCCTGATGATCCTCGATGCCGACCTGACCGTAGCGCCGGAAGACCTGCCGCGCTTTTATGCCGCGCTGCGCTCGGGCGCGGGCGAGTTCGCCAACGGCGTGCGTCTGGTCTATCCGATGGAGGGGCGCGCGATGCGCTTCCTCAATCTGGCCGGAAACAAATTGTTCAGTTGGACGTTCTCCTGGCTCATCGGTCAGAAGATCAAGGACACGCTGTGCGGGACCAAGGCTCTCAGCCGGATTCACTACCGCGAGATCGCCGAGAATCGGCCATACTTCGGCGACTTCGATCCCTTCGGCGATTTCGACCTGATCTTCGGCGCAACCCGGCTGAATCTCAAGCTGGTCGACATCCCAATCCGCTACCTGGATCGTACCTATGGACAAACCAACATCCAGCGCTGGAAGCACGGCTGGGCGCTGATAAGAATGTCGGCCTTCGCGTCCAGGCGGCTCAAATTCATTTGAATCGCGGCCCGAGGATTGGTTTGGATCCGATCCAGGCTGTCGTCGCAGGACGAAACTTGACACTCCGATGGGCGGACAGTATCTATGGTGGCCGCGTATGAGCGGGAGCGCGGACGAAGTTGCCCCCTGGTGTTCCAGCAGCGCTGCCCGAAAGCATCGAGGAAGGCGACCGGAAAGTCGGTGCGGGCCGACAGCAGTCTGAACGATTCTACCTCCCGCAACTGGACATTCTGCGCTTCTTCGCTTTCATGGCGGTGTTCGCGCGGCATTTGGCAGGCGCGATACTTCAGCGCCGTGGCATCGCGGCAGTGCAGAGTGGCCGCGCGGCAGGCCTGGGCGCCGGAGGCTACGGAGTCGATCTCTTCCTTACGCTCAGTTCCTACCTGATTACCGAACTCCTTCTGCGTGAGCGCCAGACCCTCGGCATGCTGGATGTCAGGCGTTTCTACCTGCGGCGTATCCTCCGCATTTGGCCGCTTTATTTCTTTTTTTTAACGGTCCTCTTGCTGCTTTCGTACTCGCAGGGACTATTCGTTGAGAACTGGTTTCCGGGACATTGGTTCATTTTATACTTTGTCTTACTCGGGAATTTTGTCGTATGTTTCGTCGGACCCCAGGCAGTGCTGATTGCGCCCCTCTGGAGTATTTCTGTCGAGGAGCAATTCTACCTGGTCTGGCCGCTGGTGGTTCGCAATTGTTCCAGACGCACGCTGGTCTGGGCAGCCGTCGCGATGCTGGGGATAGCGACCGGCGCGCGGGTCGTAGCCTGGTTCGGGGGCTTTGCGGTTTTATCGATCTGGGAGAACACTCTCGTCCGTCTTGATCCAATCGCGGTTGGTGTGTTGATCGCCGTGCTGCCTGCCGGCGCAATCAGCAGTTTTGGACGGCGCGCGCAGCTGGCCCTCGTAGTGGCGGGCGTAGCGACCTGGTGGCTCGTCGCCAGCTATTGCAATCCACTTTATCCTCCCACGCCCACTGCCAGGATTCTGCTCGGCTACCCCGCCATCGCGTTCGCCAGCGGCGGCTTCCTGGTTGCGGCTCTGAGCGCGAGCCGCACCGGCTACCGCTCGGCGCTGAGCCGCGTGCTGATCTACTTGGGCCGCATTTCCTATGGCTTGTACGTTTATCACGGCATTTCCATCGCTTTCGCCGGCGTTGTCGTGGCACACCTCGGCTTGGGTCCCAATGGCTGGTTGCTGTACAGTGTGATAAGCGCAGGCCTGACACTGATAATGGCCGCCGCCTCCTACCGCTGGATCGAAACGCCTTTCCTGAGACTCAAGAGCAAATATACACGCGTCGCCTCGCGCCCGATCTGACATTTTGTCCGATGAGCTGAAATGGATCTGAATAACAAGCGAATAGTCATTACAGGCGGAGCGGGCTTCCTCGGCAGGCATGTGGTCGAGGAGTTGCGCAGGATCAATTGCAACCACCTGTTCGTACCGCGCTCGCGGGACTACGACCTCAGGAAGCTCGAGCAAGTGCGGCGCCTCTACGATGATGCAAAGCCCGACGTCGTCATCCATCTCGCCGCGGTGGTCGGCGGAATCGGCGCCAATCGCGAGAATCCCGGCCGCTTCTTTTACGAGAACCTGGTCATGGGCGTCGAGTTGATGGAGCAGGCGCGGCTGCGCGGTGTCGAGAAGTTCGTCGCCATCGGGACCGTCTGCGCTTATCCAAAATTCACGCCCGTGCCTTTCAAGGAAGACGACCTCTGGAACGGCTATCCCGAGGAGACCAATGCTCCCTATGGGCTCGCGAAAAAAATGTTGCTGGTACAGGCGCAGGCTTATCGCGAGCAGTACGGGCTGAATGCGATCTATCTGTTACCGGTAAACCTGTACGGCCCGTGGGATAGCTTCGACCCGGCCCGCTCGCATGTGATTCCGGCCCTCATCAAGAAATGCGTTGATGCGGTCGAGAGCCGCTCGGCAACGGTCGAGGTGTGGGGTACGGGCGCGGCCAGCCGCGAGTTCCTTTACGTTCAGGACTGCGCGCGCGGCATCGTGCTGGCAACCCGGCACTACGACCAGGCCTTGCCGGTCAACCTGGGAGCGGGGCATGAGATAAAGATCAGAGAGCTCGCGCAGCTCATCGCCGGGCTCACCGGATTCAAGGGCGAAATTATCTGGGACGCCACCAAGCCCGACGGGCAACCCAGGCGTGTTCTCGACGTATCGAGAGCCGAGCGCGAGTTTGGCTTTCGGGCGACCACCCCTTTCGAGGCCGGTCTCAAGCGCACCATCGAATGGTATCGCCAGACCCGGCCCCAGCCTTAGGAACGGGCCTCAAGCCATCGTTACGAGATTGCCGGAAGGATCACGTTGCCGCCATCCGCCGATCTCCTTCGCTGAAAGAACGGTTGGGGCAGAGTACTGACCGGCGCGCTGCGGCCAAGCCGATTACCACGCCCAGGTAGATCAGCAGCGACGCGAGCGATACCCATCGGCCGATTATCCATCCGGAAGGAGCGTATTCAAGGCGCAACAGGTGGTGTCCGGGACCGAGCGGCACCGCCATCAGGGTATAGTCAGCGGGCAGAACTTGGTAATGGTTCTGGCTGCTGCCGGCCAACGGGACGGCGCGCCAGTAGCGGCTGTAAGAGTCGGTAACCAGCAAGAGCATCGGTCGCGCCACGTCGGCAGCAATCGTCAGCGAGTTCGCATCGGTGCTCAAGAGCTTCACGGTTCCCGGCGGCGCGTTCGGCGCCGGCCGCGGTTCGGGGTCGCTCTCCAGAATCACGGTGCTTTGCGGATCGAATGACGGCGCGCTCAGCGCGGCCAGAATCCGGTCGCGATCTTGAATCTGCTGCCATCCGCTGACGAGCAGAAGATGGGGCAGAGCTCCGGGCGGTTCGATCACCGCAAGCTGATTGCTCTGCGGCTGAAACACAAAGCGCAGCCGCAGCAGACGGAACATGGGACTGATCCGGTGGAAAGATACCTCCGCTTCCCCATATGAATCGTCGATCCGCCCCTCTTGTGAGTAGATCATAAATTGCTCGTATCGCCTCGGCACGCCGGGGTCATATCCCCAGATATCACTTGCTCCCAAGGCGATCGCGCTGTTCGCGGTCGAAAAGCCCCAGGCTCCCCAGCGGGCGGTGGAGAGATTGAGGATCCGGTAGTCGCCCGGATGCGCGGCCAGAAACTCGCGCACTTCGTTCGGAACCGTCGCCGCGAGAGGGAAGGTGGCCACCATCGAGCGCGCGAAGAGAAAAACCTCCGCAATGCCGAAAACCGCCAGGATCTGCGCCGCGCCAGGACGCGAGCCGCGCAAGAAGAAAAGCGCCGCGAGACAGAGGCATATACCTGCGATGATGAGAGCTCGAGAACCCGAGGCGCGGGGGCTTGCGGGCCAGGCAAATCCGCCCGGAATGGCAAACAGCGAGTGTAGCCATTGCCTGGTGCTGTCAGGCGTGGCGCTCGAGTCCAGACGCAAGACGGCTCCAAATCCTCCGACCGCCAGCGCGGTGATGAAGAGCGCCGCAGCGACGGCCTTGGTACCTTGCCCCGACCGAAGCACACTATCCATCCCGAATGCGCTCAACAGTGCGATGAACATCAGGGCCTCAAACTCAAATGAGACGGGGTGTCGAAACAGATCGAACCCAGGCACAAAGTCATACAGCAGACGGAACAATGGCGTGTAACTGCCCAGGGCAATCAGAACAAGAAAAGTCGCACTGGCTATCCAGGCGCCTCGATGCGGAGACTTCACTCTCATTCCGAGAACGGCCATGGTCAGGCCCGTGACTCCGAAAAACGCAACGCTTCCGTAAAACACGTCGGGGAGCAACAGGCCGAGGAAATGGGAGGGCAGGAGCGACCCGTTGGATGCAAAGGCGAAAGGGACGCCTTTTGCGCGCATGCCCTCAGCGGCGGTCTGCAATCCAGTCCAGAGCTGCACAGCCGTGATGAGCAGCACTCCGGCTCCTATGACGCACAGCGCGAGCATGGTCCTGAGGGGACGAGGCGCCCTGACCAGGCGGATCGCGCCGTACAGCCCACAAGCAACGATGGTGTTGAACACTACCTGCGGGTAGCCGGCCAGAATTTGCATTGCTAGCGCAAAAATCCCGATCAGCACCCATTTAACGGCTGGCTCGTCAAGCAAGGAGTCGACGGTAAGGAGAATCAGGGGGACCCACGCCAGGGCATCCAGCGTGTCCAATTGCCCGCAATAAATTACGAGGAAGAAGCACTCGCGACTGAACATTACCGCACAACTCCCCAACAGGATCGCGAGCGGATGAAGGCCATAGCGGCCGGCCCAAAGGGCCATGAAGAGTCCCAGCAAGAACACGTGCAGGGTGATCTCCCAGTCCATCGCCTTTGCCAGCGGGAGGACCAGGTAGATCCAGTTCGGCGGATAGAAGAGTGCTGGTATAAACCCTCCCATGAAAGGATGGCCGCTGAAGACATGGGGATTCCAGAGGGCTATATGGCCCGCTCGCAGTTCTTTGAAGCCGAACCCGCGAATGTAGGCCCCCGACAAAAATGCGTCCAGTCCTTGTTGCGATAGGACCTGATCGCCCGGCACGAAAAGCACGCGGGCGAACATCGCTAACGTGAGCGCGAGCAGGGTGGTAGGAACGAAAGCGGGAGAGTATAGCCAGGACGGACCCGGGCTTGGATCGCCGGCCTTCCTCGGATCAAGCAGCCACGCTCGGACCCAAGCCGGCGTGCCGGAACCGGGCGCTTGGGTTGACGCTGCTGCGGCAGGGGCCATCAGGACGATCGCACAGGCGCGAGGACGCTAGCCGAAATGCGCCAAGAATATCGCACAGGACCGACGCACTGGCAAGTCGTAAACCTGAAAATCAGATCCGAACGTACTGATTGATCACACTGTGGGAGAGATTGGCTACACCGCGCGCGAGGGAACCGCGGTGAATCGACCCTTGAGCCTTAGGAACGGCGCCTCGAGCCATCGGTAGGAGATTGCTGCAAGGAGCACGTTGGCGCCGAAGGCCACGCCAAGATAGAGTGCCCACGCCGTCCAGAGCGGCCAACCGTGAGCATACAGCCAGGGCGAGACCAGGCGTATCAGCCCTTGCACGGCAAGAATTGCTACGACATTGTAAACATAGAGCCCGTAGGAAATCTTTCCCAGGTAGATCAGAGTTTGCCTGAGGCGGGTTCCTGCGCTCTTTCGCCCTGCCCCAAGCGCCGCCAGCAGGAAGGCGCCGCTGCCCAGCGCAACTATCGGATAGCCAATCAGAACTCCGGTTGCACTTTGCTGAAGCGGCAATCTACACCAGTATGCGGCCACCCACCAACTGGCTATTCCCGTCAACACCAGCAGCGCGCGCCCGGCAGGCCGCGGGTTGATTTCGGGAAGCACCGCCAACAAAATGCCGGCGGCTATCGGATCGAGGCGGGTGAAGGTGTTGGCCGAGATCGGCACCGCGAAGCCGAGAAACCATGACAGGAGGCGCGCGATAGTTGCTATTGCGAGCATGACCAGCGGTACAAGCAGCATGCGCCGCCTCGGTATATTGCGTATCGTCAGTGACCAAACCAGATAGAATTGCTCTTCGACCGAGATGCTCCAGAGGTGGGTAACCACCGTGAAGGAGCTGACGTATGAAGTAAGGTTGAAGACGAAGCATCCCAGGGAGAGCAGACAAACCGGATCAGCAGGAAACCCTACCGACGGCACAAGCCGTGAGAGCAAAAGGACCGACGCGAGGTAAAAGAAATATAGCGGCCAGATGCGGAGAATCCGGCGAATGTAGAACGCCCGCAGGTTGATGGATCCGGTCGTTTCGCGTTCCCTGAGCAGCAGCCGGGTAATCAGATACCCGCTCAAGGTGAAGAAGAGATCGACGCCGAAGCTTCCCGCGGTTCCGAAGCCGCCCAGCGCGCCGTGTTGAAGATAGTAGAACAGGCTTCCAGGTGGAACGTGGTAAACGAACACTGCGAAGAACGCAAAGAATCTGAGTATGTCGAGCTCGGGGAGATAGAATCGTTCCGCAGGCGGCGATCCCTGCGCTGCCTGGATGGTAGTTTTTGCGTCCGGCGGGTGATCGCCGGTTGATGGTTGCGCAGCGGCCGCGATTGAATCGGACAAAGCTCTGCACCCCGCATCGCCGCTAGGGCTGCGGACTCCTGGCGGCGAGGTTGCTCTGGAGTTCAGCCTTCAACGATTGGGCCGCCTGATTGCCCGGGTCCAAAGCGAGCGCCAGGCGGCATTGATCGAACGCCTCGCGGTCGCGCCCCATCGTATGAAGCACCTGCGCGATATGCACATAGACCCCGGTCTTGACCGATACCGCAGCGTAGAGACTGTCCCCCAACAAATGACGGAAGGAGAGCAGAGCTTCCTGGTTCTGGTTCGCCTGGGCCTGGATCTGCCCCAGCATCGCCCACAAGCCGGGAATCGTTGGATGACGCTCGATCGCAGCGCGCAAGACTCGCTCCGCGCCGGCGACGTCGCCATGGCGAATCAGGGCGCTGGCGCGCTCCATGCCCGCGACCTGGTCGCCGCCGGTCATCGCTTCGAGCTTCTTCAAGACCTCCTCGCGATGCGCATTGTCCGCCTGCAGGTCGTAGATCTCTGCCAGCGTGGCGTAAGCCATTGGGGGAGCGTTGTTCATCAGCGAGAGGCCCTTCTCGACGTCGGCGGCGGCTTCGGCGAGGTGGCCCCGCTGCACGTCGAGAAGGCCGCGGGAATAGAGCGCGCGGCCGTCGGCCGGATTGAGGCGAAGATCGGCGTCGAGCTCGCGTTCAGCTCCCGCCAGGTCGCCGCCCGCATGCAATTGGCTGGCGAGATCGAAGTGATCGGCCGGGGCGACAGGCGCGGGTGGTGCGACGGCAGCTGGCGCGACCGGACGTCCCGCCATGCGGCCCTTGGTGAATTCGCTCACGGCGCCGTCGATATCGCCACGCCGGGCGATAAAATCTCCGAGCACCAGATGTAGAACTTCCGGGGCGGAACTGAGTAGACCGGTTCTGTCAGGCTCGAGGCTCAGCGCGGTCCTAAGCTCATCCTCGGCCTGCGCGAAGTCGCCCTGGTCTTCCAGAAATCGCGCCACATTGCCATGCCACGACACCGTTTCGGGAAACCCCTCGACATAGCCCCGAGCCGTAGACAGATCGTCGTGCCAGAAGTGCTCGACTCTCCATAAGGTTGCGGCGCAGACGACCAGCAGCGCTGCCGCTGCGCCGAGCGCAACCCGCCGAACCACCGGGCTCCGGGAAGGAAAGTGAGCCGCCAGATCACCGACCAGCACGCACCATCCTACCGACGGCAGGTAGAGGTACATATCCTGAACAAGGTGATAGAGCGCAGACAGCACCATCATCGGGGCCAGTGAGATTCCTACCCAGGCTGCACAGAATAGGTAAAACTTGCGCCTGGCACTTCGATCCCAGATCAAAGCCAGGGCTACGCCAAGCGCGACCACCACCGCCATCGGGATCCAGAAGTGGGGCGACGCAGCGCTCGAGACCGGAAACACCCGGTGATTCGGCAGGGCCAGCCACGGGGCCGCAAGCAGCGTGAGATAGGTCGCGAACACCAGCGGCACGGTCATCACATCCTGCGTCGGGGTCAGCAGGTTGGCCGGCTCGGCGGAGGCCCTGAACACGAACCCCAGCACCAGCCATCTTACAAAAAGATAGCCGACCACCTCGATCGCAAACGGCGCGGCGCAACCGACCGCGCGAAGCACGCCGGCCAGGGCCGGCTCGCGCGCCGATTCGGATCGCCCGCCGGCGCTGGAGGGCCCGAACAGAAATACATACAGCGCGACCAGCGCGGGAAAGACCGCTACGCTTTCGTGGCACAGCAGCGCGGGCGCATACAGCACCGACGCGAGCACCATCGCGCGCGCGTCGCGCCCCGGCTTCATAATCAGATAAAAGGCCGCCAGTTCCAGCGTGGTGCCGATCACCAACCCGGAGCCGGCCATCCAGGCCACCGCCTGCGCGTGAACGGGAATTATCCCGAACAGCAATGCGGCGAGCAGCGCCGAGTTAGAGTCGTCCGCCAGCCGGCGCGCAATCTTGAACACCAGCCAGACCGCCAGCAGATGAACCGCGAGGATCGAGGCATGCCAGAACGGCGCGTGGAGGCCGAACAGATGGTAGTCGAGCCAGAACCAGATGAGCAGCAACGGCCGATAGTTCCGGGCGTGCGGAAGATAGCCGGCATCGGTGAACCAGAACTCCTCCCTGGTCAGCGCCTTCAGCAAAAACGACCAGTCGTGAAGCTCGTAGTTTTTGACAATCAGCTCCTTGTCGTCGATCGGAAAGTCGTTGCCCAAAGCCCTTGAGCACACTATCGCGGTGACTATCAGCACCGCAGCCAGCATGAGATATTCGCGGCTCTTCCAGCGCGACGATCCGGGAACTATGGCCATCGGGCTAACCGTCCAGCTCTCCGCCCGGCTTGCGCGCTCGCAGCATCCGGGCACAAGAGTCCGCCGCGAGCACCAATAGGAGAGGGTCCGCGACAAACCGCATCCGGTTATTCTCACCGACGTCCAGGAGCACGCCCGTCGCGGTAACGTAGAGAACCGCGAGCGTCGCGAACAGCAGCGTCAGGCCTTCAGGGCCGAGATGGCGGCGGGATCGGAACAGCGTCACGATGTAGAAGCACAGCAGCGCGGGAACGACGGCCAGAAGGACCACGGAGGTCTGCAAACCGTCAATCGCTACGGGCCGCAACGACCTGTCATAGATTGCTATCCACGGGCCCATATTTCCGCGTCGAAGAGGCATGACGAAATGAAGATCGCCAATCCAGTAGTCGAGCCCCGTTGCCGCGGGTTCGCAATAGATCTCGATCGCCTGAACTACTCCATGCCAATACGCGCGAGGCCGATTGCGCACTACCCACAACGCATCGCGTAGGTATATCTTTGAGGCATCCAGATAAGCGGCGCTATTATAGTTAGTGGTTCCGTCGCGTCTCGCCTCTTCGTCAAGCGCGGGGACGCCGGTCTTTTGCGGGGCTTGAAATCTCACCGCCGGTGAGAAGGGCTCGACCAGAGCCAGCGAGGACAGTTCGCCGCCGCGGACCAATTGCTCGCGCTCAGCCTTCGGAAGCTGAAAGGTTGTGATTCGCGCAAAGTTCATTCCGTACCACGAACTGGTGGCAAAAGAGCCCAGTACGAGCCCATTCTTGAGCACCAGAGCGAGCATCAACGCGAACAGGCCCCCGCACAGCGGCAGCACCGGCCGTAGCCTGCCGTATGCGAACCAGGCCAAAAGCCCGATGACGCCGACGAACCAAACCGGCTGGAACGAGGAATTGAGGAATACCGGCAACGCCACCGCAATTGAGAACGCCCAGCCATAGATTCGTTTTCCGCTGGTGAGAAAACGATTCAACCAGAACGCCGCGGCGCCAAGCAGCACTGCCGTCGGATAGGTGCTGTAGAACCAGCACTCGTAAATCAGAGTCGCGGGTCCGAGCTCGAACGAAAGGACGGCTGCAAGGCTCAGCCCGGCGGGGATTCCGAGCGCGATCATCAGGCTATACAGGCAGAGCGCGAGCCCGAGTCCCATCGCGCAAAAGATGATTTGGAATACGAACGGCAATGAACCGGAAAATAATTTCAGCCCGAGACCGAGGAATAAGTTCAGCAGCGGCGGCTGGCTATGTAGATAGTAAATACTTTGCAGAAGATTGAAGCGGAGAAGACCAGGATCCAGATACTGAACGAAGCTGACGTTCATCTCGAAGCGATAGCCGAGCAGCCAATAAACCCCGCGCGAAACGGCGAAGGCGGCTGTAATCACGGCAATTGCGAAGCGGCCGGAATGCGGCTCCCGGCGCTCGGTTTCCGCGCCGCTCGCATCCGCGGGGACTGGGGCGGGTTCTGCGGGTGCCATCGAGGAGCTTTCGATACGCCGCCTGATTGTAGAGCTTCCGCCCGCGATCGTACTGGAACTCTGTCCCAGGGGCTCCGCAGTGTCAACGGGGCGACGATCGCGCCAGCGCCGAATCTACGCCCGCCGCCGGTATCGAAGTCGCTTGCCGTTCCTTGAGCAGGAGAGTGGTAATCAAATACCCGCTCAATACAAAGAACTGCGCCGGCGGCAGCCCGCATCCTATCGATCGCGGCCGGCCAGGCTTTGATCGAGTTGTCCTTTGAATTCCTTGATCGCCTGACTTCCGGGCGCCAGGGCGAGCGCGAGACGGCATTGATCGAGCGCCTCGCGATCGCGGCCCAGCGCGTGAAGCAACTTCGCGATACGGAAATGGAGCGCCGAATTGTCGGCCGGATTCGGATTGCCGAGATTCTCCAGCGCCTGGCGGTAGGAAGCCAGCGCCTCCTGATTCTGATTCTCATCAGCCTGTAACTCCGCCAATGCGACCCAGTAACGGGGAACCATCGGATGACTCTCGGTAAGGACGCGCAAAATCCGCTCGGCGCCCGCGCGGTCGCCATGCCTGATCGATGCGGTCGCACGCGCCATCGCCGCAGTTGCTTCGCCTTGTGGCAGCGACTCCACCTCTCTCAGCACCTGCTCGCTGTGCACCTGGTCCTGCTGTAAGTCATAAAGATCGGCTAGCGCGACATATGCCGATGCGGGCGGATTCTTCATCATCGGCAATGCCCGGCTGATTTCCGCAATGCCTTCGCGGATATGTCCCTGCTGTGCTTCGATAGCGCCCAGCGAGTACAGAGCGCGGGCATCGGCGGGGTTTGCAGCAAGCTCCGCCTCGAGCTCGCGCTGCGCGCCCGCCAGATCGCCTCGTTGCTGTAAGGCACCCGCGCGCGCGATAGGATCATCCGCAGCGCCCGGAGACTGGGGCACAGCGCCCGGATCGTCCGGTCCCAGGCTGTCCTTGAATTCTTTAGCCGCGCCGTCGATATCTCCACGGCCGGCCAGGAGCTCCCCAAGGGCCACGTGCAGCGCCTTCGAATCGGGATGAAGCGTGCCGGTCCGATCGGGCTCAAGGGCCAGAGCGGTCCTGAGCTGGCGTTCAGCTCCCGCCGAGTCGCCCTGCTTCTCGAGCATCATCCCGAGATTCCCATGCCACACCACCGACTCCGGAAAGCCCGCGACATAGCCGGCGGCGGCCGTCACGTCGTCGTGCCAGAATGGCACCACTCTCCATAGCGCCACCGCGTATACCCCGAGCAGTGCCGCCGCCCCGCCAAGCGCGAGCCGCCGGGGGAGAAGCCCCCGCTGCGAAAACCAGCCCACCAAGTCGGCAAGCAATATGCACCATCCTACTGAGGGGAGATAGAGGTACATATCCTGAACGAGGTGATAGAGCGCGCGCAGCCCCATCATCGGCGTCAGCGACAGCCCCACCCACGCTGCGCAGAACAGGTAAAGCCCGCGCCGGGAACTGCGCCGCCAAACCATCAGCAGGACCGCACCAAGCGCCAGCAGAGCGCCCAGCGGCATCCAGAAGCCGGGTGACGCCACGCTGGTCACCGGCAATACCCGATGATTGGGCAGCGCCAGCCACGGGGCCACCAGCAGCGTCAGGTAGATCGCAAGCACCATCGGCACCGTCATCACATCCTGGGCACGGGTGAGGAGATTGGCGGGCTCGAATGAGCCCTTGAACAAAACTCCGAGCACCATCCGCCTGACGATAAGATAGATGAGCAAGTCCACCGCGAGCGGGGCCGCACAGAGCAACGCGCGGCGCACGCGTGCAGGGAACGGTTCGGGCGCCGACACCACAGAGCCGGCTGCAGTATCGGCCCCGGGCGACTCGATCAGAAAAGCATAGCAGGCAACCAGCCCTGGAAAGACGATCGCACTCTCGTGGCACAGCAGCGCGGCGGCATAGAAGGCCAATGCCAGCGCCCAGTTGCGGCGCTCCGCTTCGGAACGGATCATGATGAGGTAGAATGCTGCGAGTTCGAGCGTCGTGCCCAGCACGAGGCCGCAAGCCGACATCCATGCCAGCGCCTGGCCGTGAATGGGAATCAGACCGAACAGAAATGCGGCGAGCAGCGCAGAGCCCGGCTCACGCGTAAGGCGCCTGGCGATCTTGAACACCAGCCAGACCGCCGCCAGATGCACCGCGATGATCGACGCGTGCCACCATGGCGCGCTGAGACCGAAGAGATGGTAGTTAAGCCAAAGCCAGACCAGCAGCAAAGGCCGATAGTTTCGGAAATGCGGCAGATCGCTATAGTCGCCAAACCAGAACTCTTCGCGCCCCAGGGACTTCCACGGGAATGACCAGCCGGCAATCGCGGAGTTGTGAACGATCAGCGCGTTGTCGTCAACCACGAAGCCGTTGCCGAGGCATCGCAAACATGCGATTGCGGTGACGAGCACCGCGCCGGCGATCATCAGGCCCTCGCGATGAGTCTCCCAATACGACGATCTGCGGGACGCAAGCACAGAGGGCAACTTCCGGACCTGCCAGATCGTCAGGGACGGCTTCGCGGCGGCGTGGGGATTGCGGTCATGCTGTTCAAGGCCAACCGAATTTTCTGCCGTTGCGACTGGAAACCGCTCATCGAGATCGGAGACCAGCCGCTGGATCTCACTCGGGGCGCTCTTGACCTACCTGCTCGCTGCTACAACCTTTGCTGTGCGCCAGCGACGCCCCGGCACGCCAGCCTTTGTGGCGTCCGGACTCCAACCTTTCCAACATAGCACCGAATGGCGACTCGGGCACAGCCACAATGGCAGCGCGAAACCACAATCGCGTTAGCGCCGATTTCAGACCGCGCGTGATCGAACCGTTGCGAACCGATCCTTCAGTCTCAGAAACGGCGCCTCGAGCCATCGGTAAGAGGCTGCTGCGAGGATTGTGTTTGCGCCGAACGCCATCAGCACGTAGATCGGCCACGCTGTCCATGGAAACCACCAGCCTGCGCGCATGAGCCAGCCCGCTACGACGCGGAACATGAAAATCTGCGCGCCGAGAACGGCGACGGTATTGTAAACGTAGAGACCATAGGAAATTTTCCCCAGGTAAATTATCGCACGCCTGATACGGCCGTCCATGCCGCGGCCTTCCGCACCGAGCGCGGCCAGCAGAAAGGCTCCGCTCCCCAAGGCAGTTGCCGGATAACCCAGACCGGTGGCTGCGACGCTCTCCTGCATTGGCAAGTGACAGTAGTGAGCTGCGAAGAACCAGCTCGCCAACCCTATCACGATCAGCCAGACGCGGGCTGCAAATCGCGGACGCACTTCCGGCAGGATCGCGATCAGGATACCAATAGCTATCGGATCGAGGCGGGTGAGAGTATTGGCCGAGACCGGTACACTGAAGCGAAAGATCATTGTCAACACGCGACCGACTATTGCTACGGCGAACATTACTATAGGAACAATAATGATGCGCCGCCTCGGAAGATTGCGCATAGTAACCGGCCACATCAGGTAGAATTGTTCCTCTATCGACAAGGTCCAGAGATGAGCAGTCGTGGACCCTTGAAGCAGGAGACAGGGAGCAAAGTTTACCATGAATGCTATCATCGCAACAAAGCATCCTGCGTCCATCGCCGGATACCGCATGTCTACAAACGGAGGCGCGGAAGTCATCACGCGCGGCAGGAGTGAGATGACAAATGCCAGGGCCAGGTAGAAAAAGTATAGCGGCCAGATCCGAAGGGTTCGGCGAATATAGAATGACCGTATGCCGATGTCCCCGGTGGTATCGCGTTCCTTGAGCAGGAGGGTGGTAATCAGATATCCGCTCAGCGCGAAGAACAGATCGACCCCGAAGGTTCCGCAAATTCCAAAACCACATAGAGCACCGGACAGGGTCAAGGGACCATAGGCGCCGTGTTGGATGTAGAACAGGGCGCTGCCGGGTGGGACATGGTGAATGAAGACCGCGAAAAAAGCGCAGAAGCGAAGGATGTCCAGCTCCGGGCGGTAAAACCGATCTGCCCGCCGGTCTGAAGCAGGTCGCAAGGCCTCAACCCGCGCGCCGGTCCGGCGGAGCCGGCGCGCTTCCCGGCCGCAAGCAAATTGTCACGTCGATAGCCCGGACGCCGGGCATCAACGAGCCCCGCTCGCAGGTCTCCGGTCCGCGATTTGCGTAAATCACTCCGCGCAACTTACCTGAGATCAGGATGCCGCACCAGCGCGGATCATTCAGACCGGGCGCGACGGAATCAGCGTGAATCTGCGCTTCAACCTGAGAAACGGCGCTTCGAGCCACTGGTAAGAACATGCCGCCGCGGCCACGACCAGGAAGAAACTCAGAAATAGATACAACACATAGGATTGCAGTACCGGAAGTGGTTGTCCAAAGCGGGTTTGCCAAGCTGCCGCAAGGTGAAAGACCAGGTCGCGGCTGACCGCAATCGCGAGGCTGTGATACACATACAAGCCGTATGAAATCTTACCCAAATAGATCAGCCAGCGTCTGACCACTCCGCCGTTTCCGAAATTCCCGCCGCCGAGAGCGGCCGCCAGCAGGACCGCGCAGCCCAGCGTCGCGGCCGGATAGCCCAAGCCCATATCCAACGCGCCCGCCGACTCCGAAAAGACGTCGAACCATCCGGCGGCGAGCCACCAACCCGCCAGCCCGGCCACTACGAGCAGGCTGCGCGACAAGCGGCCCAAACGCCCGAACAATGTCTCAGGGACCAACGCCAACAGGATGCCGACCGCCATCGGATCCAGACGCGTCAAAGTGAAGCACCAGACCGGCAGCGTCCCGCGGTAGCCCAACATCGCAGCCGCCTGACGGGCGGCGATAGACACTATCAGCATCATGGCCGCGGCGCCCGCTATACCCCGTCTGGAGGCGCTGCGAATCACCGGCGGCCAGAGAAGATAGAACTGCTCTTCCAGACATACGCTCCATAGCAGACCTATCACCGGGGTCGGCGCGCCCCAGAACGCAATTGCTATATTTCCGAAGAGAAAAAAGAGGGCGACAAAGTAGCCGATACTTGCAGGAATGAAGTCCCGGATCAGAACAGGATCGCCGTATGCATATACCACGCGTGATACGCAGAACATGAACACGAGGAAAAAGAAATACAATGGCCAGATGCGGAGAATGCGCCTTATATAGAAAGACTGGACATCGACGCGCCCCGTGGCACTGCGCTCCCTGAGCAGAAGCTTGGTAATGAGACATGCGCTCAACGCAAAGAAGAGATCGACGCCGAAGAGTCCCATGTGCGCCACGCCGCGTCGTCCCAGAAAAAAGAGGGCGCCGGGCGCTGCGTGGGAGATGTAGACCGCAAAGAAGGCGAAGAATCTGAGGATGTCGAGCTGCGGCAGGTAGAAGCGCTCAGGGGCATCGGTTGAGGAATGCGGGTCTGAAGTCGCGGCCTGGCCGGGAGTTTGTGGCTTCAGGAGGCTGGCCCGAGTTTCCATTCTGGCGACTGGATCCTGAAGGTTATCTAGTACGCCGCCCGCTCCAGGGGCAAGCAAACGAAGCCGGTTTTCCGGCCAAGCCCGGCGCTGCCGATGCGAGTGTCCGGCGCTGGCGCAGAAGGCGAGATAACGATTTGCCGCCGGCCCGCCGCTTTGCTATTTGAGACTACGATCGATCGAGCCGACGGCTACGCGATGTCGATGGCCGATGCCGAGCCCGCTTCAACCTCTTCAGGCAAACGCTTGTTCCGGTTCGAGGCCAATCTGTTCCTGGCCAGGCTGGCGGCGTTTGGTTCAGCAATGACTTCGCAATCGCAATCCCGCGCAGGGGTTCACGAGCCGGCGCCGACCGTAAAGTTCGAGGGGAAACCGCCGCATCCGGGGCGCCGCGCTGATTCGACCGATTCCGTTCCTTTGGTCACGCTCGGCCTGCTCGCGATGGTGCTCGCGATTTTCGGGCGCGTCCTGTGCGGTCCCGGCGACCAGGTGCTGTCCAAATTTGGCACCGACATCTCCGGCCAATTCATCTACTGGCGTCAATTCGGTTTCAGCCAGCTACGGGCCGGGCACATACCGCTCTTGAACCCGCACGTCTTCAGCGGCGCTCCGTTCATGGGCTCGTTTCAGTCGGCGCTGTTCTATCCGCTGAACTGGATCTACCTCATCCTGCCATTGGCCCGAGCGCTGAACTGCGAAGCCGTATTGCACGTCTTCCTGGCCGGATTCTTCATGGCGCTCTGGATACGGCACTATCGGCTTCACCCGCTGGCAGTGCTGCTGGGCAGCTCCGTGGTCATGTTCGGCGGAGCGTTTTTCCTTCCCATCTATGCGGGCCATCTGTCGCCGATGGACTCGATGACGTGGACGCCCTTGATCCTGCTGACATTGGACAACCTGCTCGAGGAACCGAATTTCGGGTGGGTCCTGGCCGGGATTTTCGCCTTCTCGATGCAGTTGCTGGCCGGTTACGCGCCCGTGGTCTTCTACACGGTCGCGACCTGCGCGCTTTATGGCGCGATGCGCCTGGTCAAGGCACCTCGGCCGGGTGCGACGCTGCTCTGTCTGGCGATCGTGGGCGCCGGTGCGGCGCTGATCACCGCCGTGCAACTCTGGATTGGATTGGAGACCGCGGGCGAAAGCATGCGGCAGGGCGGCCTGGAACGAG
>Ga0181521_10003950_pt1 | contig 17183 bp, 15 predicted proteins | sample PEATcosm2014_Bin_32_FD_119764 | JGI IMG/M metagenome (GOLD analysis project Ga0181521, IMG submission 119764) | Peatland microbial communities from MTU Mesocosm Facility, Houghton, MI, USA - PEATcosm2014_Bin02_60_metaG | ecosystem: Environmental > Terrestrial > Soil > Wetlands > Peat | place... | reverse complement strand
CGGTTCGGACCACGCCGACTCATCCGAAGGCCGTCGGCAGGAACTGCTGCGAATGTTCGCGGGCTGGCACGATCCGGTAGAAAACCTGATTGCCGCGACCGAAGAAGACGCCATTCTGAAAAATGGCGCGTACGATCTCGCGCCCCTGAAACGATGGGGACAGGGGAGAGTGATGTTGCTCGGGGACGCCGCTCACCCCTGCACGCCGAATCTGGGATTGGGCGGCTGCATGGCGCTCGAAGACGCGTTGGTTCTGGCGAAATCGTTTTACAGAGAGGCGACTCCCGAATTGGCTCTGCGCCGCTACGAATCGCTGCGCCGCCGGCGAACCCGCCACGTGCAGCAGCGCTCCCTTCTGATGGGCAACATCGGGCAATGGGAGAATCGGCTCGTCGCCGGAGGACGCCAAATGGTGACAAGCATGCTTCCGGCCAAAATCTTTGAACGCAATCTGAGGAGGGTATATTCGTATGCCGCTTAGGACCATGAGGCTCTGCGCGGCGATCCTGGCGGCTCTGCCCCTCCTGGCACAGGAAAGAGCAATCGACACACAGCGCAGCACGATCGCCATTCACGTCGGGAAATCCGGATTGTTATCGGCCGCGGCGCACGACCATACGATCGACGCGCCCATAGCTTCGGGCAGCCTCCGGGAGGCTGCTGCGCCGCACATCGAGTTCACCGTCGAAACCTCGAAGATGACGGTGAAGCCGGACCCCAAAGTCGATGCGAAGACCCAGGCCACGATCCAAACCGATATGGAGGAGATGACGCTCGAGACGAAGAAATTTCCCGAGATCGCGTTCCGTTCCTCCCGCATCGAAAGAATCGGCGACGGACAGTGGAAAGTCGATGGTGATTTGTCTCTGCACGGCGTCACGAAGCCGGTCAGCCTGACCGTGAGGCAAACCGGCGATTCCTGGACCACCCGCACGGTTCTCAAACAGACCGATTTTGGAATCAAGCCCATCAGCATAGGTGGCGGGATGATCAAGGTGAAGAACGAAGTGGAGATCGACTTTCAAATCTTCGCCCGCTAAAAAGGGCTGGCGTTTTAACGCCAAAGAAAGCGGGAAAAATGAGTACGAAGGCGACGGTCAAGCACCGTGTGGTTGTAACCGGGATGGGCGCGGTAAGCCCGAACGGGATTGGACGAGAAGCCTTCTGGAACGCCACAAGGCGGGGACAGAGCGGGGTGTGCCGCATCACGAGGTTCGATGCATCCCGTCACCGGGTTCAGATTGCCGGGGAAGTGACCGGCTTCGACGAATCCGCTTATGTGGAGGCTAAAGAGCGGCAGCACGTATCGCGCGCCGTCCCACTGGCCGTTGCTGCGGCGCGCGAGGCGGTAACGGACGCCGGGATCGAGCCGGCGCGCATGTCGCGCGACCAGCTCAGGACTATCGGAGTGCTGATCGGGTCGGGCGGCGGATCGCAGGAATTTACCGAAGAACAGTATCGGCTCTATTACGGCGGGCGCGAGAAGCAATGCAGCGTGTATACGATTCCGACGTCGACGATCGGCACGCTGGCGAGTGAAATTTCGATGCGGTTCGGGTTTCGCGGGCCGAGCCATATCATTTCCACGGGATGTACTTCCTCGACCGACGCGCTGGGCAATGCGTTTCACAACATCCAGTGGGGCATTTCGCCATGGATGCTGGCCGGCGGAGTAGACGCTCCCATCGCACCGTTGATTCTCCGCGGATTCATGATGATGCGTATCCTGACGACACACTGGAACCAGGAGCCGGAGCGGGGGTCGCGGCCGTTTTCGAGAGACCGGAGCGGATTCGTGCTGGGCGAGGGCGCGTGGTTCTTCATCCTGGAAGAGATGGAACACGCACGGGCGCGCGGCGCGAAGATTTACGGCGAAATCGTGGGGTACGCTTCAACCTGCGAGGCGTATCATCGGGTGCGGCTCGAGGAGTGCGGCGAAGAGCCCGCGTACACGATGACTCTCGCGATGGACGAAGCGGGAGTGGGACCGGAACAGATCGGGTATATCAACTACCACGGGACGGCAACGGATCTGAACGACCGGATCGAGACACGGGCGACGCGTCTCGCATTCAACGGGCACGCGTTCCGGGTACCGGGGTCGTCATTGAAGAGTCTGATCGGGCATCCGCAAGGGGCGTGCGGAGCGGCCGGGGTCGCGGCGACGTTGCTGGCGATGCGGGACGGGGTCGCCCCTCCGACGATTAACCTCGACGATCCGGATCCGGAGTGCGATCTGGACTACATTCCGGACGAAGCGAGACGAATCGACTGCGAGTACGCCCTGGCAAACTGCATTGCGTTCGGCAGCAAAAATTCGGCACTGGTGCTGCGGAAAATCTGAGGTTCAGTCTGCCGGAACGCCATTCTTAATCCATCACCAGGGCCGCGATTCCTTTTGTCGAGCATTCTGCGTTCGTCTTGAGAAAATCGACCGCGGCCGTCTCGAACGAACTGCTGTGCAGAAACGCCTTGGAGTACGATTGCACCAGTTTGACGGCATGCTCGATACCCAAATCGTCTTTGTGGAAAGACGCCATTCCGATCAGCACCGTTCGTATGATCGCGTAATGCGCCGCGAGCAGGAGAAAAGCGTTCTTTATCGACTCCTTACCTGAGTCGATCGCAAACGTCTGGTCGGACTGCTTGCGGCGGTACGGGAAGAGAGTTCTGAAAATATAGTTAACCAGATAATTTTCGAGCAGATGCTCGTGACGGCGCACAAACGGCTGGAAGTGATTCTCGGAGGCTTGGCGATATCTGGCGGCAAGTTCTTCCATAGTCGATTCATTCGTCCAGGCAAGGCCGCGCATGAATTCGCCGTAGCAATCGAGAAACCTGGGCGAGGTGTAGTCCGCCCGAAGGCGGGCGACAATCAATTCCAGAACCGTTTCCAGCTGGAACGCGGGAGCCGCTTGCCGGCTGGCGAAAATGCCCTGAAACAACCCCTGCCTGAGGCCGCTGAGATGACCTTCCATGATCCCGACGGCGCGGATGGCGTCAGCGCCAGCGATTTTGTCGATTGCAAACTCCAGGGATACGATGCGCTGCCACAAGGGGAGCGATCGTTCCCCGATCACTTCGATCATCAGCGTTCGAACCCGATTCAAACCATCGTCCGCAGTCCCCGCGACCACGGTGAGAGAGCCGGCTCGATGGGGCAGGGACTCTTCCATACGCTCGCTCAGGGCCATCGCTTCCGGATCGCTCAGTACCAGTCGCGCCGCCTCGGGACACGACAGATGGAGAGACTTTTCGACCGTTGGACCGGTCCTGTTCAGAACCCTTGGGTAAGTGCTGCAGAGATCCGGTATGTAACGCTCGCCCAAAGCCCGCTGGATCGAGCACAAGCCTTCATTGAGAGCGGGACACGCCGTTCCTTCGAGCCGCATTTTGGCGTAGTCGATCGAAGAAGAGCTCGCCGGATTGATCTCGACCAGACTGGACAGGGCCTTGCCTGCGATTCGGAAATCGAGAGGACTTTGGTATTTCTCCCAAGTCTCCGCATCCACCAGGATTCCCCAACCGTTACAACAAGTGTCTTCGCATTCCGCGCCGATGCAGCGAAAGCGGTCAAAATACCGAGGTTGACGCACCATGTGCGCTTCCGGCATCGGCTCAAGCGTAACACCTCGGCAACGAAAGTGCGTCGCGGACGTCTCAATTGAACGTTGGCCAGTGGCAGAATTACGTAATCTGAGAAAGTTATATTCGTATGCGGCTTAGGCTTGGAAACGTCTGTGCTGTCGTCGCGGCAACGCTGCCGCTTATGGCTCAGGAAAGGGCAATCGACACCCAGCGCAGCACGATCACTATTCACGTCGGGAAGGCGGGCCTGTTGGCCGCCGCCGCGCACGAGCATTGGGTGAACGCCCCCATCGCCTCCGGTGTGATCGATGAAACCGGCGCAGCCCATGTTGAGTTCAAGGTGCAGAGCGCGAAGATGACCGTCAGGCCCGATCCCAAAGTCGACACCAAAATAGACGAGGAGATCCAGAAGGATATGGAGGTGATGACGCTCGACACCGCCAGATATCCCGAGATTGTCTTCCGCTCCACGCATGTGGAGAAGGTGGCCGAAGGCCTGTTCAAAGTGGACGGAGTGCTGACCCTGCACGGCGCCGCCAAGCCCGTGAGCCTGTTTGTCAAACGTGAAGGCGACTCATACACGGGCCACACAGTGATTAACCAAACGGATTTCGGGATCAAGCCGATCAGCCTCGGCGGCGGCATGATCAGGATCAAGGATCCGGTGGATATCGACTTTCAAATCTTTGCCCGTCCGGGTTAGTAGCGTTCGTCAACTGGGTCAACTGTTGCCGGTTCGTGACTGTCAGCCGCCGTGATTGACATCTCCAGCCTTGACCTTCGCCTCCGGGCTCAGTTGAACCGCGTCATCCTTCTGGCTCGCGGAGGAAGCCTGCTGCGGCTTGGGCTGCGCGGCCTTTTGATGGACGACCGCCTGTGACACCGAACTGGAAGAAACTGGATGGACCATTTGCGTTTTGGCTCCTTTGTGGACCTATCGGCAATTTCCCGGGAAAAGTTTAGTGCGGCGTGCAGAGCGGCCTCCGCTGTTGCATCCCTCGGCCTCGTTTGCTACCGGGAAACGCGGTGCGTAACGCCGCTTTTCAGGAGTTGAGCGTGTTTCGCGATGCTCGGCCAGGCCATCCGCAGAAACCGTTCGCCGTTCAGGAAGCCCTGGCCCCATTTGGGCTCCAGATCGGCTACCGGGTTCGCCTTGAGCACATCGTCGAGGCTCGCGCCCTTTTTGGAGAACGTGCCAAGCCGGTCGTAGACCGTGTGCAGCATGTCACGGGCGGCCTGCATATCCGCCTTCGAGGAAAGCGGGCCGTGTCCCGGAATGATTCTGGTCCGGGTATCTCCCACCTTCAGTAACTTGTCGAGGGCTTCGGCCATACCGCCGATCCAGCCGCCGGTCGAGTAATCGATCACAGGATAAGCGCCGCTGAAAAACAGGTCGCCGGTATGGAGCACATTGGCCGCCGGAAAGAACAGCCAGGTGTCGTTGTCGGTGTGGGCGTTGGGGAACCACTTGTACTCGATCTTTTCCTTCCCGAAGTTGATCCTGCCGCCATCGGTGAATGTCTTCGTGGGAAGTCCCTCGGGCTTCAAGGGCTCGACAACAGTGTTGAACGCCTCCATTTTCACTTTCTGGCCGAGCCAGAATCGGGCGTTTTGATGTGCCATGATTTTCACGCCGGCTTTGCCCAGTAATTCGTTGGAGCCGACGTGGTCGCCGTGCCAGTGGGTGTTGAACAGAAGCTTGACGGGGTGCGCGTCCCTGTCGGCAACCGCCTTTTGCAGCTCGAGGGCGCGATCGGCATAGCCGCCGTCGATCATCAGAAGACCATCTTCGCCGATAACAAGCCCCACGTTGCCGCCGTCACCGCTCAACAGCGCGATACGGTCGGTGAGTTTGGCCGCCTGTATGGCAGTTGGCGCCGCCTGGCTGAAGCCGCGGCGGGCGATGGACAATCCGGCGGCCCCGCTTATCAGCGAGCCCAGAAAATCGCGGCGATTAAAATCCAGTCCGGACATACTACATATTATTAGTAAATGTAGTAAATGAACGGCGATAGACAAACGATGAGGGCTCTCATGCTGGTTTTCGCTTGTACTGTCGCGGCGGAAGCCGGCCGGATGCCGATCACGTTCGACAAGGACGTGGTTCCCATTCTGCAGAAGCACTGCCAGAGCTGCCATCGCCCGGGCCAGGCAGCGCCGATGTCACTGCTGACGTGGGAGGCCGCTCGTCCCTGGGCCAGGGCGATCCGGAATGCCGTTGCCTCCCGGAGGATGCCTCCGTGGTTTGCGGATCCCCGCTACGGCCGCTTCGCCAACGACCCATCGCTCCCGCAGGCGGACATCGACACGATCGTTAACTGGGCGAACGAGGGCGCACTCGAAGGAGATCCGCGCGACCTGCCGCCGGCGGTCCGGTGGCCTGAAGGCGGATGGCAGATCCAGCCTGACGTAGTAGTTTCGCTTCCGCCATATCGCGTGCCGGCAAAAGGGATTGTCGAGTGGACCTATGTGACCGTCCCGAGCGGCTTTGTGAAAGACACGTGGGTCACGTCGATCGAAATCCTGCCGGACGATCCCTCGGTGCTGCATCACGCGGGCGTGTTCGTGAAGCCGCACGACGCGGACCTGAAATATGGCGAGCCATTCTGGCCGGCCGGGGACCGCTTCGTGCGCAGCTCGGGCGAGGCGTTCACAGATGATCCGCTGGCGGGTGTAAGCGCGGCGGTAGCGGTTTATGTCCCGGGATTTCGCGCCATGGACTATCGGGTTCATCGCGCCGCACAGCTCATCCCGGCGAACAGGGACCTGGTGGTCCAACTGCATTACACACCGAACGGCAAGGCGACCACGGAACTGACCCGGATCGGGTTCACGGTGGCGAAGGAGCCGCCGGCGCGGCGATTCATCACTTATTCGCCGCAAACTCCGGCTATTGCTGATCGAAAAGTTTTCCGCATTCCGGCGGGCGACCCGAACTGGAAAAGTCCCCCGGTGGACGGCGTGTTCCACGTCGATGCGGAGCTTGTTTGGTTCCTGCCGCACATGCACCTGCGCGGGAAGGACATGACCTACAGCCTGACGTACCCGGGTGGCAAATCGGAAATCGTCCTGAGTGTGCCGAAGTACGATTTCGAATGGCAGATGGGGTACGACGCGGCATCGCCCATTCCGGTGACTAAAGGCACAAGGCTGCACGTGGATGCACACTATGACAATTCAGCCAACAACGCGGCTAACCCCGCGCCGGACCGGGACGTTTATGGGGGCACCCAAACCTGGGAGGAGATGATGGTCCCCTTTTTCGGTGTCGTGGTCGACGCCGGCATGGATCCCCGCAAGGTTATGACGCTGCCCGGGCAAGCCGGCGTGGTTGGCACCGGCCATTGACGGAAACCGACCCTCGGAAATCCCGGCACTGACGCCGCTCCGGCGTGCTGTTGAGCACGGAGAGAATTCTTATATTCCGGTTATGACTTTCTTAACTCCTGGGACTTAAAGTCTAAATCGAGGAGCTTGCAGTATGAAGTCGCAAACAATGAAATTGGCCTTGGTATCAGTCTTTGCGCTGGCTATCCCGGCGCTCACGTTCGCCGGGGGGCAACCCGCCAAAATGCACAGGTACAGCAAAGAAGAAATGCAGGACCGTACCGGCATTACCCGGGCGGTGCAACAGGGAAAAGGCTCGGGGATGACGCGTTCCCAGGGGGTTGTTGGCGCCAATGCATACCGTTCGCAAACGGCTGAAGAGAACGCGGCGACGGTAAAGCAATCAGCCGCCGCGCATTCCACCTGGAACGACTCCGCCTTCCATAAGTAACCCGCCCGATTTCCGAATTGAGCCTTGCGGTTCGCCGGGACTGGATTACTGCGTCTTGCGGTCCAGTCCCAGCAACGCATCCGCGATTCCGTTTACCGCGTGTTCCTCGCTGCTGCGACTGGCTTCGCTGCGCGGCAGCGAGGCGAGTTCGAGGTGAACCAACTCGTGGACTATCGTCAACTCCATGTCGTCCAGCATCTCGCGAAACGGCAGTTGGTAGTCCGCGGGATCCAGCACCCAGATCACCGCAGTCTTTTTGCCCTTATCCCAGCGTATGGCGCCGAGTGTTTTAGGCTTCAGTTCACTGCCGCGCGCCTGTACGACTGAGATTCGCCATGCCTCCAGCTTCAGACGCTGCTGCCAAACCGCCAGTCTCTCGTCAACATACTGTTGGGCCAGCCGGCTCGCTTCAACCGGACTAGCGGATCCACCCGGCGGCGGTTCGGGCGCGCGCACTTCAGACGTGGTTGTCTGCGCGGACGCCGGGACGAAAGTGCACAGCGCCAAAAGACAACCAAGGCTGACGTTCCTGCTCACGGCCATTGAAATCTCCGACTCCCGCCCGGGATCAGGACGGCATGATTAAAGTCTAAGGGCGAGAGTGGGTATGGTGCCAATCAAAAGGTGTGATGCGGTCAATCAAGGATTGCTTTTGAGCCCCACGTTGGCAGGATTGGGCTACTAAGGGGCCAGCGACGCTGTGTAGGCTGCGATTGCGATCATGTCGTCTTCGGTCAGCTTCTCCACAACCTTTTTCATCTGCGCGGCCGCGCTGCTGGTATTGGCGCCAACCTGAATGTCATACATCTGGCGGACGACATAGATGGGATGAACTCCGGCGATCCGGGGCACGTCGCCCAGGCCTTTCAATCCCTCGCCGTGGCAGATATTGCAGGCGATGGTCTTGCCCGCGCCGCCCTTCGTAACCAGCTCTTCGCCCTTTTTGAGGCTGCCGGGCGGCACATAGGCGATAAATCCGGAGTGCGGATCGCGCAATTCCACCCGCGCCGGATCCTGCGGCAACGTGATGATGCGGTTGCCCAGCGGCTCGGTGCCGCCGGCCGGCAAAGGAAGACGCATGCGCCCGCCGGTGACCCAGGTTTTCGGTACCGTGGTGGCTTCGATCACCTTGTACCAAACGGCCGGTTTGAGAGTGGCGAACCACTCGACGGCCTTGCGCATTTCCTCGTCTGGTAACCCGGCCGCGATTATATTCATACGGGTCGCCCGCAAGGTTTGAGGGTGGGTGTCGGGGTCCTTTCGCAAATTGTTCTTGAAGTCTTCCATCTGGCGAATCATGTACGCCACGGGAAGTCCCGCGAGGCTGGCGGACTCGGGATGGCCGAGTCCCGACATCAGATGGCAGGAACCGCAGGCCTGCGCCTGTATGCCGGTCTCGACCACCCGAGGGAGCGGGCTGTGCTCCTGCGGAAACCAATCCGGCGGTTTGAATTGATCGTCGATCTGCGCCTGGGTATACGACTTGGTGCTGCCCGGCAGGGTTTTCGGTCCGGCGTCGGCGGTCGAGGGTGGAGGCGGGTCCGGCACGGGATAGGCCCAGGCAAACGACTTCGCAGCAGGTTGCTGCGCCTGCACTCCCGCGGCGAGGACGGACAGCAGGGGAATCGCAACCGAGATCAGAGCTTTCATAAGAACCTCCAAGGCATTCTTACACATTACGCGGCGCCCCGCATGGGCTGCGGGTCTCTTAGCGGATCTGCGCCGCAAGGATTCGGTCCGGTTCGACGTAGACCACGTTCGGCTGCGCGGCGAGCCGTGCTGAAGCCGCCCGAGTCGCGGGGGACTGAGTGGTCTCGACTCCGGGTTGTGAGGCTGAGCCGGGCAGGCTGACGAGGTAGATCTGGTCTGCCGTGCCTGTCATCGCAATGAAGCTCGCGCCTGGCACAGCCGACTCGATCGCGGCGGAGGCGACAGTGCCGGGTGTAAACCTCACGATAAGGCGGCCCGAGAAGGTGGCTTCATTGCGTTGAAGCGGGTAGTCGCGGCCCGTGTTCGGAGCGGAGGCCGGCGACAAGTCCGGTTGCGCCCCGTCGTTCCGAATCGGGAAGGTCCCCGCACCGGCATAACCGGAGGTCAGGCCCGAGCCGGTATTCCGGCCACTGTATGCGAACTGCAGGCTCAGCGACGGATCGGTGTCGGTCCCGACTACCGCGCTGGCCGTTACGCCCGCCCAGCCGGGCAGCGATCCGACTACTGTATAGGTATCGGCGGGAAGGCCGATCGTCGAAAAGTTGCCATTCGCGTCCGCCATCGTGCTTGTGGTCGTCGTACTGCCGTTGATGGCGACGTTCGTGGCCGTGGCCGGCGAGCCATCGCTGAGCGTGATGTTTCCGCTGATTCTGCCCATGGAAGGAAGAGTCAGGTTGACTGTCGAAGAGGCCCCGCCGGAAACAGTCTGCGCGCCGGCGGCAGTGGTGACGAAGTACATGCCGGAGGCCTGTATCGTATACGTGCCGGCTGGGACGTAGAGAAAGTACTGGCCATTTGAACCGGTCACGGCAGTAGCCTGAATGAGTCCCGCGGAAAGCGCCTGAACGATGGCCCCCGCTACCGGGATCCCCCGATCGGCGACCGTACCCGTAAACTGAGCCGGCGAGCCGCCCATCGTAATAGTGAGCTGCGTATCGGCGCCAGGCGCGATAACCACCTGCTGGCTCAGAGCCGGGTATCCGGCCGCCGAAGCCGAAATCGTATACTGGCCGGCGGTGAGCCCGTAGAACCGAAAGAAGCCGGTTTGATAATCGGTCGTGTATGTCTGCCCAGCCACGTCGATCACAACGTTTCCAATCGCATCGTGATAGACGGGGTCGACTACCTGGCCGGTGATGCCGCCCTCGGTCGCCGCCGGCAGGTTTCCGCTCAGCGCGTGCGCCACGTCGATCCGGCCGTATCCCAGATACTTATCGGCCGCACCGCCGGGATTTGAGTTGTCGGCCGACTGCTCGATTCGCATTTTCAGGGAAGCGGCGGACGCGCCTGGGGAGGCGCCGTAAAGCAGACCGGCCAACGCCGCGACGTGTGCGGCGGCCATTGACGTTCCCGACATGAAGCCATATGAGGCCCCCGGAAGAGTCGAGAGGATATCGACGCCGGGAGCGCCGGCCGCCACCTGGTTTCCGTAACCGGAGAATCCCGCCCGGGTGTCATTGCTGTCGGTTGCACCCACGCCGATCGCGTAGTTTGCGCCGCCGGGAAAGCTTAGGGCGTTGGATCCCGAATCACCGGTTTCCGCAACCACCAGGGCATTTTTCCGCCATGCATAGTTGACGGCATTCTGGAGGGTCGGAGAATAACCGGCCGATCCCAAACTCATCGAAATAACCGCCGCACCGTTGTTGGCCGCGTCAATGATCGCCTGGGATATAAGGAAGGCATCGCCCTGGCCCTGCGCGTCCAGCACCTTGTAGACCATCAACTGGAGCGGGTATCCCAGACCCGCCACGCCCACGGTATTATTGGCCGCGGCCGCAATAATGCCCGCAATGTGGGTTCCGTGGCCGAAATCGTCCTGCCAGGCGCAAGCTGGTGAAGGCACTGTGGTGAGGTAATAAGCTTTGCTCAGAGCGAAGGAGAGTTGGCCTCCAGCGGCGGAATCGGTTGAACGCCCCCCCGCATTCATGAAATCCGGATGCGTACAGTCCGCGCCCGAATCCAGTACGGCGATCGCGGAACGCCCCGGACTCGCGGTCGATCTTGCGAGAAACCGGTCCGGCGAGAGGCTCCAGGCATGCTCCGCCTGGATGTTTTGCAATGCCCACTGCGCTCCGAGTTGGGGATCGTTCGGCACGAGTTTGGTTATGGAGGCGGCCGGTAAAATCAAGAGCGTGAGATCCTGGGTCGCCGTCTGCGCGGGATTCCCGCTGTCGGTCACCTTCACCGTAATAGCGAAAGGTCCAGCCACTGTGGGCGTGCCGCCGATCGTCTTTGCGGTCAGCGTCAGTCCCCCCGGCAACACGCCGGAGCCGATCGCCCACGTGTAGCCGGGTGTTCCGCCGCTCGCGGCCAGTGTCTGTGAATAACTCGTCCCCACCGTCCCGCCCGGCAACGAAGAGGTCGTGATGGTAAGGGTCGTGACAGCCGGTGCCGGGACCGGCGGCGTTGGAACAGTTGCTAAAGGCGCGATGGTGACCGCCAGAGCCTGGCGCAGAGAACTATTCCCGGACGCATCCGTCGCCGTGACGCTGAAGTTGAATGTTCCCGCAACGGCGCTCCCGCTGAGTGCACCCGTACTCGTATTCTGCGTCAGCCAGGCGGGAAGACCGCTCCCGGACCAGGTAAACGGTCCGGCCGACGTTCCCTCCATCGCCGAAACTGCCGCCGCGTAAGCAGTGCCGGCGACTCCCGAAGGCAGCGAGGTCGTCGTAATCTCCGGCCCGATCGCCGCAATAAATGCCCTTACAGTACTACCCGCCTGAGCGGTGAATCCCGGAAGCAGATAAACTTTCGTTCCGCCCTCGAACACCACGCTCGAGCCGCCGCCGTTCACTGTCACGGTACCGCTGGTCTGGATGCAGGTCGTAGCCTGCGAAGTGATCGCCGAGGTGACTGTGACCACCGCGGGCGGCCCTCCCGCCGGGCATTGGGCGAACAAACCGCCGGCAGGCAGGACACAAAGAATTGCGAAAAGTATAAGACGACCCAATTGGCGGTTCCCTGTGCCGCTATTGCGCCCTGGCTGCGGTGCTCGCCTCAAGACGGCTAACCCTTGCGCGAAGGTCCCGATTCTCCTTCTCCGCCGCGATCATGTGCAGCGTCAGTTCTTCGATCTTGGCCAGTAACTTCGCCTGCATCTCGCCCAGACTGACGCCCTTGCTCTCCACCTCCGCCGCCGATGGAATCTCCGGCAGATGATGGTTCACCGCGATGTAATGGGCCACTTCGCTCAAAGGCGCCAACGGGTAATCCGGATCGAAAACGTAGTCTGCCCAGGGGGTGGCAGTTACAACCACCTCCGAGGTCGTAACCGGTCCGCTGGCCGTCACGGCGCCGGCCGACGACACCGAGAACAAGTCGGTCCCGCCGTTGTTCCTGATATCCAACAGGGAATTGGCGGCTTGACCCGCTCCCGCCGTGATGGAGACGTTCGTTATTCCCGTGCCCGGGGTCTGGTTCTCAAACTGCGCCGACGAACCTCCAGTGGTTTGCGGTGGCGTGCAGGAGGAGCCAAGCACACAGGTGGTGCCGTTCACCGTGATTGACGGATTCGCGAGATTGCTGTTAGGCAGCAATCCGGCGACATCGGCGCTGGCCAGATTGACCGCGCTCGATGAAAGCACGCCCGTAGGGGAAAAATGGCCGATTCCCGCGCCGAACGGAGACAGGGTGAAAACGCCGTTCTGGTCGATGCTCATCCGAGTCACCAGCGCATTCTGGCTGGAACCGGACGCCCCCGCCGGTGCGGTCTTGAAGTAAAGGGGTCCGCCTGCGCCCGCGCCCGAACCACGCCCCCCATTGACCGATAAACTGCAACCCGGCTGGTCATTGCCCGATCCGGTATCGAAGTGCCCGAGACCGCCGCCGCACGGATTGATGCTTCCCGGCTGAGGAGTACCGCCATTACCACTCCAGTTAGTCACCGGCGGCCCGATGAACATATCCGTGATTCCACCGTACAGAACGTCCTGATCGCCGCCAAAGACGGCCTGCCCGGCCGCATATATCGCGGCATGATTTCCCAGCGCGATCCCCGGCCAGGGGCCTCCCGACGTGTTATCGGTTGCAGCCCGTCCCATCAGGATGGAATCGAAGCTCCTGCCAACAATGTTTCCGCCGATTCCAATCGAATCCGCGCCCCAATGGCTGGCCTCCCAGCCGATCGCTATCGCGGCTTGGCATCCCCCGGTAGCCTGGTAGCCGATGGCGATCGGCCCAAAGTTCTGATAGTTGCCGCAGATATACGAGTTAGTGGCTCCGCTCCCGATGGCAACGCCTTGAGTCGCTGCGCCGTCAAACCCAGTCGTCAAAGAGTTTCCGGCGTTATACCCTATTGCGACGCTGTCCTCGACGTCGTTCGTGCCCCCGCCAGTGCCGACGCCGGCATAAAGATTGTAAGCGCCGGGGCCGATCGCCACGTTGTGATGAACCGTTCCGGTTTCTCCCGGCCAGATGTTAAAGGCGCCATTTCCAACTGAGAGCAAATCGCCCGTGGAGCCGGCCGCAGTAAGGACCGCATTGGCATTCTGCTCGGCGGTATGAACGTTGGCAGCGCTCGAGGCTCCAACCGAATTCACCGTGGCCGCAACCGACCCCGGTCCGGTCGCGGTCACATCGCCTGTGAGGGCCGTGATTTGGGCGTATAGCGGGCCGGAAAGATTCGACGCCGATAATGTGGCGATCGTCAAGGCGAATACCCCGGTACTGCGCACTGTGGATTTCATCCTTAGTACCGTAAGGCTGGAATCTCGAATAGTCAAGTGCATGCAGGACTACATCGATTCAGGAGTTCCAGCGTACTTTCACGCCAGGCGTTCTATAGTTAAGTTGGTGGCACTGCCCGGGCGCCGGACGCTGGTATTACTTCTTGGCTTTTGTCTGGCCATCGCCGCTACGTTCTTCTTCGGCTATCGAGCGGGCAGAACCGCGCGCCACGTCCGCTGGCAGAACGAACCCATCCGGCCGTGGATGAGCGTGCCTTTCGTTGCCCACACCTGGCACACGCGCGAGCAGCCACTGTTCGAGGCCATTGGCGTTCCGCCGAACCCGCATGACCACCGGCCCATCCGCGACATCGCGCGAGCCGAAAAACGACCGGCTGCCGAACTGATTAGCGATCTGCAGAAGGCAATCGCCAACAGCGACCAGACCGGCAAGACGCCCTGATGAGCGAACAGGTCCTCGCCGCCCTTGCGCGCTACGGTTCGCCCGCTCTGTTCGCTATTGTCGCCGTCGCGGCCGTTGGCGTTCCGTTGCCGGTGACGCTGCTTTTGATCGTCACCGGCTCGCTCGCCGCGCAGGGGCTGATGAACTTCTGGTCGGCCATCGCCATAGCGGCGGTGGGTTCCGTGGCGGGCGATCAGATTGGTTACGCGGTTGGCCGCTGGGGTGGCAGCAGGCTGGTCGCGGGGCTTAGCAGGATGATCGGCAGCGCTGAGCGCATCCGGGAACTGGATGCGAGAGCCAAAAGCTGGGGCGGCGCCGGCGTTTTCTTCAGCCGCTGGCTCGTCGCGCCCCTGGGACCGTGGATTAACCTCGCCAGTGGCGCGGCGGATTACTCCTGGCTTCGATTCACCGTGTGGGATTTCGTGGGCGAATCGTTTGGCGCCGGTATCTTCATCTGGCTGGGTCGTGTTTTCAGCGACCGTGTGCAGGAGATTGGCTCCATCCTCGGAGACCTGACGTGGGCGATCATCGGCCTGCTGGCGGCGGTATTTCTCGGCTGGAAGCTGTTCTTCAAACGGGGGATGGGGGCCACAGCCGAGGCATCCCCAGCCACGAAGGCATAGCGGAAATAATGTGATACTCAACTGAAGAGCGCATCCAGCGTGAAATGGCTTCGGATTTGCGCTCATGCGCTCGATCAGAACCTCAACTGCCTGTCGGAAACGGCGACCCAGCCCACTGGCTTCGCCGTCATCCCGACTGTCCCGCCGTCATCCAGACTGTCCCAAAGCTGCGCAATCAGCGCAATCCGCTCGGGCGGCGACAAACGGACAATCTCGTCGGGGGTAAGCGGTTCCATAGTTTGAGCATACGAACGACGCGGGGAGAGGCAATGCCTTGTCGTGGGGCTCCGATCCGTTCACCGCGATTGAAAATAATTCTAACTTATTTTCCTCCCATAACTTACAAGCTTTAAACCTGCTCGCCGTAAACGCCTTTTCCGCATCCGCGTGCTAACTTCCAGTCGTAAGAACCTGATCGCACCCAATGCGTATCGGGTCGCTAAACCGTGCAGTTGACGTTGAGCGCAGCCGTGTCGGTTGGACTTGTTCTCCGATAAGGTGACCGTGCCGCTTCGCCAATGGCCAAGGCTCTGTGCGGCGAATGTCGAAACAATGGGCGCTCGTCTGAGCGATATTAGGCAGTGGAGCGCTCCATATCGAACATTACCGCTGCGCTGGGCGGCGCGGCGGTAATCAGCCCGGGTCCTGCGGTGGACTCGGGCGGCGTAATACGGCCCGAAGTCTCGCGCCCTTGACCTGGTCGACAGCCGTGCTGGTCAACTTATCCAGGCTGACTGGCCCCCTTTATGGGGGCCTCGGCGATAAGGTGTCCGCTCGTCTGCACCAATGGTCGGGGGGCTCCCGCGAGCCTCGGGCCGGAACAACGCTCACGACGCCAAGAGTTTCAGCACGCCTGCGTTCGAAAACACGCAGCGCTGAAAGGCTTCTGTTTGTTCTCTGTATCACCGACTTGAAATTGGCCGCTGTCCGCACCGGCTTACCGTTTGTATCGGCGCCTCAGAAATTTCCCTGCCGAATACCATGGAGCAGCGCGGCTCCAGTGGCTCGGGCGTTAGCCGGGGTCACCGTGGCCATGGCGACGGCGCGGATTGCGAAGTTCAGCCTTCTTACCACGAATAGTTTCAGCGAGCCGGCCTTGTAGCTGTGCGGTCCGTTGAGGAATGCCTCTACGGCGTTTATTGCGGCGTTGTCATTCGGAGCGCCGTTGACGGCGAGGTTCAGATTCACCACGCGCTGCGCCCCGGTGGTTCGATTGTGGCCGGAACCGAAGATGCCAATCGTATTTTGTAAAGGGGGGAACTGAGCCGCATAGTCGACTCCCGCGGCGGTGACGGCAGTGGCGATTGTCAGCTTCAGATTTGCGCCGTGTGCCCAGACCCGTTCCGTTGTGGTTCCGACATTGCCGGCAGAGTCGGCGCCGAATCTGGTCCCTGTCCCAGTGATGATTATGATATTGCCGGCAGGGACGCCGTCGTTGAGGATCTCGAATATTCCGCGACCGGCCGTCTGAATTCCGTCGCGTGGGTTCGGAGTCATGCTCTGCGACGAAGCAAATACGACGAAAGTGTTGGCAGCCGTTGCGCCAGTCACGTTGTAAGCGGGCCGCATGGGTCCAAAGCCGGCTGGAATCGTTCCGGTATGGGCATGGAAAAAGGCCACGCCCTGAACGACACCGCCACCGTTGGTGTAGATGTAGATCGCCGCGGCGCAAGAGATCAAATTCATGGCGTAGGCGTAGCTGCCCGCGGGCACGACTTGGCCGGTGTCGCTGGTGCCGATCATCAGGCCGGCGTCGCCGAACGGGGCACTGTGCGCCCATGTGAGGTTGTTGGGTGTGGAGGGGAAATTTCGATTGACCCCGGTTACGGGATTGGGGATGGTGACAACTCCAGCCTGGGGGATTGTGTGATACGGGGTCGGCATCTTGGGACCTGCGCCAGCCTGCTGTAGGATATCGCAGGGCGGGCCGACGCACGCGGGGCTCTAATATTCACAAAATAAGGGATCAAACCGCGTTTGAAATACACCCATTTGTTTCATCGGTTTGACATTGATCCCCCGCGTTCGCTAGCCTGTATAATTAGAGTCGTTAGAAATAGACGGAGTCGTGTGTTCATGAGTACGGTATTCCCGTCCAAGCTGGGAATTGAAAGAAACTGGCACGTTATCGATGCCAATGACGTTGTCCTCGGGAAGCTCGCCAGCCATGCTGCGCGCATCCTGATGGGCAAACATAAGACGATTTATGCGCCCTTCCTCGACACCGGCGACCACGTGATTGTGATCAATGCCGCCAAGGTGAAGTTGACGGGCCGTAAAGACACTCAGAAGGTTTACCGGCGTTTCACCGGTTATCCCGGCGGTCTGGTCGAAACGGGTGCCGCGAAGGTTCG
>Ga0181521_10003946_pt1 | contig 17193 bp, 9 predicted proteins | sample PEATcosm2014_Bin_32_FD_119764 | JGI IMG/M metagenome (GOLD analysis project Ga0181521, IMG submission 119764) | Peatland microbial communities from MTU Mesocosm Facility, Houghton, MI, USA - PEATcosm2014_Bin02_60_metaG | ecosystem: Environmental > Terrestrial > Soil > Wetlands > Peat | place... | reverse complement strand
GTCGAGCGGCGGAAAGGTCACTCGGATGCCGCGCTTGGTCGCCTGCGATTCGATCATCGCCCGGCTTTCACGCAGGACTTCAGCCAGCAATATCGGTTCGAGGGACAGCGATAGCTTGCCCGATTCGATGAGAGTGAGATCGAGGATTTCGTTGATCAAGTCCAGTAGATACCACCCCGCCTTGAGAATTTGACCGATACTTCGCTGCTGCGGCAGCGTCGGTGCCGGCGTGCCGGACTCGAGCAGTTGAGCAAACCCGAGGATTGCGTTCAGCGGCGTCCGCAACTCATGGCTCATGCTCGAGAGGAACTCGGATTTTGCGAGGTTCGCTTGGTCCGCCACGGCCATGGCGTCGTTCAGCTCACTTTCCACGCGCTTACGTACCGAATTGTGGCTGCCAATCAAAAGGTACCCGATGTTTTCGCCGTAGTCGTCGAGCAGGGCTGTGATCGAGACAATTGCGGGGAAGCGGCTCCCATCCGCGCAGATGTAGGTGAGTTCGTAGATGTCCTCGATCCCACGCGATGCTTTGAATGCGAGGGTTTCGAATCCCGGTGCGATTGGGACCCCGAATTCAATGCTGAGAGTCCGCGCCCGCGCCAGCACTTCCTCGGAATCGTGGAGGTCGCTCGGATCGATCTTATTGATGACGTGCGCGGCCGGATAGCCAAGCATTCGCTCGGCCCCGACATTGAATAACTGTATGACACCGCGCGGATCCGTGGCGATGATGGAGAAATTAGCGCTGTTGAGAATGGCGTTTTGCAACGCTCGCGTCTTCAGTAAAGCAGTCTCAAGCGGCGCGACAGTGACGACGCCGGCCGCGTCGCCACGGTTCGCATGTGCGAGGCGATTCGATTGGTCGATCACAGGGATCATCAGAGCTGGTTACCGATGGCCGCCATGGCTTCCCCCGCCGCGCGAGCCCATCGGGATCGAGGGCGTTGAACGGGATTGGGGGGCGGCGCGATAGGCGTGAGAAGCGGATGGCGCCGAACGGCGATCCCCGCCGCGGCCCGGTCCGACGCGATAACCTCCGCCCCAGCCGCCGTAGTCATATCCGATGGGCTCGACGTAACCGGGGCTGTAACCGACACCCACGTCGCCGTCATAACCCACGCCGGCCACACAGGCCGAGAGCGCCGTGCCGAGTAAGATTCCGATCCCCGCGAGGGCCAAACGACGGGTCGCGATGCTCATTTCGGCTCTTCCTTGCTGTCGGCGTCGGTCCATTCCATTACTCCGAAGGGGGCTCCCGCGGGGTCGGCGATGACTGCGAGCTTCCCGCCATGACGATCGACACGAGGCGGCACGAGTACGCTGCCGCCCAACGCAACGGCTTTGGTTGCCGCATCGGCGGCATCCGCGACGCGCACGAAGTTGAGCCAGTGCGGATGCCGGCGCGCCGAATCGGCAGGCAAGGTATTCACGCTCGCCCGGGCATAATTGTCCGTCGAAAGGATCACATGTTGCATGCCGTCGTCGTTTTCGAGGTCAAAAACCTCATAACCGAAGACCGTCTGATAGAACGCGGCTGCAGTATCCGCGTCGTGCGCCAGCAGAGAACTCCAGATCCAGCCTCCGGGCGCGGCAAGGTAGTCGGGAGGGTCACCGCTATACGAGGCGATTACTGCAAAAACGGCTCCCTGGGGATCGGTCAAGATCGCTTGCCGGCCGCGTGAATTGTAGGTCCGGGGTTCGACCACGACCTTACCGCCGTGGCCCACCGCAGCGCTTGTCGCGGCGTCGACATCTTGAACGGCGAGAAAGGTAAGCCAGAACGGCTGGCGCTTATCGCTGGCCTTGACGAGGTGCTGCACCAAGCCTGCGACGGGTTCGCCGTCGAGAAGAGCCACAGCGTAATGGCGATCGCCGGAGTTCAGGTCGCGAAAGGTCCAACCGAACAGGCCGGCGTAGAAGCGCTCCGAACCGGCGAGATCCGGGGTCACGAGTTCGGCCCAGATCACCTTGCCGACGTGGTGCTCCGTGCTCGGCTGGTCCGCGATAGGCGGTGGGTCAAAACTTCCCGCCATGGCACTGCCGACGCAGGCTGCGCAAAGCGCCAATCCGACGGCACCCGTTGCGATGAGATATCGCACTCGATTGACTAACATATTCACTTGTGTTTCTCGTTCCAGTCTTCGCAGCGAGGATACTATGGACCGCCGCGGCGCTCTGTACGGCGCCGCACGGACGGCCTGGATGCGGCACGGATAATGGAAAGACTTCTCCAACGAGTGGCGACAATCGTGTTGAGTCTCCCTTGCAGCGAGGGACGCCGCGCGCTTTCCCGTCGGCTCGCGTTCGCTCTCAGCGCGACGATCAGCGTTGCACTGAGCAGCGGCTGCGCGGATCTCCCGCCGGGCGCCGACTTTCCACGAGTCGCGTCCGTTGCTCTGCTCCACCCAGAGGAGACGCGCCTCGGCGGGCAGTTCGCAAATGCTGCTCGCGAGCACGGCGGGACGTCCGGATTCCGCATCGTGACGGTCGGTGTCGACGGATTTCTGAGCCGCGTGCAGATGATCAACGCGGCAGAGCGCACTCTCGATGTGCAGTACTTTATCTTTCGCGGAGACGAAACCGGGCGCCTCATCACCGGGGCGCTGCTGCGTGCCGCGGATCGCGGCGTGCACGTACGCATTCTCATCGATGACGGGGACACCGTAGCCGGCGACGAGCAAATACTGGCGCTGGACGGTCATCCCTCGGTCGAAATCAGGATCTTCAATCCCTTCGCCTATCGCGGACACGTGAATTTGCTACGGGGCGTCGAGTTCCTGTTCAACTGGCGCCGCCTCGACTACCGCATGCACAACAAGCTGCTGATCGCGGACAACGCCGTGGCTCTCATCGGTGGCCGCAACATCGGAAATCAGTATTTCCAAATGGATCCCGAATCGCAGTTCGCGGATGACGACGTATTCACCGCCGGCCCGGTCGTTCAGAAGCTCTCCAAAACATTCGAAGAGTTCTGGAACAGCAAACTGTCGATTCCGGCCGCGGCGCTGGGCGGCGGCGGGCATTCAGCGTCCGCGCTCGCGAGACATCGACAGCACGCGCGAGGGAGCCGGCCTATGCAGGCACTGGACTCGGCGGGTATCGACTATGCAGCGATGATCAAGACGGACGAACCATACGCGGGGATGATTTCGGGCCGTTTGCCGCTTGTCTGGGCAAACGCGCAGGTGGTCTGCGACAGCCCCGACAAGAAAGATGTAGAGAACGGCGTACAGCGAGGCCACCTGATGGCACGGCCGGTGACCAAGGCAGCGGCACTGGTGCACACCGAACTGCTGATGGTCACGCCCTATTTCATCCCGGCCGACGATGAAATGCAGCTCCTGGAGACGCTACTGCGGCAAAACGCGCGCGTCGCGATTCTGACCAATTCGCTGGAATCCGCACCGGGACTCCTGGCGCAGGCAGGCTACGTCCATTATCGAAGACCGGTGCTCGAGCGCGGCGCAGACCTCTATGAGATTCGCTCCCTGCTCGGAAGCCAGCGGGGCAGCGGACAGACCGCCCGAATCTCGCGCTTCGGCCATTACGCGCTGCACGCCAAGCTCTTCGTCTTCGACCGCGAGAGGATCTTCATCGGGTCGATGAACTACGATGAGAGATCAAAGCGCCTGAACACGGAGGTGGGCTTGATCATCGACAGTACCGAGCTCGCCCAGCAAGTTGCCACCCGCTTCGAAGGCATGACGCGGCCCGAGAATGCCTATGTCCTGTCGTTACGATCCGGCAATACCAGGACTAGTCGGACCATCGTCTGGGACACGGTTGAGCAAGGCAACCCCATGGAATACACACAGGAGCCCGCCCGGAGCTGGTGGCAGAGACTGACAGTGAGGCTTCTTGCACTCCTGCCAGTACGCAGTGAACTTTGAGCGCCAGGGAAACTTGCTTGGCCAACACACTATGCGCCCGAGTCGATGCGTTTGTGCGACGGTACCTTTCTAGCGCGCGTTACGTTCGGCAGCGAACAGTGCGCGGCGGAGATTCGCGCTAAAGTTGTGAAACACCGGACTGGAGTTCTGCCCGTGAATATGACATTTAGCATCGCGCCGCTGGTCGCGCTCATCGCCGGCGTATTGATTCTCGTCGTACCGCGCCTATTGAATTACATCGTCGCAATCTACCTGATCGTCACCGGATTGCTCGGGCTGTTCGGCACTGGGAATCTTCATCTTCATTAGTGAGAGTAAGGGTAGTGGGATAAATCTCATCTCCTGAGTACCCCAAATCAAATCAGCAATTTTCATTGCCGGTGGCATTCGGCTGGTCGACTCTTGGTAGACGTTGCCGTCAATCCAGCAGTGAATCTGAAGCGATGATCGACAGGTCGACGCAAATGCTTCAACCGTTCGCTACCAAACAGACCCGGTGGTTCGGTTATGTCATTTTGACGCATCTCAGTGGAGAACGGACCATGACGATCGCTCAAGGATTCATGGGTGTAGGAAGTATCGACCGACAATAGCAAGGTGAGCTTATGCGCGTATTCAAATTTCTGGCGTTGGCTGCTGTGACTGCAACCTGCTTTACTGCAACCGTCCGCGAGGCAGATGCTCAGGTCAGCATCAATATCGGAGTAGCCCCTGAATGTCCCTATGGATATTATGACGTCGCTCCATATAGCTGCGCCCCATCCGGCTACTACGGCCCCGAATGGTTTAGCGGCGACGTATTCATCGGCGCTGGCCCCTGGTTTCATGGCCCCAGCAATTTCCGTGGCAACGTCGATAACGGGTTCCATCCAGACCACGGCTACAAGGGCGCGATGCCAAACCGTGGCGAGAAAGCCGAGCCGGCAAAGCGTGTCGTCAAAGGCAATTTCAAAGGAAACGAAGAACGAGATGGACGTGGTCACGAAACCACGGGCAAGCGCTAATCCACATCCAGCCGATGGCAGCGGCAAGACGCAAGCGCTCAAGGTGATTCTCGAGACTTAGCGAACGCTGGGACTGGATAATTTGGTGCGCACATTGCTTGAACGCTGGCGATTCTATATTGCCCTCGCACCGCTGTTGCTCGGGGCTTGCACTGGCACATTGAAACAGCAGCCTGACACGCCAGATTTTTGCCGGACGGCTATGGACGCAGGTTCGGCAGCTTGAATCGTATCGAGGGCGATTCAGCCGGGACCGGTCGGGTGCCGACTCGTCGGTAGCGAATGACACCGGCTCGCTACAATGATTACGAATCTCCCAGCAATTCTGCTACCGGATGGAGTTGTTCCACGTGCTGCGACACGACTTTAACGATGACGATGATTGGAATGCTGAGAAGCATACCCCAGATGCCCCACAACCAGCCCCAAAACATGAGCGAAATGAACACCGCCGCTGAATTCATGTGCGCGATACGCCCGGTCATCCAAGTAGCTACGACGGTTCCGATCACGGTGGCGATCAGAAGCGACGCACCCGCGACTAGTACCGCCATTGCCAGGGAGTTGAATTGAATGAAGGCCGCCATTGCCGTCGCAGCCGCGGTGACGGCCGGCCCCAGGTAGGGCACGATGTGCAGCAGTCCTGCTGCAGCCGCCCACCCACCGGCGTTCTCGAGACCGAGCCAGCGAAACACGACCCAGGTGAGCAAGCCGACCAGTAAGTTAGTGGTCAACATCATGAGCAAGTATTTTTGAATTGAACGGTTGATGTCATTCAAGATGTGTACAGTGATCTTTTTCCTCGACAGCGACGGTCCGGTCAGCCGCACAATATTGCGTTTGAATCTATCTCCCCCGAGCAGCAGGAAAAACACCAGAAAAACTACCATCGCTGCCTGGCCTAACGCTCCGAGAGTACCCATCGAACTTTGCCAAAGGAAGGTATTCAATTTAAAGGTGGGCTGATCAACGATAACGTGAGTGGCAGATTGACGCGGTGCCGCGGGACCGCCCGATGCCTGGGTTGCCGCCTTTTCCACCTGGGTCGCGGCGTTTTGCATTTTCTGCAGGTCGCCAATTTGGCCGATTCGCAGTCCTTCAAGCCCCGCCGACAGCTTAGCCGCCGCTTCGGGTAGCTGTTCAATAATAGTTTGCATTTGTCCGCGCAATGAATAAATGCCGAACGCGAGTGCGCTTATGACGCTTGCCATCACGATAACCGTACCGACAATACGGGGGATCCTAATCGCCTCCAGCCATGCAACGAGCGGATACAGCGTATAAGAGATGACGATTCCAAGCAGTAGCGGTATCGCAAAGGTGCGTGCCCACGATAAGGCATAAACCGATGCCAGCGTTGCCAGGACTCCCAACGCCAGACCTCGCGCATCAACTGCCGCCCGGGATTCTGGGAGGGTGACGAGCGATGTGTCTCCGGCAGGGACGCATTGCTCAACCGCGTGCATCGAGTCGGGAGCTGCAACTACGTCTGGAATGGAGGCGGATCCCATATTGGAACAGATACCTTTTGTGCGATCTTGGGATGGTTCATAGTTCCTCGAAACGCCTGCAGAGGATTGTCGATTCCCGTTGCAGAGGGTAGTTATTGAGCCGGGCAGGGTCTGTTCGCCAGCGTACCGATCCCGGCGCGAATTCGGCGCAGCATGGCCCCCTACGCAAGGAGACTGCCATGCCCGAAAATGTGATGACTCACGAGGCAGCCGGCGGCATCGGCGCGGTCCCGTGTCGACTAAAGAGACACGGATTCCGTAGCTCAAACGCCTGCAACTCGATCAACCGATCAAATTGATTTCCCTCGTTCGTCGCGCCGTGGGGCGCCGTTCGCCCGCCTCTCCTTGGGATAGTGATGAGATCCTGCGCGCAGAGCTATTCAGCATCGAGCGCCTCGAGCAACACGCAGCAAGCCTCGCCGCCGCACAACAGGTCACAAGCGGTCGAACAGCCCGCCGGACGCTTGGCGCGCGAATGCGGGACAACGAGTCGGTTCTGCTCGCAGCCTATCGGGCCATCGCCGCAGCCACGGGCGAAGGGCGCGCCATTTCTCCGGCTGCCGAGTGGCTCCTCGACAATTACCACCTCGTCGAAGAGCAGATCCGGGAAATCCGCGAAGACCTCCCGCCGAGCTTCTATCGATTGCTACCGAAGTTAGGGAATGGACCGTTTAACGGTTATCCACGCGTATTCGGTCTGGCCTGGGCGTTCGTCGCCCACACCGACAGTCGATTCGATCCTGAAACGCTGCGCAGTTTCGTGCGCGCCTATCAGCGCGTTCAGCCACTGACCATCGGCGAGCTGTGGGCAGTCGCGATCACGCTGCGGATCGTACTCGTGGAGAATCTCCGTCGCGCCGCGGTACGCATCGTAAGCAGTCGTGCCGCTCGCCAGGAAGCGGACGGCCTTGCAGATCGACTTCTGGGCGTCAACGGTCATACCGCCGAACCTGACGCTCTGGTTCGCCGCGATACAGACCGCGCGTCCTCCTCACCGGCATTTACCGTGCAGCTAGTCCAGCGCCTGCGGGATCAGGATCCGAGAGTGACGCCCGCACTGCACTGGTTGGAGGAACGACTGGCCGCGCAGGGAACAACCGCGGACGAGACCGTGCGCGACGAACATCAGCGACAAGGCGCGTCGAACGTGACCGTGCGCAACATCATCACGAGCATGCGGCTGCTCTCGGATGTGGATTGGCCGGAGTTCTTCGAAAGCGTCAGCTTGGTTGACGATCTGCTGCGGTCCGGCAGCGACTTTGCCGCAATGGATTTTCCCACGCGTGACCTCTACCGCCGGGCCATCGAGCGTTTTGCACGAGGCTCGAAACTGACGGAACTTGCAGTCGCGGGGGCGGCTCTGGCGGCCGCCACTGAGGCGGCCGCAACGGACAACGAGTACAGCGATGGACGCGGCCGTGATCCGGGTTATTACCTGATCGCAAACGGTCGGCGTGCTCTCGAAAAAACCATCAGCTATCGAAGACCGCTCTTCAGCCGGGTTCGCCGTTGCGGACCGGCACCCGGAGTTGGTAACTACATGGCTGCGATCGCCGTGATAGCGGCTATCGCCCTGTGGCTGCCATTGTTCATGCTCGATACGTGGGGTATCTCGCGCGCTTACCTGGTGCTGCTCGCTCTGCTCGGTCTCATTCCTGCGCTCGATACCGCCATCGCGCTCGTGAATCGCGCCGTCATGAGGGGGTTCGGCGCAACGATCCTGCCCGGTCTCGCGCTGCGCGACGGCGTTCCATCGCATCTGCGAACGATGGTGGTCGTACCCGCTTTGCTCACCACTCGCGCCGCACTCGAAGAGCAGATCGAGCGCCTCGAGATTCACTACCTCGCCTCGCCAGAAGGCGAACTGTACTTTGCGTTGCTCTCGGACTGGACAGACGCCCCGACCGAACACGTTGCCGGAGATGAGGCGCTGCTCGCGATGGCGGGCGAGGGCATTGCGCGACTGAACCGACTTCACGGCACGAGTTCAGCAGGTGACCGCTTCCTCCTGCTCCATCGTCGCCGCGTCTGGAGCAACGTGCAGGGGCAGTGGATGGGATGGGAACGCAAGCGCGGGAAGCTTCACGAACTGAATCGCCTGCTACGCGGAGCGACCGATACGAACTTCCATGACGTCAATCAGCGTCCCCCTGAGGTTCCAACGGGCGTTCGCTATGTCATTACGCTCGATGCAGACACCCGGCTGCCGCGGGAAACGGCTCGCCGCCTGGTCGGCAAAATGGCCCACCCGCTGAATCACCCCCGCTTCGACCCCGCAACCGGTCACGTGGTCGAGGGATACGCCATCCTGCAGCCGCGGGTCGCGCCGTCCCTACCCGTCGGTCGCGAGGGTTCACTCTTTCAGCGCGTCTTCTCGAGTTCGAGCGGCATCGATCCGTATGCCGCCGCCGTATCGGATGTCTACCAGGATTTGTTCGGCGAAGGCTCGTACGCTGGCAAAGGCATCTACGATGTGGATGCCTTTGAAGCCGCGCTCGCCGGTCGTGTACCCGATGGCACGCTGCTCAGTCACGATTTATTCGAGGGAATCTTTGCCCACGCAGGTCTGGTTTCCGATATCGAGGTCGTCGAGGAATTTCCGTCGAGGTACGACGTCGCCGCGGCACGCCAGCACCGCTGGGCGCGTGGCGACTGGCAACTGCTGCCTTGGATCTTCGGAAGGGGTGATGCGGCGGGCGCCCTTCGCGGCAGCCGCCGCTTGCCGCTGATCGGCCTGTGGAAAATGTTGGACAATCTGCGGCGGACGTTGTCGGCACCCGCAAGCGTCGCGGCCCTGCTGGCCGGATGGCTGTTGCCCCGGAGCAGCGCGCTGGTTTGGACCGCCTTTGTCGTCATGACGATTGGCTTGCCGGCGCTACTGCCGATTTTCGCTGATATCGTGCCGCGCCGCGCGCGCGTCAACGCGCGCAGCCATTTTCGCGCGCTCCGGAAGGATATCTGGCTTGCAGCGTCCCAGACGGCCTTCCTGATAACCTTTCTTGCACATCAGGCATGGCTGATGATCGACGCAATCAGTCGAACGCTGTTTCGTCTGCTCGTGAGTCGGCGGAATCTGCTCCAGTGGGTCACCGCAGCTCAGGCAAACCTCAGATCCCGACTGGATCTGTACAGCGCCTATCGCCGCATGGGCGGAGGCATAGCCATCGCGATGATTGCCGCGGCGCTCATCGGGTACCTCCGACCCGACGCCTGGGGTGTGGCAGCGCCATTCGTGGTCCTCTGGATAGCCTCGCCCGCGATCGCCGTATGGATTAGCCTCTCCCCACTGGTCGCGGGTCACCTATCGGTCACGGATGTGGACGCCCGCGCATTGAGACTGATCGCCCGCCGCACTTGGCGCTACTTCGAGACATTTGTTACGGCGGACGATCACATGCTTCCGCCCGATAACTTCCAGGAGGATCCGCGACCGGTCGTGGCGCATCGAACCTCTCCCACCAATCTTGGCCTCTATCTGCTGTCCGCCGTCAGCGCCCGTGATTTCGGATGGTCAGGAACGATTGAAACCGTCGAGCGGCTAGAAGCGGCGTTCGCAACGATGAGCCGCCTGCAGCAGTATCGCGGTCATTTTTACAACTGGTACGACACACGGGATTTGCGCCCTCTAGATCCGCGATACGTCTCTTCGGTGGACAGCGGCAACCTTGCGGCGCATCTCATCGCAGTGGCCAATGCGTGTCGGGAATGGATCGATGTACCCATGGCTCATCGTTTATCATGTGCCGGGGTCGCAGACGCGCTGTACCTCGCGCGCGAAGCCCTTCAGGAGTTGCCCCATGACCTACGAACGCACACTATCGCCTCTGCGCAGCTTGAACACGCCCTCGATGCGCTCGCTGCGGCGCTTGACGATGATAAGGCGAAACCGAGGGCCATTGACGCGCAACTAGAGCGGATCGCACCTCTAGCGGCGACTCTCGCAGACATTGCGCGGGCACTGGCGAGTGAGCTGGGCGATGACGTGGGCGGCGAGATGCTTTTTTGGGCAGAGGCCGCGCGACGGTCGGTCGAGAGCTTGCAGCGGGATCTGAGCCTGACGGATCAGGCCGTCCGGGATCTGTGGCAACGGCTGGCAATCATTGAGTCAACGGCGCAGGAAATGTTCGACGCGATGCAGTTCGCCTTTTTGCTCGATCCCGAGCGCCGGCTCCTCTCGATCGGCTACCGCGCGACTGAGGGCACGCTCGATCCGAGCTGCTACGACTTGCTCGCCTCCGAGGCGCGGCTGGCGAGCTTCGTGGCCATCGCCAAGAATGACGTGCCGGCCCGCCACTGGTTTCGGCTCGGGCGCACGGTCACACCCGTTGGACATGGGGCCGCGCTGATCTCTTGGTCGGGGTCGATGTTCGAATACCTGATGCCATCGCTCGTCATGCGTGCGCCATCCGGGAGCCTTCTGGAACAAACCAGTCGCCTGATCGTCCAGCGGCAAATCCAGTACGGTGCTGAGCTCGGCCTTCCGTGGGGCGTTTCAGAATCCGCTTATAATGCGCGCGACCTGGAGCTCACCTACCAGTATTCAAATTTTGGCGTGCCGGGTCTGGGCCTCAAACGGGGATTGAGCGAAAACGCCGTGATCGCGCCGTACGCGACGGCCCTTGCCGTGATGGTCGATCCGAAACGCTCGGTGCTCAATTTTGCGAGACTCAGTGCGATCGGCGCACGCGGTCGGTACGGCTTCTATGAGGCGCTCGATTACACTCGCAGCCGTCTGCCCGAGGGATCCCCGGTTGCCGTCGTTCGGGCATTCATGGCGCATCATCAGGGCATGACCGTGGTTGCCATCGCCAACGTCCTCTTCGACGGGAGAATGCGCGAACGGTTTCATGCGCAGCCGAGCATCCAGGCTACCGAATTGCTGTTGCAGGAACGCACGCCGCGTGACGTCTCGGTCGCTCATCCCCGGGCCGAAGAAGTCGGCACGGCGGCGCGAGTCAGCGATGTGCAACTCCCGGAAGCGCGGCGTTTCCGAACTCCGCACGAATCGACGCCGCAAACCCATCTGCTCTCAAACGGCCGCTATTCGGTGATGCTCACGGGCGCCGGCTCTGGCTCTAGTCGCTGGCGCGATCTCAGTGTAACCCGTTGGCGCGAGGATCTCACTCGCGACGATACCGGCAGCTATTTCTTTCTGCGTGACATCGAAAGCGGCGCCGTGTGGTCCGGAGGCTATCAACCCAGCGGCGTCGAACCCGATAGCTATGAGGTAAACTTCACCGAAGACCGAGCAGAATTCATTCGCAGCGACGCTGCGATCACCACGATCATGGAAGTGGTTGTTTCGCCGGAGGACGACGCCGAGGTCCGCCGCATATCGGTTGTCAATGCCGGCAGCCGAACGCGCGACCTCGAGATCACATCCTACTCCGAGCTCGTGCTTGCGCCCCCCGCAGCGGATACGGCACATCCGGCATTCTCAAAGCTCTTCGTGCAGACCGAGTACGTGGCGAAGGTGGGCGCGATCCTGGCGACACGGCGACGGCGCTCGCCCGCCGATCCGGAAACCTGGGTAGCCCATCATGCCGTCATCGAAGGCGAGACGTTGGGCAAGCCGGAGATAGAAACGGATCGAGCGCGCTTCCTCGGTCGCGGGCGCGACATTCAGGAGCCCATTGCCATGCTCGACGGACGGCATTTGTCCAACACCGTGGGCACCGTCCTTGATCCGGTGTTCGCGCTGCGGCATCGAGTGCGTATTCCGGCGGGCGCCACGGTGCACATTGCGTTCTGGACCAGCATTGCGGCTTCTCGTGAAAGCGTTCTGGATCTCGTCGACAAGCACCATGAGCCAAACGCCTTTGTGCGCGCGGCCACATTGGCGTGGACTCAGGCGCAGATACAACTTCGCCACCTCGGTATCGACGCCGCGGAGGCCAGCCTCTTTCAGCGTCTCGCAGGCTATGTGCTCTATGCCGACGCGTCGATGCGGGCGTCGTCCGATACGATTCGCCGAGGAGGTGGCGGGCCGGCCGCATTGTGGACGCACAGCATTTCCGGGGATCTGCCGATCGTGCTCTTGCGAATCGACGAAGTTGAAGACATCGGCATCGCGCGGCAGTTATTGCGCGCTCACACATACTGGCGGATGAAGCAGCTGCCCGTTGATCTTGTAATCCTGAACGAACGAACGACTTCCTATCTCCAGGACCTGCAAATCGCTTTGGAGGCACAGCTTCGAATAAGTCAGTCGCAGCCACAGCTCGGCGCGGACAACACCCGCGGCTCTGTATTTCTGCTGCGCACGGATCTGATCTCGGAACAGACGCGCGCGAGGCTTTCATCAGTTGCACGTGTCGTTTTGGTCGGGCAACGCGGCAACCTGGCCGATCAACTCGATCGTCTGCGAGCACCCGCCGCGCCCGCCACGCGCCGAGCGAGGAGCAACCCACATCTTGACGCGGTGACGACCGCTTACGTGCCACAGGAACTGGAATTCTTCAACGGACTTGGAGGATTCGCAGCCGGCGGGAGGGAATACGTCACGCTCTTGGGTCCAGGGCAAGCAACACCCGCTCCGTGGATCAATGTCGTCGCCAATCCCAGTTTCGGCTTCCAAGTCGCGGCAGAGGGAGGCGGATTCACTTGGGCGCTGAACAGTCGGGAGAACCAGCTGACGCCGTGGGCAAACGATCCTGTCACGGATCGCCCAGGCGAGGTGCTGTATCTGCGCGACGAGGAGAGCGGCGAATTGTGGGGGCCGACGGCCTCGCCGATCCGGAATCACGGCGCACACTATAGCGCCCGTTACGGGCAGGGATATAGCCGGTTCGCACACACCTCGCACGGCATCGACCTCGACCTGATCGTATACGTCCCAATGGACGATCCCATCAAGATCTCGCGCCTGAAGATCCGCAATACTTCGCAAAGGACACGAAGGCTTTCCGTCACAGCCTACATCGAATGGGTGCTTGGGCCCTCGCGGGCTGCCATGGCACCGTACATTGTGACGACGATCGACCCTGGTACGGGCGCAATGTTCGCGCACAACCCCTGGAACACGGTGTTCGGTTCGCGCGTGGCGTTCGCCGATCTCGCCGGAAGTCAAACGCAATGGACCGGCGACCGACGCGAGTTCCTCGGACGCCATGGTACGCTCGACAGGCCGGCGGCGCTTACCGGACGAGCACCGCTGTCCCAGCGCGTGGGTGCTGGCCTCGACCCTTGTTGCGCTCTGCAAACCTTCGTGGAACTTGCGGCGGACGAGACGGTGGAGCTGGTGTTTTTCCTTGGTCAGACCGCGAGCGCGACCGAGGCGCAATCTCTGCTGGTCCGTTACCGGTCGATCGACCTCGATACGGTCTTCCGCACGGTAGTTCAATACTGGAATGATGTACTCGGAATAGTTCAGGTGAAGACGCCGGATCGGTCCCTGGACGTCATCCTCAATCGCTGGCTGCTCTATCAGACCCTAGTCTGCCGAATGTGGGCGCGATCGGCTCTCTACCAGGCGAGCGGCGCCTACGGATTCCGCGACCAGCTTCAGGATGGAATGGCCCTGGCTCTGTCCAGGCCCGCCCTGACGCGCGAGCATCTGCTGCGCGCTGCCCACCGACAGTTCATCGAGGGCGACGTTCAGCATTGGTGGCTGCCGTCGAACGGGGAACAGTCGCCCGGTGCCGGCGTTCGTACCCGCATCACCGACGATCGGGTTTGGCTGGCGTACTGCACTGCGCACTACGTCGAGGCGACCGGCGACATCGCGGTTTTGGATGAAAGGGTGCCGTTTCTGGAGGGTCAGGCGCTGCGACCGGGTGAGCAGGACGCGTATTTTCAGCCCGTGATCTCGGACGACACCGCTCCGCTCTTCGAGCATTGTGCGCGTGCGCTGGAGCAGAGCCTGTCTGTTGGAGAACACGGCCTGCCATTAATCGGCGCGGGTGACTGGAACGACGGCATGAACCGGGTTGGTGAGATGGGACGGGGTGAGAGCGTCTGGCTCGGATGGTTTCTGCACACCACGCTCGTGGCGTTCGCCCCCCTGGCGAAAGCACGCAGTCAGCGGAGTCGCGAGACCCAGTGGCTAACCCACGCGGCGGCGCTTCGGCACTCACTGGAGGAGGCGTGGGACGGCGAATGGTACCGTCGGGGCTATTTTGACGACGGAACGCCGCTCGGATCGGCTACGAGTGCCGAATGTCGGATCGACTCCATCGCGCAATCCTGGAGCGTCATTTCCGGGGCTGCCGACCCAATCCGCGCCGCGCGGGCGATGGCCGCCGCAGACAGTCATCTCATACGACGTGGCGCGGGTCTCGCGCTGCTCTTCACGCCGCCCTTCGATCGGACCACACTCGACCCCGGCTATATCAAAGGCTATCCTCCCGGGATTCGCGAAAACGGTGGCCAGTACACACACGCTGCCACGTGGTCGGTGATCGCATACGCCCTGCTCGGCCAGGGAAACAATGCCTGGGAGTTGTTTTCACTACTGAATCCCATCAACCGTACGAGCTCACGCGCCGATGTGCATCGCTACAAAGTGGAACCCTACGTTGTCGCCGCAGACGTGTATTCCGTCGCTCCGCACGTCGGGCGCGGCGGTTGGACCTGGTATACCGGCTCCGCTGGCTGGATGTACCGGGCCGGCCTCGAGGGGATCCTTGGATTTCGCGTGCAGGGAACCAGCTTGCTCCTGACTCCGTGCATCCCTGAAAAATGGCCACGCTTCGAGATTGTGTTCAAGTATTGCTCTACGCGCTACGAAATTCTAATCGACAACCCTCACGGCGTCAGCGGCGGCGTAACGCACGCTGAGTTGGATGGCAAGGTGCTGCGGCCGGGTTTCCAAACGCGCATCTCACTGGTCGATGATGGCAACATCCACAGCATACGGCTGATTCTCGGAGAAGCAGCCCGTCGGACGGCTGAAATCTAGAAGTCGCAAAGCTGACTCCCGAGGCGTCCGCGCCGCGTGCTGCGGGGGGCCGCGTGTGGCGGGGGCCGTGTGCGGCGCCGCGGGTCAGTTCGGCGGCGCGACCGAACCCGCGTAAAATACGTCGCACTTCGCGCCGAATAGTCTCTTGACCTGCCCAACCAACTTGCGCGTCGGTCCAGTGAGCGTTCCCACGACGCTCGGCGTTTCCACCACCGGATTCATGAAGGGGCCGTGCACTTTCTGCTGAACTTTGGCGCATCCCTTGGCGTCCACGACCGCCATGGTCACCTCATCATATCGTCCGCTGACGAAATCGAGACCTCCTTTCAAGGCGACCCGGTTCTTCTGCGTCGCCATGGCCACGTCCTTTGCCTGGGCTACGCCGTGCTCGACCTGCCACTCGGATACAAGTGTGCGGATGGTGGTGGTGCCCTCGGTTCCCTGGAAGATGCGCGCGAAGTTGTAGCCCTTCGTGACCACCAGACCTAGTGGGCCGACGAAAAAAAACGCGCCGACGTCGATGAGATTGAAGCTCTGGCTGGACTCGTACCGCGAGAGCTTCTCGTCGAGATCGCCAATTGCGAGTTTGAAATTATCGCCACGAAGGGAGGCAACACCTTCGACGGCTCGCAGTAGCGCGTCGGTGGTGTTTCCCCGCAGCGATAGAGTTGCAGAGAAATCCATCGAGCCTTCTCCGATACTCTTCGGCGACAGGTTCCTGAAGAATTCCTCGAGACGGAATTTCATTAGGCGGTAGCGGACTTGGTAAATGGGTACGGAGCCGGTAAAGTCCGCGCTGACAGTGCCTGATCCGTGCCCTCCGAACAGTTGCATCGTGACCGGGTCAAAATGGAAAGTCCCGCTCTGTCCATCAACGGCGAGCCTCAAATCGGAAGCCGTGAAATCCTTTGTCCGGAGCTGTCCACAGGCGAGCTTCGCGGCGAGGGACAAGTTCTTCAACACACCCGAACTCTCGCCGGATGAGAGCCGCAGGCCGCTCACGTCCAGATTGCAGCCAGCGGCCTCGAACCCTTTCCCCGACTGTTTATCTGCATACGCGAGAGTCGCGTCGGAGACGGATACTGTCGTCACCGTCAGCGCAGGTAGTGCCCCGTTGGCCTCGGACAGCGCGTCGACGTTCAGCTTTCCGTCGTGATCCCGTTCAATGGCTATCGTAAGCCGCTTCAACTCGATCTGGTCGATCCGGACCTCTTTACGGAGCAAAGGCAGGAGTTCTGTCCTAAGATCGACCTCTCCCGCTGACGCAACTTCTGCGCCGCGCTGGCGCACATGCACGTCCGTTAGCGCCATGTGCAGGCCTGGGAAGAAGCCGATGGCCAGCGGGCCGGCGATGTGGACTTCCATTTGCAGTGCCTTCGAGGCGATGGATTCCATCCGCGGCTTGGCATTCACACGCAAAATGAGAGCCGTTACGGCCGCGGCCAGGATCACGATCCCCGCGAGGGCGCCCACAGCGACCAAGATAATTTTCGATGACTTGGACATTGCAGCGAACTTTACGAAACGGCGTGGCCACCGCCTGCATTATCGGTCAAAAGCGTGCTGCGTTCGAGAACGGCCCTTCTGCCGCCTGCCGCGGCAGATTGTGCCTGTGGTTTATGATTGCTAATGCAAGAGGACGAGACTACAGACTGTTCGCCGCAACGGGGCCACGGACCGGGGGCGGCTGATGCCGTTTCAGCGAGGCCTCTACTAGCGCCAATCGTGATGATGATAGTAGCCGCCCCCGCCGCCTCGAAACCCACCACCCACAATGCAGCCACTCAGCACGCTGCTGAGGATCAAGAGTGCAATAGCCCATTTACGCATCAATGGTCTCCTTTAGCTTGTCGTGCACCGGGGCCCTATTGGGCCGGGTGCGCATAATC
>Ga0181521_10003945_pt1 | contig 17197 bp, 11 predicted proteins | sample PEATcosm2014_Bin_32_FD_119764 | JGI IMG/M metagenome (GOLD analysis project Ga0181521, IMG submission 119764) | Peatland microbial communities from MTU Mesocosm Facility, Houghton, MI, USA - PEATcosm2014_Bin02_60_metaG | ecosystem: Environmental > Terrestrial > Soil > Wetlands > Peat | place... | reverse complement strand
TACCAGTGGCATACGGGACTATTGGCCACAGGATTTCGTGACGCCGCCGATGACCAAGCCAACCACCCCGCAGGCAATCATCGACGAATGGGGCAAGCGCCCGCTCGACTTCGCTCCCGGCAGCGATTGGCAGTACTCGAACACCGGTTATGTGTTGGCGGGTACCGTGGTGGAGCGAGTGTCGGGTGAGCCGCTATTTGAATTTCTGCGCCGGCACATCTTCGTGCCGCTCCACATGATGCGCGTGGCCGACAAGGCGGCGCCGTTGTCGGATGAGGATGCCGCCGGCTATACACGGTACGCACTCGGGCCCGTACAGCCGGCACCGCAGGAAGGTGCAGGATGGTTGTTCGGCGCGGCAAATCTCGCCATGCCGCCGACCGAGCTGGCGCTTTGGGATATCAGCCTCATCGAGCGCTCCTTGTTGAGTGCGCAATCCTATGAAGCGCAGTGGGCGCCCGTGGTGCTCAAGGACGGCAGCAGGCGCGCCTACGGGCTTGGGCTCGTGGTGGAGGACGTGCAAGGCCGGCTGCGCATTGGCCATGCGGGCAGCGGCTCCGGTTTTCTCGCCGACAATCGCGTTTGGCCTCATGAGCGCGCCGCCATCGTGATTTTGACCAACAATGATTGGGCGTCGCCCGCGGACCTTTTGGATCGCATCGCCTTTCTCGTGTTGCCGCCGACTCCCGCCGAGGCCCGCGCACGGGCGCTGTTCGAGGCATTTCAAAAAGGCACCGTGGACAGGGCCTTATTCACCCCGGCGGGTAACGCTTACCTGAACGACCACGTGTTGGCCGATTTGCGCTCGAGCTTGGGCGCCTTGGGTCCCGCGCGCCTGATCGAGCTAGAACACGAATCCCGGCGCGGCGGCATGGTGACGCGTCTGTGGAAAATTCTCTGCCGCGATGTTCGCCTGCAAGCCACGGAGCGCGCCTATCCGGGCGGCCCGCTCGAGGAATTTAGGATCACGAAACGGGAAGATTGAAGGCGATTCCGATTGCGGCATTCGATCCCGATGCCTGGTGAGACGCGCTCCCCACATTAACGGGTCTTAACAATTCGACCACGGGTGGTTAATCGCGCGGGGGCCAGGGTGTGGCCATGAAATCGCCAGGGTGCGCTCGCGTGTTCTTGGGAATCCTCTGCGCGGCGCTGGTGGGTTGCGGCGTTGGCACCGCCTACCAACGACCGGACATCGCACTTCCCGCCGAATGGCGTGAAGCGGCGCGCGATGCGTCAGCGGGCGCGGATGCCGCCGCCATGGGTTGGCCGGCGGCCGCTTGGTGGCACGGCTTCGGTTCCGCGCGGCTCGACGAGTTGATTGCGGAGGCGCAGCGCAGTAACGACGATCTGGCGGGCGCGATCGCCCGCGTCCAAGAAGCCGATGCGCAACTGCGCATCGCCGGTGCGCCGCTCCTGCCGTCGCTCGATGTCGGCGCCTCGGCCACGCGCGAGCGGGCGCAGGTGAGCGGCGTCGGCCCCAGTGTGTTCAATGATTTCAATCCCGAACTCACCGCGAGCTACGAACTCGACTTTTGGGGCAAGAACCGCGCCTTGCGCGATGCCGCACGCGCTGCCGCCGTCGCCAGCCGCTACGACCGAGAGACCGTCGCGCTGACCGTGATCAGCAGCGTGGCAACGACCTATCTTCAAGCGCTGGAACTGCGCGATCGCATCCAAGTGGCGCAGCACAACCTCGAGAATGGACAAACGATTCTGCGCGGCTTGACACTCGAACAGTCCGCCGGCACGGCGACCGGACTCGATGTGGCGCAGCAGGAAACCGCCGTGGCCTTGCTGTACGCCGCCATTCCGCCGCTCGAGGAACAATTCCGCCAGACCGTGTATGCGCTCGCGGTATTGATCGGCAGTACGCCGGAATCGATCGATGTGAATGACGGCTCGCTGGCTGAACTCACGAGTCCGGTGGTGATCGAGGGGTTGCCTTCGCAGCTGCTGTCGCGCCGACCGGACATCGCGGAGGCCGAACAGCAGCTCATCGCCGCCAACGCCGATATCACGATGGCGCGTGCCGCCTTGTTCCCGAGCATCGAGTTGACCGCGAGCGGCGGCTACGAAAGCGCCGTGCTGTCCTCACTCGTGAATCCCGTCAATCGCATCTACGCGCTTTCGGCGGGTTTGACCCAGCCGATCTTTCACGGCGGCGCGTTGCGCGGCCAGCTCGCCTACAGCAAGGCGCGCTACACCGAATTGCTCACGACCTATCACAAGACCGTGTTGACGGCATTCGGCAATGTCGAGGGCGCGCTGGTCGCCGCGCGGCAAACCGCGGAGCAGCGGCAGCGGCAACGGGACGCCGTCGCCAAGGCACGTCGCGCGTACGAATTCGCGCAAGCGCAAATGTCGGCGGGCACGGTGAACATTCTGACCGTGCTCAACACGGAAAATGCGCTGTTCAGCGCGCAGGACACGCTCGTGCAGGTGGAATACTCGCACCTGCAGGCGTTGGTGGATTTGTTCACCGCGCTCGGCGGCGGCTGGCATCAGGGGTAACGCACGATGAAACCATTATCAAAGATCGGCAAACGAGAAGTGCTGGGCGGTATCGCCCTGATCGCCCTGCTGCTGATCGCCTGGCGCGCCCTGTTGCACAAGCCGGCGGATGCGGCGACGCAAAAGACGCCACCGGTGATCGCGGTCGATATCGCCGCCGTCACGCACGCGGACGTACCAATCTACCTGCAGGGGCTTGGCACGGTGCAGGCGTTCTATACGGTGACGGTGACGGCACGCGTGGACGGGGCGCTCGATAAGGTCGCCTTCACCGAGGGCCAAACCGTGCGGAAAGGGGACTTGTTGGCCCAGATCGATCCGCGCCCGAATCAAGCGGCGTTCGAGCAGGCGCTCGCGACCAAGGCGAAGGATGCAGCGCTGCTCGCGAACGCGCAACGCGATCTTGCGCGCTACATGATACTGCAGCCTCAAGATCTGGCGAGCAAGCAAACGGTCGACACGCAGCGCGCCATGGTCGATCAACTCACCGCGCAGCTGCAAGTCGATCAAGCGCTGATCGACAATGCGCGCACACAGCTCGAATACACGCGCATCGCCTCGCCCATCAACGGCCGCACGGGAATTCGATTGGTCGATCCGGGAAACATCGTGCACGCGGCGGATACCACCGGCATCGTGGTAGTGACGCAGGTGCAGCCCATTTCGGTCATCTTCACGTTGCCCGAGGAGGATTTGGGCGCAGTCGGCCGAGCGCTCGCCGCGGGGCCGGTGAAGGTCACGACGCGGTCGCGGGACGCCGGCACCGAACTCGATGAGGGCACGTTGACGCTGATCGACAATCAAATCGACCAGGCGACCGGCACCTTGAAGCTCAAGGCGACTTTCGACAATGCGCACAACACCCTGTGGCCCGGGCAATACGTCAACGCGCGAGTCTTGCTGCGCATTGACCGCAACGCCCTGACGATACCCACCGCGGCGGTACAATTGGGTCCCGACGGACCTTTCACCTATGTCGTCAAGAAGGACTCGAGCGTCGAGGTCCGCCCGCTGAACATAGGCGAAGAGAGCGGCGGCATGACGATCGTCACCCGGGGTTTGATGCCGAACGAGCGCGTGGTCACGAGCAATCAATATCGGCTGCAGGCCGGGGTGCACGTACGCGGCGCGGCCGCGGCGGCATCCGCCGGCGGCATCCCGGTGGGCGGCATCCCGGCGGGCGGCGCGGCATCATGAGCATTTCCGAACCCTTCGTGCGGCGACCGATCGCGACCTCGCTGCTGATGGGCGGGATTTTTCTGGTGGGTCTCGTGGTCTACCCTTTGTTGCCCGTGGCGCCGCTGCCGCAGGTCGACTTTCCAACGATTCAGGTCACCGCGCAGCTGCCGGGCGCGAGCCCCGAGACCATGGCCTCATCGGTGGCGCAGCCTCTGGAGTACCAATTCGCGCAGATCTCCGGGTTGACGCAGATGACCTCGAGTAATTTGCTCGGCGCCACCTTGATCACACTGCAGTTCGACTTGAATCGCAGCATCGATGCCGCTGCGCAAGACGTGCAAACCGGGATCGACGCCGCCGGCGGTCAGCTGCCGAAGAATCTGCCGACGCCGCCCACGTACAAGAAGGTCAATCCCGCCGACTCGCCGATCTTGATCCTGGCGGTGCACTCCGACGTATTGCCGGTCACCACCGTCGATGACTACACGGAAAATATCCTCGCCCAACAGATATCGCAGATTCCCGGCATCGCCCAGGTGGCGATCGGCGGTCAGCAAAAGCCGGCCGTGCGCGTTCAAATCGACCCGATCAAGCTGGCGGCCCTCGGCCTGCAGATGGAAGACGTGGCCAATGTCATCGGCGCGGCCACCGTCGATGCGCCCAAGGGCTCGATCAATGGCCCCAAGCGCAGCCTGACGATTTACGACAACGATCAGCTGCTCAAGGCCGCGCCCTGGAACGATGTCGTGGTCGCCTACAAGAACGGCGCGCCGGTGCGCATCCGCGACATCGGCGTCGCGGTCGATGGACCGGAGAATACCCTGTTGACGGCATGGCAGAACGGCCACAAGGGGATATTGCTGCTGATCTACAAACAGGCGGGCGCCAATGTCATCGAGGCGTCGCAACGCGTAGAAGCGCTGCTGCCGCACGCCCTCGCCTCGGTGCCGCCCTCGATCAAAGTGGACACGGTGGCGAACCGTACGACCACGATCAAGGCGTCCGTGCGGGACGTGGAATTCACGCTGGCGCTCACCATTGCGCTGGTCGTGATGGTGATTTTCCTGTTTTTGCGCAATGCCTGGGCGACCGTCATCCCCGGCGTCACCGTGCCGCTCGCGCTGCTCGGCACCGCCGCGATGATGTATGTCCTCCATTACAGTCTCGACAATTTGTCGCTGATGGCCTTGACGATTGCCGTGGGCTTCGTGGTCGATGATGCGATCGTGATGTTGGAGAACATCTACCGGCACATCGAGGCGGGCCTATCGCCGCTGCAGGCGACGCTCAAAGGCGCAGGCGAGATCGGTTTTACCATCATGTCCATCAGCATCTCGCTGGTCGCGGTATTCATTCCGCTGTTGCTGATGAGCGGCATCATCGGCCGGCTGTTCCGCGAATTCGCCATCACCATGACGATGACCATTGCGGTCTCGGCCTTCGTCGCGTTGACCCTCTCCCCCACCATGTGCGCCTTGTTCTTGCGCGACGAGAAGCATGCGCAGCACGGCCGGGCGTACATGGTCGTCGAGCGCGCGTTCGATCGGCTCATTGCGGGCTACACGCGCGGTCTCGATTTCGTGCTCGACCATCAGCGCGCCACGATGGCGACATTTCTGCTCACGGTGGCCGCCGCCGTGTTGCTGTACATCGAAATACCCAAGGGGTTCTTTCCGCAGCAGGACACCGGCATCATCGCCGGACTTTCCGATGCGCCGCAGGATATTTCCTTCGACGAGATGGTGCGCCGGCAACACGCGCTGTTGGATATCGTGGCGCGCGACCCGGACGTTGCCAGCTACGGCACCGGCCTCGGGGGCACCCGGCCGATCAACAATGGATTTGTCGTGATCGGCCTCAAGCCCCGCGATGAACGCAGCGCCACCGCCGACCAGATCATCACCCGTTTGCGATCGCAGCTAACCGCGGTGCCGGGTGCGACGCTGTTCATGCAGGCGGCGCAGGACCTCAATATCGGCGGCCGCACCACGCGTACTCAGTATCAATATACGCTGCAAGACTCGGACATCATTGAGCTCAACGACTGGGCGCCCAAATTGCTCGCGCAACTGCAGAAGCTGCCGATGCTGCGCGACGTCGCCTCGGATCAACAAACCAGCAGCGGCATGCTGTCCCTGGCCATCGACCGCGACCAGGCGTCGCGCTTCGGCATCCAGCCGTCCGCCATTGATCAGGCGATCTACGATGCCTTCGGCCAGCGTCAGGCCGCGCAGTTCTTCACCCAGGCCAACAGCTACCACGTCATCCTCGAAATCACTCCCGCGCTGCAGAGCGATCCTGCCTCGCTGCAAAAACTGTACTTGAAATCGCCGCTCACCGGCCAGATGGTGCCGCTGTCGTCGATGACCAAGTACGACACGCACCATGTCACTTACCTGTCGATCAATCATCAAGGGCAGTTTCCCGCGGTCACCCTGTCGTTCAATCTCGCGCCGGGAGCCGCCCTGGGCGATGCCGTGGATGCGATCAATCGGGTCTCGCTCGATATGCATCTGCCCGGCGCCATCACCGGCAGCTTTCAGGGCACGGCCCAGGCGTTTCAAAGCTCACTCAAGACTCAACCGTATCTGATTCTGGCGGCGCTGGTGGCGGTGTATATCATCCTCGGCATGCTCTATGAAAGTTACATACATCCGCTGACGATTCTCTCCACGCTGCCCTCGGCAGGCGTCGGTGCGCTGCTGGTGCTGCTCCTATTTCACATCGAACTCTCGGTCATGGCGCTCATCGGCATCATCCTGCTCATCGGTATCGTGAAGAAAAACGGCATCATGATGGTGGACTTTGCGATCCAAGCCGAGCGCGAACAGCACCTGTCGCCGCACGATGCGATTCGCCAGGCCTGTCTGTTACGCTTTCGGCCCATCATGATGACCACGATGGCCGCCTTGCTCGGCGCCCTGCCCCTCGCGCTCGGGCGCGGCACCGGCTCCGAGCTGCGTCAGCCGATGGGCTACACCATGGTCGGCGGGTTGATCGTCAGCCAGGCGCTCACACTGTTCACGACTCCGGTCGTGTATCTGTACCTGGATCGGTTCAGCCTCTGGCTCCGGCGCCGGCGCCGGCGCGGTAACGTACAGGACGCATCGGCGCATGATTCGGCGGCGTTTGGCGAGCCCGCGAGGCCTGATCGAGATGCGTCGCTGGGAGAGACGACGTGAAGATCCTGCTGGTCGAAGACAATGAGCGGGTCAGCCAGTTCGTGGTCAAAGGGCTGCAAGAAGCCGGCCATACGACCGATCACGCCGCCAATGGGCGCGACGGTATGTTTCTCGCCGCGAGCGAACCCTACGACGTCATCATCATGGATCGGATGCTGCCCGGCGACATCGACGGCCTGGCGATCATCGAGGTGCTGCGCAAGACCGGTAAGCGCACGCCGATTCTGATTTTGAGTGCGCTGTCGGAAGTCGATGATCGTATTCGCGGCCTGCGCAGCGGCGGCGATGATTATCTGACCAAACCCTTCGCGTTCGGCGAATTACTCGCGCGATTGGACGCCCTGCACCGCCGTTCGCAGGGCGTGAACCGTGAAATCCCCCTGTCGGTGGGCAACTTGCATATGGACCCGATGACGCGCAAGGTAACGCGCGGCGATCGGCAGATTGCGCTGCAGCCGCGGGAATTCAAGCTGCTCGAATACCTGATGCGCCACGCCGATCAAGTCGTCACGCGCACCATGCTGTTGGAAAACGTTTGGGACTATCACTTCGATCCGCAGACCAATGTCGTCGATGTCCACATCAGCAAATTGCGCCAAAAGATCGACGCGGAATTCGACCGCCCGCTGCTGCGCACCGTGCGCAATGCGGGCTACATGGTGACCGCGGGGGACTTATGATTCGCTCCTCGGCAGTCAATTTGGCGCTCGGTTACGTCGCGCTGGGGATCGCGGCGTTGGTGCTGTTTGCCGCGCCGCTTTGGTATGCCTGGCAAGTCACGATCCAGGATGGCCGCAGCGAAATTCTGCAGGCCGACGCGCTGCGGCTCACCGACGTCTACCGCCGGGATGGCGGCGATGCGCTGAAGAATTTCATCGATGCGCGTGTGCACATGCAGATCGCCGGCGACCGCATTCTTCTGCTGACCGATTCCTCGCTGCGGCCGTTGGCCGGCAATCTCTCCCACTGGCCGAGCAATCTGTCGATGACTCCGGGCAACTACCGAATCAACGTCGACATGGGTGATCGCGGCATCCAGGAAACGCTCGTTCACGTTGCACTGCTGGGCAAGTACTACCTACTGGTGGGACGGGACAACAAGCTGTTTGCGCCGCTGGAGCGACGCTTTTGGTATGGTCTGACCGCCGCGATCGCGGTACTGTCCATCGCCGGCCTGCTGGTCGGCCTCATCACACGCCGCGCCCTCATGTCCCGTGTCCACAGCATCCGCCAGACGGTATCGGCCATCATTCACGGCGATCTGAAACACCGGCTGCCGACGCATTTGAGCGACGATGAGCTCAACACACTCGCGCGCACCATCAACGGCATGCTCGATCAGATCGAATTATTGGTGCATGGCGTGCGCAACGTATCGAATTCCATTGCGCATGATTTGCGCACTCCGCTCGCCGAACTGCGCTCGCGCCTGGAAGAACTCGCCCTGATACGGCCATCGCCCGAGACCACCTTTGCCGAGATCGACGGTGCGGTCGCGGATGTGGACCGCGTCATCCGTATTTTCGACGCCTTGCTGCGGTTGGCGGAAATCGATGCGGGCTTGCGTCGCTCGGGATTCGTAGCGCTCGACCTGGTCGACTTGGCCGCGACCGCGGTGGAGTTCTACGCGCCGGCGGCGGAACTCAAACACATCGAACTCACGTTTCATGCGGACGGTCCGATGCCCGTGTCGGGCGACCCGATATTGCTCGCGCAGGCACTCAGTAACCTGATCGACAACGCACTCAAGTACGCACCCGAGCACGGGGTGATCGGCGTCGCGGTGCGGCGCCGTGCGGACGGGGCGGCGGAGATTGCCGTCACCGATAATGGCCCGGGCATCCATGATTCCGAAAAGACCAAGGTGGTCGAGCGCTTCTATCGCGGTGACGCGAGCCGCGGCACTCCAGGCGTCGGCCTCGGCCTCAGTCTCGTGCAAGCCGTGGCCAAACTGCACGGCAGCACGCTCGAGCTCTCCGATCGAGATCCCGGGCTGAGCGTCGTGCTGGTACTGCCTTCGGGCGAGTTGAACGCGGCCTCGAGGAATCTTGCGCCGGCCACGGGCGTGGCGTCACCGGCACCGCTGCCCGCTACGGCGCCGTGAGGGATGCGCACGGTCGCTCCTAGTCGCCGCAGTGGCGACAACCGCCCAAATGGGCGCCGCCGTACATCGGCACATCGTGCGGATCCGTCGGGTCTATGCTGACCATCCGGCGTTCCGGATTGCGGTCGCAGAAAAACGTTGCCGAGCCCGACGAGAATTCGCCCAACTTCCAGCCGGCGTCGATCCACTGCAGCATGGCGACGACGAATGCACGCTTCAAGTCAACGCCGGATGGCAGCTCGCGCGACTCGATGACCGTGCCGTGCATGCTGCGCACCACATACCAACGCGGCGCGCCGGTGGCCTCGAGGGGATCGTGCGTATTGCGTCTTCTGGCCATGGGAGAAAGTTACAAGAAGGCCGAGATAAAGGTCCACCCAGTAGTCCGCGGCGCAGCAAGCTGTACGGAATGGCTTGTCGGTAAGCCCTTATATGGCGTGATTCCATGGAGCGATTACAATCGCCCGCGTTCCGCGTAAGATATTGAGGCGATATTCCCGAGGAGACTTCCATGGGCAATGCCAATACCCCCGAAAACGATCAACCGGAGCCCGAAATCGACCCGCTCGAGGCCGACACAGCCGCCGAACTCAGACTGCGCGGCGGCCCATTGGGAGGTGCCGAGCTGAAGAGCGCCGTGACCCATAGTGTGTATGAAAGGGCTCGCAATCCCAACACTGAACTGCACCTGGATGGAGAAAAAGATACCCTGTACAACGATGGCCTCGATATCGAGGACGATTCCGACACACTGGCCGGCACCCGCGGCACATCGTCAGGGATTAAACCCTGAAAGGCGGTGGCGAGCGCCGCGCCGATGCGGCTCGTCATCTGCGCTTTCCACACGCATAGCAGGCCGCCCTGATTCGGGGGGTCTGCGGGGCGTGAACTGCATCGCGCGCCCACAATACCGCGCCCGCGGCTGCGCGATCTAAGGAACACGCGGATGGGCAAGTGTGCTGAGTGGGCCGCAATGAGTGCAGTTGCCGCAGCCATCCTCTTAGCCAGTTCGACTGGCGTCGGCCAAACTCCGGAGCAGGAAAAGAGCTGGGAGGCGGACCGGGCGCGTGCAATCGCTGAGGAGAAGGTCAAGGCCGAATCGCTGGCGCGGGAGCGCGCGGCACGTAAGGCCGATCCAATGGCGTGGGTCCGTACGCTGGATCCGATGTCCACCGGCGGTTGGGAATTTCGCGCGGTCGCCAACGATGGTTCGTGGGCTACCTACAGCAGCACTCACCAGCTCAAGCGGTCGGGTCAAGTGGTCACAGTGTGGTTACGACAGGAGTACGCCGAACCTCAACTCGGCGGTGGCGGCCCTTACTTGAGCGTCGTCGAGAAGACCCAATACGACTGCAAAAGGGACCAGGCGCGCGCCCTCTTGGTCATTTACTACACCGCCAACAATGTGCAGGGCAGTGAGCAGACCGAAGAAGGCGACGCCAAGAGCACCCCGTGGAATGCGATTATTCCGGGCACACGCGAGGAGATGAATTTTCTATGGGCGTGCGGTCAGGCGCGGGGCGCCAGCGTCAAGTGAATCGTGCCGACCAGCAGCCGTGACCGGTCCGCGCAGGGCCCCACCAGAATCTCCACCTCGCCCGGCTCGAACACCGGCTGCAAGTTCAACCCGAGAAAGCGCAGCTCGGTAGCGGCCAGGAGGAGCGTCACGGTGCCCGATTGGCCGGGCTCGAGCCTGATCTTTCCGAAACCTTTGAGCTCGAGCAGCGGCCGCGCCACGCTTGCCAGCACGTCGTGGGTGAACAGAAATACCGTCTCTTCCGCAGCTCGCGCGCCGTCATTGGAGACATCGACGCGGATCACCACCGTGTCATTTTCCGTGACGCTCTCCCCGGTCACCCGCAGATTCGACAGCGTGAAGTGTCCATATGTCAGGCCATGACCGAATGGGAACAGCGGCTCGTTCGGCACGTCGAGATATTTGCTGGTGAAGCGATCCGCAGGGTCCGCGGGACGTCCGCTCGGGCGTTGGCCAAAGAACAAGGGAATCTGCCCCAAACTGCGCGCCCAGGTCACCGGTGTGCGCCCGCTGGGGCCAACCCGTCCGGTGATTACATCAGCGACGGCATTACCCGCCTCGCTCCCCAAAAACCACGCGGCCAGCATCGCATCGGCCTTGTCGACCAACCACGGCACGATCAGCGGGCGTCCTGAGAATAAGATGACGATGACCGGCTTGCTCAGTGTCCTGGCGCGCTCGAAGACGGCTTCCGCCAACATGCGTTGCCGTCCGGGCAGTCCGAGATGAGCACGGCTAGCCGCCTCACCGCTCATGGTGGCGGCTTCGCCCAGGCACAAAAGAATCGCATCCGCGTGCGCACACAGCTCGAGCGCATCAGGAATGCCCTGCTGATCCTCCCCATCAATCTCGACGCCCGGCGCGTGCAGCACCTGGGCCTCGGAAAGCACCCCGCGTAGACCCGCAACCACGGTGACGTGGCCTTCGGGTGGGGCCGCGCCCCACCAGGGGCCGCGCATCTCGGCGGATGCATCCGCCAATGGACCGATGACGGCCAGGCGCTGCGCGCCTGCGGGCAACGGCAATACGCTGTTCTCGTTCTTCAGCATCACGAGGGCACGCGCCCCGACCTCGCGTGCGAAGCGCCGCCGGGATTCGAGTGCCGCGGCGCTCTGTGGCACGGCGCCGCGGCGGTACGGATCATCGAACAGCCCCAGTCTGCGCTTCAACGTCAAAACGCGACGCACGGACGTGTCGACGTCCTTGAGCGCGACCAAGCCGCGATCCAGGGCAATCGGCAAGCCACGGCGATACGCGCCGGCCATCATGTCGATGTCCACACCCGCGTTGAGTGCGAGGGCGGATGCCTCCGCAAGGTCGGCCGCGATTCCGTGGTGGATGAGCTCCCCAATGGCATTGTAGTCGCTCACGACGACGCCATTGAATCTCAGTCGTTGGCGCAGCCAACCCTTGAGCAGAGCGGCGTTTGCGGTCATGGGTATTCCCGCGAGATCGGTGAAGGCAGGCATGACGGCGGCCACCCCCGAGGCGACCGCTGCGGCGAAAGACGGTAGATACACTTCGTGTAAGGTGCGTTCGGAGATGTCCACGGAGGCGTAGTCGCGCCCTGCGGTCACGGCGCCATAGGCGCAATAATGCTTGGCGACCGCCGCGAGGACGTCAGCCGCGGCCAGATCGGAGCCCTGAAAACCACGCACCTTGGCTTCGGCAATGCGTACGCTGAGCCACGGATCTTCGCCCGGGCCTTCGGCGCCGCGCCCCCAGCGCGGATCGCGCGACACATCCAGCATCGGCGCGAAGGTCATGGCCAATCCCTCGGCGGCCGCTTCCTTCGCCGATTCCCGTGCCGTGAGCGCCCACGTCTCGGGGTCGAACACGGCCGCTTCAGCCAAAGGTATGGGAAACAGCGTGCGATGTCCATGCACCACATCGAACCCGATGAGCAGCGGAATACCCAACCGCGATTCTTCCACCGCCAAGCGCTGCATCTCGCGCACACGGTCTACGCCTACCAGGTTGAGCAAACTGCCGATGGTGCCGGCCTTGATCGCCTCGCTCGAATCGCCCTCGAGTGTCGGCCCGGTGACCGCGTAGCCGGCGGCCGTCATGGTGAGCTGACCGAGTTTCTCGGCCAACGACATCTCGCGAATCAGTCGCTCGATTCGCTTCATGGAATGCGCAACCCCTCGCCCTCAGGAAACCCCCCCGGCGACGGCAAGGTACCTGATAATGGCGCACTTGTTTCGCTCTCGAGTAGCCCACGCATGGTCACAGATCGCTCGAACGATGTAATCAATTCACCACCCGATGAAGAAGAGGTTGCCCAATCGGGGCTGGTGCCGCAATTACTCATGATGAGCCGCGCATTGTGGGCCTCGCCCATGCGCAACACGTTGCTTATCCTCGCAATCGCGCTGTTTCTCATCATCGCAGCCACCGCCTACGGGCAGATCCGTCTCAACAGATGGAATCAGCCTTTCTATGATGCATTGTCGCATCGGGACTTTACCCAGTTCCTGATTCAATTGGGCATTTTTGCCATCATCGCAGGCGCGCTGCTGGTGCTCAATGTGGCGCAACGATGGTTCGGCGAAATGTTGAAGCTCAAGCTGCGCCAGGGCCTCGCGCAGGATCTCATTCAGAACTGGCTGATGCCGGGCCGCGCTTTTCGGCTCGCCAATGCCGGAGCCATCGGCGTCAACCCCGACCAACGCATGCATGAAGATGCGCGCCACCTCACCGAACTGTCCGCCGATCTGGGGATCGGCCTATTGCAGGACTCGATCCTGCTGATCACCTTCATCAGTATCCTATGGGCGCTGTCGAGCGATTTCGTGTTTCAAATTGGCGGCCGGCACATTGCAGTCCCCGGCTACATGGTGTGGGCGGCGATCATCTATTCGGGCTCCGCATCGCTGGTGAGTTACTGGGTAGGACGCAGCTTGGTCGACCTCAACTCGGAGCGCTACGCGCGCGAGGCTGACCTGCGATTTTCACTCGTACGGGTGAACGAGCATATCGATGCGATTGCCCTCACCACCGGTGAGGCCGACGAGGAGCGGCGCATCGAGATCGATCTTGCGAGCGTTCTCAAAGCCATGCGCCGGCTGGTGGCCGGAGTCACGAATCTCACCTGGGTAACCGCCGGCTACGGTTGGTTTACGCTGGTAGCTCCGATTCTCGTGGCGGCGCCGCTGTATTTCACGGGCAGTCTATCCTTCGGCGGCCTCATGATGGCATCCGGTGCCTTCATGCAGGTGCAATCGTCGCTGCGCTGGTTCGTCGACAATTTCAGCACCATCGCCGACTGGCGCGCGACGTTGCTGCGCGTCGCGAGCTTCCGTCACGCGGTGATCGCCACGGACGTGTTGCACGATGTCGAAAGCCGCATCGCGTTCGTCGAGGGTGAGCCGGGCAGGATCGCGCTCGATCATCTCGAGATTGCTTCGCACTCCGGTTGCACCAAGCTCGAAGAGACGCACGTCGAAGTGAAGGCCGGCGAACGCGTACTCATCGCGGGAGAGTCCGGAACCGGAAAGGCGCTGCTGTTCCGAGCGCTGGCCGGCGTGTGGCCATGGGGCGCCGGGCGCGTCACGCACCCCAAGGGCGAAGCGATCTTCTACATGCCACGTACGTCTTATCTACCGCCGGGCACGCTGCGCGAAGTACTCGCCTACCCATCGACGGTCGCGAGCTTTGACGCCGACGCCTATCCGCATGCGCTTAAGCGCCTCGCCCTGGATCGTCTCGTGCCCATGCTCGATCAGGTTCGGCGGTGGGACCGCGTTTTGAGCGACGGGGAACAGCAAGGCCTGGCGTTCGCGCGTGCCTTGCTGCATGCGCCCCGCTGGGTGATCATCGACGAAGCGCTCGAGACGCTTGAGGACGATATGAGTCAGAGGGTGAGCGAGGTTTTCATCAAAGACCTCGCTCACACAGGCGTCATCTACATCGGCCATACCGCCGCACGCAACCATCTGTTCGAGCGAGTGCTGCATCTCGTCAAAGATCCCGAGGGGCACTGCCTCGTTGCGCAGCGGACCTTGGATACGGCTTAATGTGGCGATGCGCAATTTGTTGCCATGCAAAGCGGTACGCCGCCCAGCCCCTGCGCGTCGGCAAGAGCAACAAAGACTTGAGCGCCATTCGGCTAAAGAAGTGCTCGGACGCGAGCCGATTACGGTAATCCCTCAACGAGAACATCCAACGCCTAACACATTACGAATGCATCAACGAGGCGATTTAATGAAACAACTTGAAGCTGTGACCAATCTAACATAAAACACTCCTGTAGAGTTGAACGCGATCACGTCCCACTCGAGCAACTTGTTCTTAACTTAAGCGGAGCATTACCAAATGCCTGCTAAGTAAGTGCCCAGTTCAATTCTCGAGTGGAGGTTTGACGATGGGAACATCACAGCTCAGAGCGGAGTCCAATTCTGTGGAATTCTTGGATTCGCTGACCAAGTTCAGCAAAGAGCATCGAGCGCAGCGCTGGGAGGGAACTCTTGGTGATTTCTTGACGCTCATTTTGCCGAGCAACCCGGCGGCTTTTGTCCGCACGAGTCACGAGTACATTTGGGACATGCTGCGCTGGCATGGACGCGACGTCGAAGGCGATGACACCCACAAGGCGCGGGAACTGTTCAAGCGCGAATTGTTCGGCGTCGATGAGCCGCTCGGACGGGTCGTCGACTACTTCAAGGCCGCGGCCGCGGGATCTGACGTCGGACGGCGGCTGCTGCTGCTGCTCGGACCGCCCTCGGGCGGCAAATCAACGCTCGCCATCCTGCTGAAGCGGGGACTCGAGGAGTACTGCCGCACGGATGAGGGCGCACTTTATGGGATCAAGGGCTCGCCGCTGCGCGAATCGCCGTTGAATCTCGTTCCGACGAGCTTGCGGGCGGAGTTTCGCGAGACGTACGGCGTCGACATATCGGGTGAGCTTTCTCCCTGGGCGCGCGACTACCTGGACCGTGAGTGCGAAGGCGATTACCTGCGCGTGCCGGTCGAGCGCATTTTTCTGTCAGAAGCGGCCCGCTGCGGTATTGGCACCTACGCACCCCACGATCCCTCGACCGCCGATATTGCCGATTTGGTCGGATCGGTCGACCTATCCAAAGTTGCGCGGGTAGGCGATGAGGGCGACCCGCGCGCCTGGTCCTGGTCCGGCGCGGTCTATGCCGCGAGCCGCGGCGTCCTCGAGATGATCGAAATTCTGAAGGTTAAGCGCGAGTTTCTCTATCTCTTGCTGACGATGACCCAGGAAAAGAACGTCAAAGTGGCCCGCTTTCCGTTGATCTATCTCGATGAGACGATTTTGGCGCACACCAATCTCGCGGAATTCAATCGCTTCCTTCAGGAGAAGGAGAACGAGGCGTTGCTCGACCGCATGGTGATCATCAAAGTGCCCTATGCGCTTTCCTATAAGGACGAGGCGCGCATCTACAAGAAGTTGATCTACGGCGCGCCGGCATTCCGCAGCACGCACCTGGATCCGCATGTGCTGCACCTGGCCGCCGTGTTCGCCATACTCACGCGGCACACCAAGCCCGAGCGCGAGGGGCTCGATCTGCCGAAGAAGGTGCGGATATTCGCCGGAGAGGCGGTCGAAGGCTTCTCCGAAACCGAGGCCGTGCGCCTGCGGGCGGAGGCGCCGGATGAGGGCCTGAGCGGCGTCAGCCCGCGATTCGTGATCAATGCGCTCTCCACTGCGATCACCCGTGGCAATGCGCACAGCGTCACCAGCATGGAGCTGCTGCTCGCGCTCAAAGACGCCATCGACAGCGATGCGCGTATCGACGCCAAGCAGAAGAAGCAGTGGTTTGACCACCTCGTGACCGCCCGCAAGGAATTCTACAATCGCTGGGTCAAGGAGGATGTGCACCGCGCGCTGTTCGCCTCCTTCCAAGACGAGGCGCAGCAACTGCTGGAGAAATACCTGGATGAGATCGAGGCCTCGCTCGATCAGCGCAAGGTCACCGATCCCATGACGGGGGAACAACGGGCGCCGGATGAACGATTTTTGCGATCGGTCGAGGAAAAAATCAAGGTCTCCGAATCGGGCAAGCAGTCGTTCCGGCAAGAGGTCATTCGCAAGGCCATGGTCGCCTTCAAGGCGGGTGAGAAATTCCGACTGGCGAGCCATGCGCGCGTGCGTGAGGCGATTGAGCAGTATCTGTTCGAGGAGCGGCGCGACGTGCTGCGCTTGGTGACTTCCACCGCGCGTCCCGATGAGGACGCTCGGCAAAAGATATCCGTGGTGCAGGAGCGGCTCGTCAAGGAATACGGATATGACGAACATAGCGCACAGGAGGCGCTGAATTACGTCACCACCCTACTATCGCAAGAGTAGGCGCAGCGCATGACTCTCGTGCTGCACACGGGCCCGCCATGAGTTCCGACTCGACCGAGAAGGAGTCGCAGACGCTCACTGGCTGGTATGAGCTGTTCTCGCGCGGGTCACGGGATTGGCTGCGGCACAATGAAAAGATACGCGAGGCGGTGCGCCAGCACCTGCCGCAGATTGTAGCCGGCTCCGACATCATCAACGACGGCTCACGCACGGTCAAGGTTCCCGTGCGCATGCTCGAACACTATCGCTTCCGACTATTGGCGAGCGGCGAGTCGCAGGGCGTCGGCCAGGGCAAGGCCAAACCGGGCGACACGCTCGGGCAGGCGAGCCCCGCCAGCGGACCCGGGCAAAAAGGCGCCGGCGGC
>Ga0181521_10003944_pt1 | contig 17199 bp, 14 predicted proteins | sample PEATcosm2014_Bin_32_FD_119764 | JGI IMG/M metagenome (GOLD analysis project Ga0181521, IMG submission 119764) | Peatland microbial communities from MTU Mesocosm Facility, Houghton, MI, USA - PEATcosm2014_Bin02_60_metaG | ecosystem: Environmental > Terrestrial > Soil > Wetlands > Peat | place... | reverse complement strand
TGCAGGCGGTTTCGATCATTTCGGCGAATTGAGGGTCGCGCTTGCTGCCGCGGCCGACGTTGCCCGGATTGATCCTGAGCTTGGCCAGCGCCTGCGCGCAGGCCGGATGCGCTTTGAGCAGCTTGTGACCGTTGAAGTGAAAGTCGCCCACCAAGGGGGTGCTCACACCGTGGGCGTCCAAGCGCTCGCGTATGTGTGGTACCGCAGCGGCCGCTTCGTCGTTGTTGACGGTGACGCGGACCAGCTCCGACCCGGCGCGCGCCAGCGCCTTGACCTGCGCCACCGTGCCCTCGATGTCCGCGGTATCGGTGTTGGTCATCGACTGTACGATGATGGGAGCGCTGCCGCCGATGGTCACCGCGCCGACTCTTACGCCGAGGGATTTCCTACGTGAATTCATGTCGTCCATTCTACCTTGCCCGCCCGGTGCATCACAGGCTCCCGGCGCTCGCCCCGCCGGCCAATTCGGCATAATGGGCGCATGGCCGCCAGAATCGTCTATTCCACGGGACTCGGGAGCTTGTGCCCCAATTGCCGTCGTCCGGTGCGGGAATGCGTTTGTCCAAAGGGCGCTCCCGGCGTGGTGAACCTCAAGGCGCTGCGCGTCGGTCGGGAGATCAAGGGCCGAGCCGGCAAAGGGGTCACGACGGTGTCGGGGTTGCCGCTGTCCGCGTCGGACATCGGGGCGCTCGCCACTCGGCTCAAGAAACACTGCGGCTCGGGTGGCACGGTGCGCAACGGCGTGATCGAAATTCAGGGCGATCACCGCGATGTCATCGTTGCGGAGCTGGTCAAATTGGGCTGGCCGGCCAAGAAATCGGGCGGCTGACGGCCCTCCCGGTCGCCCGGCCTTATGGGACCCCGCCGGCGCCCGCAGCGCCGTTCGCCGCAGCGCCGTTCGCCGCAGCGCCGTTCGCCGCCTTCGAGGCGATCCACTCCCTGACGGTGCGTTCCATGATCGGCAACGGCACTGCGCCGGTGGATAGCACCGTATCGTGGAACTCGCGGATATCGAATCTCGTACCTAGCGCCTGCTTCGCCGCGTCGCGAAGTTCAAGAATCTTCAGTTGGCCGATCTTATAGGCCAGCGCCTGGCCCGGCCACGCGATGTAGCGGTCGATTTCGTTGTTGATATCCAGTTCGCTCTTCGGCGCATTGGCCATGAAGAAATCGACGGCTTGCTGGCGCGACCAGCCCTCGGCGTGCATGCCGGTGTCCACGACCAGCCGAACGGCGCGCCACATGTCATAGGTGAGCTCGCCGAACTTTTGATAAGGATCGGTGTACAGCCCCAGTTGCTCGCCCAGACTTTCCGCATACAGGCCCCAGCCTTCCACGTAGGCGGTAAAATCCGCCATGCGGCGAATCATCGGCACGCCGCTGGAATTCTCGTACTGCAGCGCGAGCTGCAAATGATGACCAGGCACCGATTCATGCGTGGTCAGCACTTCCATTTCCCATTTTGGCCGCGCCTCCGGCTTGTATAGATTCACGTAGAAATATCCCGGTCGCGAGCCGTCGCTCGCCAGCGGCTGGTAATACGCCGTCGTCGTATTCGGCGCGCTCGTTTCCGGAACGGGACGCACGCCATAGGGAGTGCGTGGCAGTTTGCCGAATAGCTTGACGAGATTTGGGTCAATGCTCTTCGCGATGACCATGTAGCCGTGCAATAAATCGGTGGCGTTCGTATAAAAGAATTTCGGGTCGGACCGCAGGTAGTGTGAAAACTCTTGAAAATTTCCATGATAGCCGACCGCGGCAATGATCTTGTCCATTTCGCCGCGTATGCGTTCGACTTCCGCGAGTCCGATGTGGTGGATCTCGTCGGCCGTCAAATGCGTCGTCGTATGGTAGGCGATGAGTTCGCGATAAAAGGCTTGACCGTCCGGCGTGTCGGCGATGCCGACGCTTTCGCGGCAGGCCGGAAGATACGTGCCGGTGAAAAATTTGTCGAATCGCGCGAACGCCGGCAGCACGGTGGCGGCGATGGCGGCCCGGCCGGCGCTCTCGAGGCGGCTGCGGTCGGCGGCGGAGAAGGCGTCCGGAAACTGTTTGAACGGCGCAAAGAACGGACTGTCCTCCGGTTTGGCGACCCGTTGAGCGGTAAGTTGCGGCTTGACGCGCTCCATGATCACCCGCGGCTGTGTGCGCCCTTCGCGTATTCCGATCTTGAGCAGCGCCGTGACTTGATCCACGTAAGTGCCGAAACTTTGCAAACGAGCGATCCAATTCTCATAGTCCTTGACGGTGGAGAATGGTGCGATCTCGGCGATCTCATTGGCGGTCTGCACGCTGCCGGAGCTTTGCAAACTCCCCAAATGGCTGATCGCATACACGTAGGGCTTGAACGGGGTCCCCGCCGTGCGGCGCTCTAACTCGATTTTGACGATTTCATGGTTGAGACGATCCGCAGCCGACAACCCTGAGGCATCGATCTTGGCAAGTGCCGCAAGGGCGGCGCGGTCCATGTCGCTGGATTTGTTGATTGCCGCCGGCGACAGATCGGCCCAGCGGTCGTTGAAGCGCGGATCCCCGACGCTGGTCGCGAGAGTTGGATCCTCGCGTAACCAACGTTGCCACTCGGCATCGTAAATGCGTTCCAATTCGCCTTTCGGATCGGGTGTCGAAGCGGCGTTTGCCCAGGCGGTATGCGAACCCCAGGCTGCGAAGATGACCAGTGTCGCGACGATTTCCTGCTTCATGCGTGAGATTGTAGCGGATCGTGTATCATGCTCGCATCGCGACAAGAGCTGTCTGGAGAGTGTCCTTTCCATCGAAGGACCGCCGAAGGCGCAACCGCCCGGAAACGCTCAGGCACACGAACTACAGTCTCTGGCGATCTCTGGAGAGCGATCGTGCCTTTGGAAGGCGCTGATCCACCGAAGGGGAACAGCGCGCGTCGGTGCGCTCGATCTCTCAGGTCCCAAGGACAGAGGGGCGGCTAGGAGCCTACACAGCGGTGCCGGCCGAATCTCCTACTACTTTCGCAGCGAGGTTGCGATGGGCCTGAGGACTCCGCTCTACGACACCCATGTTTCACAGGGTGCCAAAATCATCGACTTTGGCGGCTGGGATATGCCGCTCGCCTTCGGTTCGCAACTCGAAGAGCACCATGCGGTGCGCCGAGATGCGGGAATCTTCGATGTTTCACACATGTGCGTCATCGACTTGATGGGCGCGCGCGGGCGAGAATTTCTGCGCTTTTTGCTGGCGAATGATGTCGGCAAACTCACGATTCCGGGGCAGGCGTTGTATTCGTGCATGTTGTTGCCGGCGGGCGGGGTGATCGACGATTTGATCGTCTACTACATGACGGAGTCATGGTTCAGATTGGTGGTCAACGCCGGCACGCGCCACAAGGATCTCGCTTGGATAGGCGAGCATGCGGCTGCATATGAAGTTGCGGTGCGCGAGCGTACTGATCTCTCGATGCTCGCGGTCCAAGGTCCCCATGCAATCGCCAAGACGGTGGCGCTGTTGTCGCCGCCGCGCCGCGCCGCGGCCTTGCAAATCGCGCGGTTCAGCGGCGCCGTGCTCGACTCGTGGTTCGTGTCACGTACGGGATACACCGGCGAGGACGGCTTCGAGATCATGCTGCCGGCGGAAGAGGCCGCCGACACGTGGCAGGCGCTGAAGGCACAAGGCATCAGCCCCGCCGGCCTGGGTGCTCGAGATACGCTGCGCTTGGAGGCTGGCATGAATCTCTATGGCAATGACATGGATGAAAGCCGCCATCCGCTGGAGTCCGGGTTGGCGTGGACGGTGGCTTTCGATCCTGAATCCCGAGAATTCATCGGCCGAACTGCGCTCGAGCGCGTGCGCCAGAGCAGCGGCCTCGCACTCGTGGGCTTGGTGCTCGAAGAGCGCGGTGTGTTGCGAAAGTCTCAGCAAGTGAGCGCCGCCGGCGAGCCTTCAGCCGATGAGCCCCGCGCCTCGCCGGCGCCGGGGGAGGTCACCAGCGGCACCTTTTCCCCGACTTTGAATCGTGCCATCGCGCTCGCGCGTGTGCCGCGAGGGATCGGGCCGCAGGTGCGGGTGGACATTCGCGGCAAACCTCATGCGGCGCGGATCGTGAAGCCGCCCTTCGTGCGCAACGGCAAGGCGTTGATACAGATCTAGTCACAGGAGATTTGAGAGTGAGCAACATACCGAGTGATTTGCAATACACGCGAAGTCACGAGTGGGTGCGGGGGTTACCGAACGGACAGGTGGAGGTGGGCATCACGCATCACGCGCAAGAGGCGCTCGGTGATTTGGTGTTCGTGGAAGTGCCGCAATTGGATCGCCGGCTGACGGCGGGGGAGCCCTGTGCCGTCGTCGAATCCGTCAAGGCGGCATCCGATGTCTATAGCCCGGTTTCAGGCCGGATCGTTGCAAGCAACGACGACTTGGCGCAGCGACCCGAGTTGCTCAATCAGGATCCCTATGGGGCAGGTTGGTTGATTCGCATAGAACTCGACACCTCGGCTCCGCGGGGCGCATTGCTGACGGCCGCCGAGTACGCGCAATTCCTCGCCGAGTAGGTGCTCGCCATGCCATACGTTCCACATACTCCAGACGATATCACGCGCATGCTGGACGTCATCGGAGCGCAATCCATTGACGATCTATTCGATGAGATTCCGGCCGCTCTCAAGACCACGACTCTCAACGGAGTTCCGCCGGCGCTCAGCGAGATGGAGATTGCAAGACTGCTCACGGAACGCGCCGCGAGCGACGGCCGGTCGCTCAATTTCATCGGTGCCGGTGCCTACGAGCACCATATTCCCGCTCCTGTCTGGGCCATCGCCACACGCGGAGAATTCTATTCGGCCTATACGCCCTACCAAGCGGAGGCGAGCCAGGGCACTTTGCAACTGATCTACGAATACCAGTCGATGATGTGCGCGTTGACCGGCATGGAAGTATCCAACGCATCTCTGTACGACGGCGCCTCGGCCTTGGCCGAGGCGTGTTTGATGGCCGTGCGTGCGAATCGTGCCTCGAATGCGCGGCGCATCTTGCTGCCGCGCGCCGTGAACCCGACCTATTGTCAGGTGGCCCGAGCGATCACGTGCAATCAGAACATCGAATTCGCCGTGGTGGATTTCGATCGGCGCGAGGGGCGCATGCCGCTTGCGGCATTGCAAGCCTACCGCGGCCAAGATTTCACCGCCCTGGTGGTGCAACAACCCAATTTCTTCGGGAATTTGGAAGAGGTGGACCAGCTGACCGATTGGGCGCATGCAAACAACCTGTTGGTGATCGCGGTGGTCAATCCGATCTCGCTGGCGTTGCTCAAGCCTCCGGGAGAGTGGGGCGGGCTCCTGGCGGGAAAACGAGGCGCCGATATCGTCTGCGGCGAAGGCCAGCCGCTGGGCGTGCCACTCGCTTCGGGCGGCCCCTACTTTGGCTTCATGACAACGCGCATGCAGCACGTACGGCAAATGCCGGGTCGTATCGTCGGCCGAACGGAGGACACAGAGGGCCGGCCGGGCTTCAGTTTGACGCTGCAGGCGCGAGAACAGCACATTCGTCGCAGCAAAGCGACTTCGAACATATGTACCAATCAAGGGCTGCTGGTGACCGCGGCGACGATTTACATGGCGCTGCTCGGTGCCGCCGGTCTCAAGTGTGTCGCGACCGCCAGCGTGCAGCGTACGGCGGAATTGGTGCGCGCGCTCATGCAAGTCAAGGGCGTTGCAGCGGCCTTCGACGCGCCTCGGTTCCATGAGACGGTGTTGCGGTTGGATCGCCCGGTGGCACCGGTGTTGGCGGCGCTCGCCGAGCGCGGAATTTTGGGTGGACTCGACCTGGGGGCGAGCTATCCGGAATTGGGGAACGCGCTGCTCGTCTGTGCGACCGAAACCAAACTGGATGTCGACATCGACGCATACGCGAGGGCGTTGGCCGGCGTCATGCAGGCCTCGCGCGATGCGCGCGGCGCGGCCTGAGGGGAAAGAGCATGGGAGAGCTGCATTTACGCGAGCCGCTGATCATCGAGTTGAGCAAACGGGGACGTCGTGCGGTGAGCCAATTCCCGCCGTCGTCATCGGCGCCGGAACCGCTGGGGATTCCGGCGCATCTGTGCCGCGGGGCGCCCCCGGCGCTGCCGGAGGTCTCCGAGCTTCAGGTGGTGCGCCATTACACGCGCCTGTCACAGCTCAACTTCTCTATCGATACGCATTTTTATCCCTTGGGCTCCTGTACCATGAAATACAACCCGAAGGCGTGCAACACCTACGCCATGTTGCCGGAGTTCCTGTCGCGACATCCGCTCGCGCCCGAACCCCAGGGGTTCCTTGCATGCATGTACGAATTGCAAGAAATGCTCAAGGACATTACCGGCATGCAAGGCGTCAGTCTCACACCCATGGCCGGCGCCCAAGGCGAGTTTGCCGGTGTCGCCATGATTCGCGCCTATCATCGAGCGCGCAACGACGCCGCTCGCCGCGAGATTCTCGTGCCGCAGGCGGCACACGGTACGAATCCGGCGACTGCCGCCATGTGCGGCTGCAACGTCAAAGAGATTCCGTGCGACCGGAACGGCGATATCGATATCGAGGCGCTGAAGGCCGCGGTCGGCGCCGACACGGCCGCCATCATGCTCACAAATCCGTCCACGCTGGGAGTGTTTGAGCACAGAATCACGGAGGTGGCAGGCATTGTTCACGAAGCGGGCGGATTGCTGTACTACGACGGCGCGAATTTGAATGCGATACTCGGCAAGGTTCGCCCCGGGGACATGGGCTTTGACGTCATTCACATGAATCTGCACAAGACCTTCTCGACGCCGCACGGCGGCGGCGGCCCCGGTTCCGGTGCGGTGGGGGTCGGCCCGCGTTTGCTGCCCTTTCTGCCGATTCCAGTGGTCGGCAAGGAAGAGGGTCGATTTCGATGGCTGCGGGAGCGTGATCTGCCGCAATCCATCGGCCGCCTGTCGGGCTTCATGGGCAATGCCGGCGTCAACCTGCGCGCCTATATCTACATGCGGATGTTGGGCCGCGCGGGCATGGTGCGGGTGGCCGAATTCGCGACGCTCAATGCGAACTACTTGATGAAGCGCTTGACTCAAGCCGGCTACGAAGCGGCCTACCCCACGCGCCGCGCCAGCCATGAATTCATCATCACCCTGAAGCAGGAAGCCCGGCGCTACCAGGTCACGGCGATGGACGTCGCCAAGCGGCTCTTGGATTTCGGGATTCACGCGCCGACGACGTATTTCCCGCTTCTGGTACCTGAATGCCTCCTGATCGAGCCGACCGAAACCGAAACGAAGGAAGAACTTGATCATTTTTGTGACGCCATGACGGCTATTCGGCGGGAAATGGAACAGGAGCCCGAGAAACTGCGCTCCGCACCGCATACAATGCCCGTTCGGCGCCTGGATGACGTGCGCGCCGTGAAACAGCTCGATTTGGCGTGGAAGCCTGCCGCTTGAATGATCGCTAGAGAAAAACCGACCGGGTTCACGCGCCTGCTGCGCGCGTTCGGCTATTCGTTCCACGGGTTCCTGTACGCTTGGCGGGAGGAGGCGGCATTCCGACAGGAGCTGTGCCTGTCCTTGGTAGTCATTCCCTGCGGCCTGTTCTTGGGCCGTTCTGGGGTCGAACGCGCCTTGCTGGTGTGCCCGATGCTGCAGATTCTGGTGATCGAAATTTTGAACAGCGCCGTCGAGGCGGTCGTCGATCGCGCCGGCACGGAGCGCCACCCGCTGGCAGGGATGGCCAAGGATATGGGATCGGCAGCCGTGATGCTCAGTTTTGCGTTGTTAGGAACCGTGTGGCTCCTGATCTTGTCCGATCACTGACCTTATTTCATTCTAGGATCGGCATGTCCCGCAAAGCCCTATTGTTGTCGCTATTCTTGCTATGCGCCACGCGCGGCCTGGGCGCCGCGGCGCCGAGCGGCGGCGCACCGAGCGCATTGAGCGACGCCGCGCCGATCACGCTCGGTACCTCCGCCAACTGGGCGCAAACGCTCGAGCGAATCGCTTCCGGAGTGGTGACGATTCAAATCGACAGCACCCGCGCTTTCGATACCGAGTGGAATACCTCGGCTCAGGCGACGGGCTTCGTCATCGATGCGAAACGCGGCCTCATTCTGACGAATCGACACGTGGTGACGCCGGGTCCCGTGACCGCGCAGGCCACGTTCCAAAATCGCGAGGAAGTGCAGCTCTACCCGGTGTATCGCGACCCGGTACACGACTTTGGCATCTATCATTACGACCCTGCGAAATTGCGCTTCATCCGGCCGGCGGAATTGCCGCTGTACCCCGCCGGCGCGGTGATTGGTCGGGAAATTCGCGTCGTCGGTAACGATGCGGGTGAACAGTTGTCGATTCTCGCCGGCACGCTGGCGCGCTTGGACCGCGAGGCGCCGGAATACGGCTACGGCAAGTACAACGATTTCAACACGTTCTATTACCAGGCCGCATCCGGCACATCCGGAGGCTCTTCGGGATCGCCGGTGATCGACATCGAAGGACGGGTGGTGGCGCTCAATGCAGGCGGCGCGACCGGCGCCGCGTCGAGCTTTTATTTCCCGCTGCCGGCCATTACGCGTGCGCTCAAATATATCGATGCCGGCAAACCGGTGCCTCGCGGCACCTTGGAAACCGTCTTCAAGTACACGCCCTATGATGAATTGCGGCGGCTTGGGCTCGATCCCGCCACCGAAGCACGCATGCGCGGCGCCTACCCAAGGCTGACCGGAATGCTGGTGGTCGACGAGGTGCAGCCGGGGTCGGCCGCGGACGGCATCCTGTCGCCGGGCGATATCCTCGTGGGGATCGACGGTAAACCGGTGCCGGAGTTTTTCGCCCTCGAAGACGTGCTCGACGGTCATGTCGGTCAGCCAATCAAAGTGGAGATTCAACGCGGCAACGAAACCTTACAGCATGCACTCGACGTGCAGTCCTTGAGCGCCATTACCGCCGATGAGTACATCGAGTTCGGGGAAGCCGTTGTGCACAACCTATCCTACCAACAGGCGCGACACTACAATTTGCCGATCGAGGGCGTGTATGTCGCCAATCCGGGCTATGTATTCGGCAGTGCCGGCATTCCACACGGCGCCTTGATCAGCTCGTTCAACGGCAAGAAAGTGCAGACGCTCGCCGATTTCGAGGCCGCATTGGCAGATCTCGCGGACGGCGCGCGAGCGCCCGTACGCTATGTCACTCTCGAGGATCCACGCGCGACGCAGCTCAAGGTGATCCGCATGGATCGCCGTTGGTTCCCCGCCCGTAGGTGCAAACGTGACGACACGCTGGGAATTTGGCCGTGCGTGGCTCTGAGCGCGGGCCCCGTGGCATCCGCCCTCAAGCCCGCCTCCACGGAATTCGCCAAGACCGGCGATCCGCGGATCGATCGCTTGGCCCCTTCATTGGTGATGGTCACCTTCGACATGCCGTATTCGGTGTCGGGCGTGACGGAAAAGAACTATCACGGCACCGGTGTGATCGTGGACGCCACGCGCGGCTTGGTGGTGATCGACCGCAATACCGTGCCGCTCGCTATGGGCGACGTGCGCGTGACGTTCAACGGTACGGTGGAGGTCCCGGGCAAAGTCGAATTCATACACCCGTTGCACAACCTGGCCGTCGTTTCCTACGATCCGCGATCGATAGGCGACACACCGGTCCGTGCAGCCACGTTTCTCAACAAGGAGTTGAGCCCGGGCAATGATGTGTGGGTGGTGGGCCAACGCAGTGATTCGAAGATCATGTCGCAACGCACACAAGTGGCGAGCGTCGACGTGGTTGCGTTCCCGCTGTCACGCACACTGCGTTTCCGCGACAGTAATCTGGAGGCGATCAATCTCGTCAATTCGCCCGGTGATCTGGACGGGGTGCTGGCGAACGAGAACGGCGATGTGCTCGCGCTGTGGTCGAGTTTCGCCTTCGAAACACAGCGTGAACTCGAGCAGGTCAATCGTGGCATATCGGCCGATTTGATCACGGAAATGATCCGTGTCGTCACCGGCGCGCGACAACTCTATTCTTTCGAAGCGGAGTTCAACGTGCAATCCTTGGCGAGCGCGCGCAAATTGGGGCTGCCCGACGATTGGGTGCGTCGCTTCGAGGAGCACGATCAGCAACGTCGGCAGGTACTCGGCATCGATCGATTGGTTGCCGGGGCGCCCGGTGCGCTGTTGCTCGAACCGGGCGACTTGTTGCTCGCGATTGACGGTCATGTGGTCAATCGATTCCGCGAAGTCGAGCGTGCCGTTCAAAAGCCGGAGGTGTCCGTCACCGTCTGGCGCGACGGGGCGGCGAGAACGCTGCATATGGACACGGTGGCGCTGAATGGCCGCGACATCGACCGGGTGCTGATCTGGGCGGGCGCGACCCTGCAGGCTCCGCACCGCGCGATGGCGGCACAGCGCGGCATCGCCCCGTACGGCGTCTTCGTGTCGTTTTTCTTCTACGGTTCGCCGGCGACCCATTACGGGCTGTACGCCGGCAGGCGAATTACGGAAGTCGACGGACAGCCCACCGCCGACCTGGACGCTTTCATCAAAGCGGTTCGTGGTAAACCCGACCGGGCGTCATTGCGCCTGAAAACCGTCGCCTGGAACGGCCAAACCGACGTGATCACTTTGAAACTCGATAAGCATTATTGGCCGGCCTATGAGCTCGATCGTCAGAGCGACGGCAGTTGGACGCGAACCGCGCTCGATCCGCCGGATGTGACCCTGGCGCACGCGCCTTGAGCGCAGAGTTTGCAATAGCCGCTGCCGAGCGCAGCCAGCTACCGGAAATTTTGACGATCTACAATGAGGTGATCCGCAATACCACTGCGGTGTATTCGGACGAAGAGGTTACGTTGGCCAACCGGCAAGCGTGGTTCGATGCAAAAATCGCCCTTGGCCTGCCGGTACTCGTCGCGAGCGACGGAACGGGAGTCCTGGGATTTGGCACCTTTGGCGAGTTTCGCGCATGGCCCTGTTATCGATACAGCGTCGAACACAGCGTTCACGTGCGGGCGGATTGCCGCCGCCGCGGTATCGGTCGGGCGCTGGTGCTCGCGCTTCTGGACGCTGCGGCAAGCATGCAAAAGCACGTCTTGATCGCTGGAATCGACGCGGACAATGCCGCATCCATTGGATTGCACCTGAATCTCGGCTTTTCGGTAGTGGGCCATTTCCACGAAGTCGGGTTCAAGTTCGGGCGATGGCTCGACTTGAAGTTCCTGCAACGGCTCATTTGATATCATGAGCAGGTGGTAAGAGCTACACAGACCGAAATCGAAAAGGCCGTCGAGACGTTGCGCGCTGGCGACTTGGTGGTGTTCCCGACGGAGACCGTTTACGGACTGGGGGCCAATGCGTCTAACCCGGCCGCGGTGCGCAAGATATTCGAAGTCAAAGGGCGTCCGCCCGATCATCCCGTGATCGTGCACCTGGATAATCCGCGCTACCTGCACCGCTGGGTTTCAGATGTGCCGTCGAGCGCCGAGCAATTGGCCGCCAGGTTCTGGCCTGGTCCGCTCACCTTGATTCTACCCAAGGGGGAAAACGTCAACGACATCGTCACCGCCGGACAGGACAGTATCGGTATTCGGATACCCGCGCATCCCATCGCTCAGCAGCTCCTGACCGCCTTTGGCGGGGGCATCGCCGCGCCGTCCGCCAATCGCTACGGCCGCTTGAGCCCCACCAAGCCTGAGCATGTGCGCGACGAACTCGGCGACGCGGTCCAGGTGATTCTGGATGGTGGTGACTCGCCCATCGGTCTCGAGTCGACCATCGTGTCGTGCCTGAACAATGAGGTGCGTTTGCTGCGCCCCGGTTACATCACTCGCTCGCAGATCGAACAGGTCGTCGGCGAGTTGGCGGTCGGTGGAGCCGTGCCGCGCGTTCCCGGCGATCGCGCACTGCATTACGCCCCGTCGACCCCCCTCGAGATCGTGCCGTCGGACGACCTGGAGGTGCGGGCCGGCGAGATCGTGGCGCGCCAGGGAAAGGTGGCGGTCTTGGCAATGCGGCCGCCCCTGCACACCAAGCGTTTTATGACGTGGATCAATGCGGGCAAGAAGTCCGACACATATGCTCATAATCTTTACAATCATTTGCGTACCTTGGATCGAGCCGGCTGCGAAAGGATTTTGGTGCAGGAACTGCCGCAAGACGAACGCTGGGCGGCAATCCTCGATCGCTTGCAGCGCGCCAGTGGGATGGGCGAGGATCCGCTCGAGGTGAGCGCCAGTTGATACAGTTGCCGCGAGTTGAACACGTGACCAAAGCGTCTGGAATCCGCAAATTGACCCCTGACCGACCGCAGGAGCTTGATCCCGCGCAGGATCCCTTCGCGCCCGACTCGATTCGGCACCTCAGCGCTCGTTACGGCTCGCCTCTCTTCATCATCGATGCAGAACGCGTGCGGGTTCAATACAACCGGCTCGCCGCGGCTCTGCCCGGGGTCGATCTGCATTACGCGGTCAAGTCGCTGCCGCACTCGTCGGTCATCGCCACGCTGCGCGAAGCGGGCGCCTACTTCGACCTCGCGACCAATGGGGAAGTCGATCTCGTGCGCCGTCTGGGGGTGACTCCGGAGCGCTGCATTCACACTCACCCGATCAAGCGCGACGGCGACATTCGTACCGCGTTGTCCTTCGGGGTCACCCGTTTCGTCGTCGACAACCCCGATGAGTTGCGCAAGTTCGTAAAATTCAGGGGACGCGTCGCGTTGCTGATTCGCGTGTCATTCCGCAGCGCCGATGCGGTCTGTGATTTGTCGCGTAAATTCGGTTGCGACCCGGAGGCCGTCGTGGACCTGCTCGCGCTCGCCGCGGACCTGCGCATCCGGGTCGAGGGACTGTCATTTCACGTCGGCTCGCAGGCGACCGGGCCTGGAATGCAGGTCGAGGCCATCAACGTGTGTCGCGATTTGATGCTGAGCGCGGCGCAGCGCGGGCAGAAGCTCCGCACGCTGGATATCGGCGGCGGGTTCCCGGTCGATTACATGCACCGCTTGACGCCCATTGAGGAATTTTGCGCGCCGATTCGTCACGCCTTGAGTTCGCTCGAGCCTGAAGTGCGCATCATTGCCGAGCCCGGCCGCTTCATCGCCGCGCCCGCAGCGGTGGCTGTGTCGTCCGTCATGGGGCGCGCGCTGCGCGAAGAACGCTGGTGGTACTATCTCGACGACGGCTTGTATGGGAGCTACAGTGGTCAAATGTTCGATCATGCGACTTATCCGCTCGAAGCGCTGGTACCGTCCGGCCCCCAATACCCCTCTGTGCTTGCCGGGCCGACCTGCGACAGTATCGACGTGATCAACGAGCACGTGGAGTTGCCGAAGCTCGACGTAGGCGACCTCATCGTGGGTCGGACGATGGGCGCGTACACGTGGGCATCCGCTTCCGAATTCAACTTTTTCCCGCGCGCCACGGTGTTGGCGCTCGATCGCGGCCGGCTGTTGCAGGACGGGGACCCAACATGAATTGGAGCCGCCGACGGTTGCTCAAAGCGGGCGGACTGGTGGCCGGAGCGTCCGTCGCCGGCATCTTGGCGCGGCCGGCACGGGGGCAAGATCTCGTCGTCAATGAGCCCGCTGTCGTGAATGGGCCGGTTGTCGTCAAGCGACTCGCGTTGCGGAATTTGCACACGCCAGAGTCGCTCGACCTGGAATTCTTTCGCGGCGACGCCTACATCCCCGAGGCACTCGCAGCCATTCAAAAATTGCTGCGCGATTTTCGCAACGACGAGCAACACGCCATCGATCCGCCGCTGTTGGACGCTCTTTACGACGTCGCACGGAATCTAGGCGTCGATCCGGTGTTCAGCGTGATTTCAGGCTATCGCTCGCCGCAAACCAACGAGCAACTGCGTGAGCGCAGCAGCGGCGTTGCTCGTCACAGCTTGCATCTGGAAGGGCGCGCCATCGATGTGCGGCTCGCCGGCGTCGATTGCGCGGATCTTGCCGCCAGAGCGTTGAGCTTCCGCCGTGGCGGAGTCGGCTATTACCGCAAGTCCGATTTCGTGCACTTGGACACCGGATTATTTCGCACCTGGCGCGGATGATCGACCGCGCAAATCGCTCGTAGTTTCAATCGACGCGCCGCGGCTCAATTAGATTGAGGAAGGCGCGCATCCGCGCGAGTTCCGCCTCGAGCCCGCTGCGGAACCCAGCGTCACGGGGTGCACGGCCATTGACGTAACCGAAGCAAGCGACCAGTGGGCCGCCGGTCACCGTCAGATTGCCCCAGCCGATCACGCGCTCGTGCCAAAGCAGAGGCAGCGCGTAGTAGCCCAATTTGCGTTTTGGCGCCGGTGTATAAGCCTCGAAGCGATACGGCCAGCGCCAGAAAATCTCGAAACGGCGGCGGTCCCAGACCACCGGATCAAACGGCGTGAGCAAACGCACGGCCTCATCTGGCTGCCAGCGGCTCGACACCGGCGTCTCTGCGGACGGCCAATACCAGTCGACACCTTCCGCCCGGGTGCGCGCGAGACGTTGCTGCGCTCGTTGGAGTGCCGACGCGCGGTGCTCCGTCCACTGCGGCACGCAGTACTGCAGCCGATTGAGCAGCTGACGGAGGGTGCCGGCCGGCAGCGGCGCATATTTTTGCACGATCACGTCGACCAGTGCGTCAATCCGAGCGCCGACCGTTGCATCATCGGGGAGTGCCGCGACCTCGCGTGCGGCGTACACGCGGGTTCCACCGTCGCGCCGTGCGACCCGAAGCAGCCCGCGATAGTGCATCTCGTCGAGCAAGTGGGTGGTTGCGTTGGACGAACCACCGAACCAATTGGTGATCTTGCCGTGGGCGAATCGCGCATCCACTGCGCGCGGATGCACCGCACCGCGCTCGTGGACAAATGCGAGCACCGCTTCGGCCTGCTGCCGTCGTGCCGGGGTCCACTCGGTCCGCGGCGTGCGCGGATGCATCAACTCGTGGTGCATTCGCGGCAGAAATCCGTAATTGACGAAAAAATCCTCCTCCACCGGCAACTGCGGATAGCGGCGATCGAGATCGCCGGCGCGATAGCCTGCCACGCGATGGCGCAGTGTAAGATCCTGCGCGCGGGCGGGAGCGCGGATCGGGTCGGCTTGTACGAAGCCGAGTTTGCCGATCGCGCGGCCGAGCGTGGTCGGCTTGAACAGCGACCTGGCAATGGCATACCGGCGCAAGCGGTCGAGCGAGATCGGCATCGCGCGATGATACCGCACGGATTGCGCTCGATCGGTCTCTGGCAGCGTTTGGATTAGCGCAGCGGTGACGCAGTCGTTGCCGCCGTGGGCCTCAGATTGTGCTCGCGACGCGAATTCAGTGCCTGTTCCAGGCGATCGTCGTGACCGTAAATGTCATCGAAGAACAGAATGTTTCCTTGTTCGGTGGCCATCGCGGTGCCGTAAACGATGAATACGCGAATCGGGTTCTTGAGAGTGACGGTGAGCGGGTTCGCGCCGTTCATGGCTGCCAGAATCTTCTCCCGCGTCCATTCCGGCGAATCACGCAATACATATTGCGCGAGCCCCACAGGATCACTGACGCGCACGCAGCCATGGCTGAAATCCCGCCGCGACTCGCCGAACAGCGCCTGCGCCGGCGTGGAATGCAAGTACACGTTATAGGGATTCGGCAGCATGAACTTGATCAGCCCCAGAGAATTGTTCGGTCCCGGCTTCTGCCGAAGCCGCAGCGTGCCCTTGGCGATGAGTTCGACGTTCGGAGCGGTGTTCGGCATGACGATCGCCGCATCGCCGAAGCCGCGCACGATCTCCATTTGGTGGCGTTCGATGTAGTCCGGATCGCGGCGCGCTCCCGGGACGATTTCTTTCAGGGCGATGCTGTAAGGGACCTCCCAGTAGGGGCGGAAAACCACATACGTCATGTCCGCGCTGAAAACCGGGGTTTGGGTGGCATGGAATGATTTGCCGACGATGACCTCCATTTGCAGAATCTGGGCTTCGATGTCGGTCGTCGATTCGAAGGCAAACAAACGAAATTGCGGGATGTTGACGATGATGGGCGCGCTCGCCAGCTCCGAGGGCAGCCAGCGCCATCGCTCCATGGTGAGCTCGATTTGCCATACCCGCGCGCTCAAGGGCCGCGTCAGTTCCGCAAAAGTCGCGGCTCCCAAGATACCGTCGGGTTTCTCGCCGTGCCGTGTCTGAAAATGCTTCAGGGCGTCGCTGAGCGAGGGTGTCAGCGTTTGCGGCAGCGACGTCGCTTCGGACCCGGAATCGCCGAGCGCCGACAATAGATGCTGGAGTGGCGCCGCCCCGACATAGGCGTCGCCCGGCTTCAGCGACTTGGCGGGCAGCGGCGGTAGATCATTGATGCCGGCCTCGCTCGCCAGCGCGCGATAGTGTGCCAGCTGTTTTTTCAATAGCGCGTAGTGCCTGAATTGTGGTTCGAGCGCATCGAGGGCAGCCGCTACGTCGGACGCGGTCGCGAGCTGCTCGAGCGTGGTCGGTAAGTCCAATTGGATGCGGTCCACGCTGAGGTTGTTCCCGACCGTGGCGGGATCGATCCGGCCAAAATGCAAATCGGACAGCAATCGCACACCGGCGAGCGACAAGCCGGCATCGAATTGGGCCCATTGCTCCGTGCCGGAATGCCCCGCCTTGCTCAATTCGACCAATAAGTCGGTCAAACGAGTGCCCGAATAGTCTTCGGGGTCCAAACCCCGCGCGTCGGCTTGCCGCAGTTCCTGCAACAGGGAAATTGCCGCCGGCGTGGGCTTTTCGCCGTCACTCCACAGCAACCGGTAACCGTTTTCCTGGTAGAGCTTGCCGATGCGTTCGCGGTCGCTGACCTGCACGGACCAATCGAGATACGCCGGATTCCCTTCCTCGATGATTTGCTTCAAGGCGTCTTGTTGCGGCGCTTGCGCCGGTGTAAGGGGCGCAAACAGGGCGCTGATGAGGGCAAGTGCCGCTACAATGACTCGCAATTTAAGTACTCCTGAGGACGCATTTGCTACGATTTCTCGAATGAAGACGCACCGTATATCGCCACTGCTCGCGATTCTCGGCGGCCTTGCGGCTTGCACTCCGGCCACTCCCGGCGGCGCGGCTCCGACCGCCGACGCGGCAGCATTATTGACCTATCTGCGCTCAAGTCGGGGCAACACGGCGCCGCCGGTCGAGACAGCGACCATTGCCGAAGCACTCGGTGCAGGCGAATGAACGTTGCGCCGGTGTCGAATACCGCGATACACCGGACGGTCGAGCGCTGTCGAGCGGGCGAGTGCCCCGCGATG
>Ga0181521_10003941_pt1 | contig 17214 bp, 16 predicted proteins | sample PEATcosm2014_Bin_32_FD_119764 | JGI IMG/M metagenome (GOLD analysis project Ga0181521, IMG submission 119764) | Peatland microbial communities from MTU Mesocosm Facility, Houghton, MI, USA - PEATcosm2014_Bin02_60_metaG | ecosystem: Environmental > Terrestrial > Soil > Wetlands > Peat | place... | reverse complement strand
CGACACAAAGACTATGAACCCGACCGTGCCGGACTCGGTGATCGCCGAGGCTTACGAACGAGATCCGGCCAGTGCGGCGGCTGAGTACGGCGCGGAGTTCAGATCTGACGTGGCCGGTTTTCTCGACCGCGCGCTGGTCGAGGCCGCGGTCGACGCTGACGTTGCCGTTCGGCCGCCTCGTGAAGGCATCAGCTATTTTTGCTTCGCCGACGTTGCTTCTGGCGCGCACGACGTCCTTCACAACTTCATGCGGGTTGAACGGCGCTTTGCGCTCGAAAAGCGCATCCAGCAAAACTAGATCGCCTTCCGCATGCGCTATGGCTGCGGTGAAGCTGTCGCCACCTCACTTAGTTTTGTAGCTGAGAGCCAGAGCGACGGTCGGAGATAAATACGCAGCTGGCTGGACGGTCCAGGCGTTCCAAGCCGCGGGATTGCCCTACCGCTATTCACTTCAAGATAGGTCAGAGATTTACTTGAACACTTTGCCCCTGTTCACCTCCGGCCGAGCTCGGTTACTCGACCACAACACGCGCCTGGTCGGGCAATTCGCCGCCCTGGAGCGCCGCACCTCCGCGACCGGCAGAGATCGTGTCGACCACCCCGCATCCGGCGGAGGCGCAGATGACGTAGCCAATGCCGCTGCCGGTGCATTAACGCTCGCGTCGGCGAAGGCCGACAGCGGCGTGGTCATCGCCGGGCCGATCATCGTCACTGCCGACTCGCCATACCCGGGCGGCCACGCCGAGTGGCGTCGGACGCAGGGCAATAATCCGTTCCCGCAACCGGGCCGGACCGATTTCACCAACCGTCAATAGAGAGTTCCAGCCAATGGCAAAGAAGAAGCGCGTGCCGTCGCGGCGCGCGAATGCAAAGCTGACACCGCATGATGCGGTCGCGGCTGCCGAAAAGGCGATCGCCGATATCGCCGCCCTTCAGGAAACCGCGGCGTTCCGCCAGATCGAGCTTGGCGAGCGGCAAAAGGCCGTCGCCTATGATGCCCACGTGTCGGGTGGCGAAGCGCGCGCCGAACTCGACCGGATCAACCAAGAAATCTTGCTCTCGCAATTGGAGCAGAGATCCCTCTCCGCGGCGGCCGAGGAGGCCACACGGCGCCTCGATCTCGCGCACCGCGGCGTCAAGCTCGCCGAGCAGCACGATAGAGCTCAGCGCGCTGCCGAGATTGCCAAACGCCTCGACGGCAAGGGCAAGCTCCTCGATCGCCTCGCGGTCGCTTTGGTCAAGACGCTGGACGACGTCGAGCGTTCACTTGCTGAAGCCCGGTGGCTCGGCGCAGATGTCCCCGGCGGGCGCAGAGTTACTCTGGCCAGCGCCTATGCTTGGCGGACCCTTGCCGATCGTTCCAGCTTACTCCGTAGCGCCGAGCTGGAGGCGCCCATCATGGCGCACCGCAAAGATTTCTCAGGGAATCTTGCCGCATGGCTGCGGCGACTCTCTGACTGGAGCGCCCGTGCCAGCGGCGACGTACTTCTCCCCGGGGGTGGCACGCGCATCGGCCAGATTCCTCCCAACCGCATCGGTCTGAAAATCCCCGAAGCCGATGGCCCCGATCCGGTGTCGGAGTCGGCGGTAGAGGCCGTTAGCGCCGATGCCGCGGAGCGTGCGGAGCCGGACGAGCTGGAAGCTATACTTGCGGCTTCCGAGCGCCCGCAGCGCTTCGCAATCCGCCTACCCGACGGCGCTGGTTACGATGTCGTTGAGGGCGAGAAATTGACCGAGCTGCTGCTGTTGCGATCGGATGCTGAAGCGCTCGCCGGCGGCGCTCCCGACCGGTTCCTTTGGGACATGGGCGGCAATCGGTTCACCGTCGTCGCTGGCGCAAAGGTCAATGCCGAGCCGCTTGATCGCGCGGCGGCTACACAGTTGGCGGAGGCCGTCTGATGGTAAAAATCCTCCGCGGCCTTCAGATCAATGAGGTCTCCTCCGTCTCGGCCGGCGCCGGCAGGGGCGTTCGCGTGGCGCTCATGAAGCGAGATGATGGCGCCGGCCAGCATCCTGTTTTGGCCCTCGGCGATGAGCTCGTGCGGCGCGGAATCGAGAAACCGGGCGAGGCCGCCACGCGGCGGGCGCTCGCTCTAATCAGAGGTGCGAAAATGGCGAAAACGGCTACTGATGGCATGCTGATTATCAAACTCGACGATGGCGGCGAGGTGCGGCTTCCCGACGATGGAACTTGGGACCAACCGCTCGCGGCGGCCGGCTGGAGTGAGCCGGCGGCGAAAGCCGTAGATGTTCTTGCGGTCGCGAAATCGATCGCCGCCGGCGAGATCCCGTCGACCGCGATCACCCGCCAGGAGTTCTATGAAACCTTGCGCGCAGAGGCGCTCAAGCGCTATCCGGCGATGACGAAGCAGCAGGCGGTCGCGCAATTCATCTCCGAAGATGACGACGGTCGACACCTGAATCAGGCGATGAAGGCCGCAGATGTTCTTGCGACTGGATGGCGGCCTCAGACGCAGACGACGAGCTACCGAGCCTTAGTCGCGATGGCACGCCGCTTGATGTCGGAATCGGACGATTTGTCTTACGCCGCCGCTATGGCGCGGCTGCTCCAGACAAACCCCGAGGCGATGCGCCTATTCCGCCAATCACAGCTGGAGCAGCTTAATTACCAGCGCCAACATATGGGGCAGCCAGTTCAGGAAATCGAGACCTTCCAGGATCCGCCCTATGTGTCCGCGGACAATGTGAAGCCCGACTACACTTATCGAACGAGCGGCAACACGAACGCGCTCAGCGCGGCCGGCCGCGCCGACGGCTACGCCAGATACAAATCCGCTGTGTCCGAGGTCCGCAAGTCGATGGGGCTAAGCGAACTCGAAGCACACCGCAAGGTTCAACGGGACGATCCCGAGCTTTGGTTCGCCGCGAAAGCCGCCGCCTGACCAAAGGTTTAGCGCGCGGGGGGGTGGCATGACCCCGCGCCCAGTGCAGCCGGCGGTCACTGCAAGAACACCGGCAGTCGGCGGCGGGGTTAACCTTCCCCCGCGCGGCCGGCAGGGGCGACGGTGAGGCGCCGCCCTCGGGCTTGGCGCCTCACCCCGCTCTTTCCTTTTGTCCTAGGTGATCATCATGGACGACGACCCGATCGGCGCTGTCATCGCAGCTGCCGACACCGCGCTTAAGGAATTTGCCGCGGCGGTCACCGCGCTACGCAAGACGGTGCGCGAGATCGCCGAATTCGGGGCCGGCCTGGAGCGGGCCGGCGCATTCCCGCCGCCCATGCCCCACGGGCGCGAACCGATAACGATTACGGACTGTTTGGACACACTGCGCGCCTTCCGTCGTTGGCTGGCGCGCGTCCAGGCCGCAACCATGATGAAAGGCCGGGACCGATGACCGACACCTATACCGTAGTCACCCGCTTGATCCTTGAAGATGAAGGAATGCGCGGCAAGCTCACGGCGATCGCTACCGCGCTGCGCGAGGTCGAGGCGGCCGAGAAAGGCGTTAAGGACGCGGCGCGCGGCATGTTTCCGTCGGCGATGATTGATCGCGCCACGCGCTTCTCTGAAGCGATGCAGAAAGCGCACGACCAGGTCAGCTATTTCGGCATGGCGGCGCGCAATACATCCGGGCCGGAAAGGCTCGCCGGACAATTGCGCGAAGCAAACGAGCAGGCACGCTCGCTCAGCACCACGATGGAGCGGATGCGCCGCAACGGCGTGATCGGCGGCAGCGGGGGCGGTCGGCCACCGCGCGGTCCGGGCGGCGAGGAAGAGCGTCGCGGCGGCGAGCGAAACGGCGGTATTTTCAACCGCGGCGCGCTCAACACGATTTTCGAAGGGCAGATGATCGCCCAGTGGGCCGGCGACTTCATGCGGCCCGCCATGGAACTCGGACATCAGCGTTATCTCGCGCTCCAAATGGGACAAAATCCCTCGGAAGTGGCCGCGCTCGAGAAAGCAGCCTTCCACACCGCGGCACATGTGCCCACGCTCTCGCCAGCGTCGTTGATGAAGATCGAGCGGGAGTTGATCCCGATCATGTTCCTATGGCCAGAAGGCCGGCGAGGGCAACCCGGCGCAGGAAGTGATCGCGCACCTGGCCGACGCGGCAAAGATGGACGCGATCTTGTCGAACACGCTGGGCACCGAGTCCGGCAAAGGCATGAGCCAGTACTATCAGGCGCTGCGGGCCGGCGAGATCATGAACCTCGGGCCGCACCCCGAGCGGCTGAAGGCATTCACCGAGGGAGTCATGAAAGCGGTGATCGCCTCCGGCGGCCGGATGGATGCCGAACAAATTCGGCAGTTCGCGTCGACCAGCGGCGCGGCCGGCCTGGCCCTCGATCCCGACTTTGTTCTGCGTTATCTGCCCGAGCTGATCATGGAGCAGGGCGGCTCCAAGGTGGGCACGATGACCGCGACGTTCATGCGCTCCGGCGTCGGCCGCACGACGCACGCGGCCGCGGAAGAGTGGGAGCGGCTCGGGTTGCTCGACCCGAACAAGGTCAGTTCGTCCGGCCACGGCGCGACGGCCGGTATGCACTTTGCCGCGGGTGCATGGCAGGATGAGTTCAACCGGTTCAACAACCCGGGAAAATACCTGACCGAGACAGTCGCACCCAAGCTGAAAGATGAGCAGGGGCCGATCGATTACCGCAAGGCTGCCGCCGGCGATCAGCACGAAATGGTGCGCCTGATCCGCGAGTTGAACGTCCTCTTCACCGACCGCAACGCCGCCAAGTTCGCCGAGCAATTGCTGCTCCAGGCTCCGGCCATGGAGAAATTCCACAACCTCACCGACCTGGTGAATGCCGACCTTGCAACCATGTTGCGGCTCGACCCGACGGCGGCCTGGAAAGCGTTCACGACCGCGACGGAGGGGGTACGCGCCGCGATTGTCAGCGATCAACTAATGGGGTCGCTGCCGGGGCTCAATTACGCCACTTACGGCCTCACGCACCTCGCCGAATACATCGCCGATCACCCGGCTCGTGCCGCGGTGGTTGCCGGCGTTGGGGGCGCTGGCGCGGTCGGTGCGATGGGTTATGCCGCGTGGGGCTTGGTGACCGCCGGCCCAGCGCTCAAGGGGTCTGCCGTCGCCCTCACTGAGGCCGCGGCGGCACTGACGCGGTCGGCGGCAGTACAGGCCGGCGAAGGTGGCGCCGGTGGCGCGGCAAAGCGCGCAATCGGCCCCGGCGCTGCTGGGGGGATTGGGCTGGCTGGTTGGCTCGGCATCGGCACCGGACTTTTGGGCGTCGCCGCGGCATACGACTTCTTGTGGGGGAAGTCTTTCGAGCACGCCAACAATCCAGACTTCCAGAGTCGCTTCACAGACCCGAGCATGCCGTTCGGGGACGGGTATGAGGCGGCGCGGGAGCAGTTGAAAAACGGCTATCTCGGGCTGCCCGATAGTGGGCTGGCGAGCGGTCTGCCGCCATACGGCACCTCGTATCCGCCGTGGACCGGCGCAACGGCGATCCCCGGCAACGGGCCTGATCTTTTTGCCGATCCGCTGGGCGGCGCGCCAGGCGGTTCCGGCCTTAGTGGAGTCGGCGACGCGATCGTCGACAAACTCAACAGCGTCATTCAATCGCTCGAGGTCGCGCTGTCTGGCGCCGTGACGTTGACCGGCGACGTTCATTTGAACATCCCCGGTTTTGGCGAAGCGATCGGCCGGCTCATAGCGCAAGGCCTGGCGCACGCGACCGGCGGTGCCGGAGCGGCACCGACGACCGGCGCGCGGCCAGACTTCTCGGGCGGTGTGAGCCTTCCGGGGCCGTTTTAGGCGGCGGGGTCTGAGATACCCGCCGGCTGCCAGGCCACGACGCGATCGAGCCGGGATAGCACGGACGTCCGAACGAAGCACATTAGGTTCGGGTCCGTTGGGTGTGCCAATCCGACGACCGGTTCGGCTTCGCTTTGCGGAGACGGCAACCACGCCCGCCAGTTCGGCGGCGGGGCGATCGACACGCGTTTGATGAAAAACCAGTCCGGCTTGCTCTTGAACTCTACCGTGACGAAGTCGCCCGTCAGAATCGTAGCGGTCTCCGACGCGATGGCGAAATCGCCTTCCATGGCGTGCGGAGCGCACCCGTCGCCAGTCACCACGACGGCATATGGCCCAGCGGCCGCGATCTCGTCGAGTGCGATCCGTGTTTCGGCTGTAACCTCAAGTCGAGTGTTGGTCATGTCGCGCCCCCGCGCCAAATGGCTGCCAGCGAGCGGGCTGGCGCCGGGAGCTGATAACGCGCTGTAAGACGCGCGGGCTTCTTCCCCTTGCGGGTCTTGTATCCGCCGCACTCCCGGCAGAGATAGCCGGCCCCGGACTGCGGGCGCAACAATACCGCCAATCTCGGGGGCGGTTCCCGCCTACAGACACCGATGGCGTTATCAGCGCCGCAAACAGGATGCGCCGAGTTCAACCCGAGCGCAAGCTTGGCCCGCCTGCCCTCATTCGTGGCCGCGGGGAATTGAGCATTGCACGGGTTGTTAATAGGCGTGGAGGATAGTACCTGTGTGTAGTACTGTTTGGGCGCCCGGCTGGGAGGGAGCATATTCTGACAGCCAGGAATGCGTTTTGCCCATCAAGGTGAGATAGCATGAGAAGCATCGATCTGCACGCTGAGCAGGATACTCTGTGTAGGAGGATCCACGAATTCGCCAAACTGGAGGCCGGTTGGAATGGCGACGACTCGGTTGCGCCAAACGAGGCCGTGATAGCTGAAGCGTGCAAGATTGTCCGCGAGCTCCCCGACAATGCCCAGCTGCCGCATGTCAGCCCCTCGGCTGATGGAGAAATCGGCCTGAGTTGGCTCAGCGGCAATAAGCGCTTGGAGGCCCTGATCCAGCCGGAGGGTTATCTCGTTCTGGTTAGGGCTCTCGATCATCAGCTAACGCCTGTTGCGGAAATTAATTTGCGCGAGCGGTCGTCATCCCCTCTCCTTGAAGAGGTTGCGGCACTTTACAGATGATGACGGTCGCTCCGGGCGGATGCCCGGATGAGGCAAACGTGCCCACGGGAGCGCCAGGGGCCATCTCGGATTCCGAGACGGTCGTTCGGGGCGTTGTGCTATCCGCGCACCTGCTCGACCAGAATGGCACCCTGATCTTGACCCCGGCCGCCATACGCGAAGACGATTTGGCGGCAAGAAAGGGCAGGTCCGTTTCGGTTCTTAGGGAGCCGCACACATCGCCCCAAGAGACAACGCGGCGTGCTCTGGCGCTAAACCAGCAGCAAGAATGGCAAGGCGATCCCGTGGTCGCACGGGCGAGAGTCGCCGAGCTTCGCAAACTTTTGGACAATACGAACAGTTGGCGTCTCGTCTGCGTAAATGCTGACCCGACGACGGCGGCTTTGGACTCCCTTGGCGCCTGCCCAACACATGGCAGCATCGTTCGCTCTGATCCGAAACCTAATGTGAAAGATCGCCTATCGTGGTTCGCTGCACGAATAGCGGTCGCGACAGCGTTCAACCTGGTGTCTCACGCCTCGGGAGGTCCGGTAACGCCCATCCCCTAGAGTGGTCGCCAACCGGTGAGAACGTCCATTAACTCGGGTTGGCGGGGCGCAACAATTTTCGGTCTCTCAAAGACTTAGGTGGCGTTTGCGGGCACGCTCACGCACCCCAGACCAACGCGGCCGGGAAGCTCGTCTATGACTTCAACAAGCTTTCCCTCACGCTGAATCGCTCGATTGGGAATTCCTCCACATCTACGCCTCGCTTTTTCGCCGCTTGCAGTTGATCACGCCATCTGTCCTTTGCGTATGGGCCGATGGCCTGATCGCATTCGAGGAAGATCTCGGTACTGCGGCCGATTTTTTCGGTTCCATCGGTTACCACGGGCCTGGTTTCTGGGTGATGTAGTCGCCACCATACGGCACGGATGACCAAATCCTCGCTGTAGGGCTCGGCCGTATCCGGTCGATTAATCGATATATAGCTTCCGACCCTTGGCACCTCGGGAAGCTCAAACTTCAACGAGTAGTCAGAACTGCGCTTTCCCAGCTCTCGTACCACCACGGTCACCTGCACCACGATGTATTCCTCTTCGTAGTTGCGCACGGAAAAGGTGCGCAAATCAAGATATGGTGTGCCGTTCGGTTCAGCAAGCCTAATCTAGGGGCTGCGCGATCGGTGGCGAGCGGCGGGGCCGCTCTAAATCGCATGTCCCCGTGTCGCATCCTTGTCGCAGGGAGTCGCCGTCGGCCATTGGAAATTCGCGGAAATCAGCCGAATTTGTCGCGGCCCAGTGCAACAAAAAAACGGCCCCGGATAGGGGCCGTGTCTCCAAAAATCTCAACAAAATCAAGTGGCTGGGGGACTAGGATTCGAACCTAGACTGGCGGAGTCAGAGTCCGCTGTCCTACCGTTAGACGATCCCCCACCAGCGCGGCAGGCGCGGCGGCCCTGATATCACACTGGCCCGGGGTTTGGTAGCGGGCTTGGATAGAGACTTACGTCGCGGAACTTCGGTTCAACGCGCTTGTGCGCTAGATTGCATCATGATGAACAGGGCGGCAGGCCGTGACCGGTAATCGCGGCGACGGTATCGAGGCGGCGCAATCCCCGGCGCGGGCTGTCGCGCCGCTCGCGGACGATGCCGCGCCGCGTCCCGCCGCGCCGAATTTCGCCGCGCTCGATCTCGGCACCAACAATTGCCGGCTGCTGATCGCGCGCCCCGCCGGTCCCGGCTTCCGCGTCGTAGATGCGTTTTCGCGGATCGTCCGGCTCGGCGAGGGGCTTGAGGCGACCGGCGCGCTCAGCGAGGCGGCGATGGCGCGCACCTTCGACGCGCTCAAGGTCTGCGCCGCCAAGATCGCGCACCGCCACGTCGCCGGCCTACGCTGCGTCGCGACCGAGGCTTGCCGGCGCGCTGTCAATTGCCGCGAGTTCGTGACCCAGGTGCGCGGCGAGATCGGCATCGATCTCGAAATCATCTCGACCGCGGAAGAGGCGCGGCTCGTCGTCGCCGGCTGCTCGCCCCTCTTGCACCCGCGCACCCCCTACGCGCTGATCTTCGACATCGGTGGCGGCTCGACCGAGATCGTCTGGCTGCGCCATGGCCGGCCGCCGGGCCGCAACTCGCGCCACCCGGCGCGGGCCGCCAAATTCGAGATTTTCGGCTCGATCTCGCTGCCGTTCGGGGTCGTCACCTTCACCGAGCGTTTTGGCGGGGTCGAAGTGTCGCCGGCGATTTATCGCGCGATGGTCGCCGAGGCCGAGGCGGCGCTCGCGCCGTTCGAGGCGCGCCATCAGATCCGCCGCCATATCGGCGCGCGGCGGGTGCAGATGATCGGCAGCTCCGGCACGGTGACGACCCTGGCCGGCATTCATTTCGCGCTGCCGCGCTACATTCGCGCGATGGTCGACGGCAGCACCCTGACCTTCGATCAGATCGACAAGGTGTCGCGTCACCTGGTCGGGCTCGACCTCGCCGGCCGCGCGGCGAGCCCCTGCGTCGGCCGCGAGCGCGCCGATCTGGTGCTGTCCGGCTGCGCGATCCTCGACGCGATCTGCGCGACCTGGCCAATCGGCGAGCTGCGCGTCGCCGACCGCGGCATCCGGGAGGGGATCCTGTTCGATCTGATGAACGGCGGTTCGGCCAATTAACCCGTGCCAAACCCTCACCCGCCTCGCTGCGCTCGGCAAAGAACGCTGATGGCTCGCGGTAATAGCGGCGGCGGCGGGCGGCAGCTGACGGTCAGGGTTCGAAAGACCCGCCGCCGCAAGCCGTCCTCGACCGAATGGCTGACGCGGCAGTTGAACGACCCCTACGTCGCCGAGGCGCACCGGCTCGGCTACCGCTCGCGCGCCGCCTTCAAGCTCGAGCAGCTCGATGCAAGATTTCATCTCCTGTCGCGCGGCCTGCGCGTCGTCGATCTCGGCTGCGCGCCGGGCGGCTGGAGCCAGGTCGCGGTCGAGCGGGTCGGACCGGCCGGCAAAATCGTCGGCGTCGATCTCAGCCCGACCGATTCGCTGCCCGGCGCGATCCTGCTGCATGGCGATTTCCGCGACGAGGCGACCGTGGCGGCGATTCGCGCCGCGCTGGGCGGCCCGGCCGACCTCGTGCTGAGCGACATGGCGGCGCCGGCGACCGGTCATGCCGCGACCGACCATCTGCGCGTCGTCGCGCTGGCCGAGGACGCGTTCGCCCTCGCCCGGACCCTGCTGTGTCCCGGCGGCACCTTTGTCGCCAAGGTGTTCCAGGGCGGCGCCGAGGGCGCTCTGCTCGCTGCGTTGAAGCAATCCTTCGCCGAGATCCGTCACGCCAAGCCGGCGGCAAGCCGCGCCGAATCGGCGGAGACCTATGTCGTCGCCAAGGGGTTTCGCGGCGGCGCATAGCCCCCCATATCTGCGGTCCTACGGGCGCTTGTTTCGCCCGCGACCCCCTGGTGTATAGTGCGCCGCCATCGATAAGGAGATGGCATGGAATTCCGACAGGCTCTGACTTTCGACGACGTTATGCTGGTCCCGGCGGCCAGCAGCATCCTGCCGGGCGACACCGACACAAAAACCCGCATCACCCGTGAGATCGAGCTGGGCATCCCGCTGATCTCGGCGGCGATGGACACGGTGACCGAAGGGGCGCTGGCAATTGCGATGGCGCAGGCCGGCGGGCTCGGCGTCATCCACCGCAATATGCCGATCGACCAGCAGGCCGCCGAAGTCCGCAAGGTCAAGAAGTTCGAGGCCGGGATGGTGGTCAACCCGGTGACGATCCACCCCAACGAAACCCTGGCCGACGCGCTGAAGCTGATGGCCGATTTCCGCATCTCCGGCATCCCGGTGGTCGAGAGCAGTGGCAAGCTCGTCGGCATCCTGACCAACCGCGACGTCCGCTTTGCCGACGACCCGCGCCAACCGGTCAGCGAGCTGATGACCCGCGACAAGCTGATTACGGTGCGCGAAGGCGTCGGCAAGGACGAAGCCAAGCGTCTCCTCCACCAGCACCGTATCGAAAAGCTGTTGGTGGTCGACGATACCTATCGCTGCACCGGGCTCATCACCGTCAAGGATATCGAAAAGGCGCAGCTTTTTCCCAACGCCAGCAAGGACGAGCACGGCAGGTTGCGCGTCGCGGCCGCGGTCGGCACCGGCAAGGGCGAACTCGGGCGCGCCGAGACACTGTTCGACGCCGGGGTCGACATCATGGTCCTTGACACCGCGCACGGCCATTCGTCGCGCGTGCTCAAGGCGGTCGGCGAAATCCGCAAGATGTCGAACTACACCCAGGTCATTGTCGGCAACGTCGCGACTGGCGAGGGCGCGCGGGCGGTGATCGAGGCCGGCGCCGACGCGGTCAAGGTTGGGATCGGGCCGGCGTCGATCTGCACCACGCGGATGGTCGCCGGGGTCGGCGTGCCGCAATTCACCGCGATCACCGACGCGGTCGAGGAATGCAGGAAGCACGGCGTCCCGGTCATCGCCGATGGCGGCATCAAGTTCTCGGGCGATCTGGCCAAGGCGATTGCCGCCGGCGCGGATTGCGCGATGCTCGGCTCGCTGTTCGCCGGCACCGACGAGAGCCCGGGCGAAGTGTTCCTCTATCAGGGCCGCAGCTACAAATACTATCGCGGCATGGGGTCGATCGGGGCGATGGCGCGCGGCTCGGCCGACCGCTATTTCCAGCAGGAAGTCACCGACACCTTGAAGCTGGTGCCCGAGGGGGTCGAGGGCCGCGTGCCGCACAAGGGCCCGGTCGGCAACATCATCTACCAGCTGATCGGTGGCCTCAAAGCCGCGATGGGCTACACCGGCAACCGCACCATCGCCGAGATGCAGCACAATTGCCAGTTCGTGCGCATCACCAATGCCGGTCTGCGCGAGAGCCACGTCCACGACATCGCGATCACCCGCGAGTCGCCGAACTATCGGCAGGACATGTGACGTGAACCGGACCGAGGCATTCGCGGAATTTCTCGCCTGTATCTCCGAAGAGGATGACCCAGCTATTTCAAAAGACATTGATAAGTTTATTCATGCCCATCTTGGTTTTTACAGCGATGACAAATGGGGCATCGGCACCGTCGCCAGCGAAAGGAAACGGCTTGCGGCGGCGTTTCTTGAAAGGGCGCAAGATACCGGGCTGACGCAGCTCATCTTGGCCAAAATTCTCAAACTCAATCCCGTCAGCTGAATTGACCCCAGGCGCCCGCATCGCCGCCGCGATCGACATCCTCGAGACCCTCGCTGCCGGCACGAAGCCGGCGGATGACGTCGCCGCCGGCTATTTCCGCGCGCATCGCTATATCGGCTCGAAGGACCGCGCCCAGGTCGCGCGACATGTCTACAGCGTGCTGCGCCACCGCGCCGCGCTCGATTGGTGGGTCGAGCGCGCCGGCCGGAGCAACATCGCCGCCGCGCCGCGTCCGCGGGTGATCGCCGCGCTGCTGCTCGCCGAGGGCTCGAAACCGGGCGACGTCACCGAGAGCTTCGATGGCGGCCGGTTCCGCCCGGCCGCGCTGTCGCCGGTCGAGGATCGGCTGGTGAAGGCGCTCGCCGGCCGCACCCTGCGCCATCCGGCGATGCCGCGCGCGGTCGCCAACGATCTGCCGGACTGGCTCGAACCGTATCTCGCCGCAATCTACGGCGACCGGCTCGAACAGGAGATGGCCGGCCTCAACGCGCCGGCGCCGGTCGACCTGCGCGTCAACCTGTTGAAGACCGACCGTGACGGCGCGCGCCGCGCGCTCGCCGCCGAGCAGGTCCACGCCGAGCCGACCCCGTGGTCGCCGGTGGGCTTGCGCCTCACTGAGCGCGCGCCGCTCTCCGGTCTCGCGGCGTTCAAGGACGGGCTCGTCGAGGTCCAGGACGAGGGCTCGCAGCTCGCCGCGCTGCTGCTCGGCGCCAGGCCCGGCATGCGGGTCGTCGATTTCTGCGCCGGGGCCGGCGGCAAGACGCTTGCATTGGCCGCGGCGATGAAAAACCGCGGCAAGCTCATCGCCTGCGACACCGCCGGCTGGCGGCTCGACCGCTCCGGCCAGCGGCTGCGCCGTGCCGGCGCCAGCAATGTCGAGCGCCGCGCGCTCGCCAGCGAGCGCGACCCGTGGGTCAAGCACCACGCCAAAAGCTTCGACCGGGTGCTGGTCGATGCGCCCTGTCTCGGGATCGGCTCGTGGCGGCGCAACCCCGACGCCAAATGGCGCGCGACCCCCAATGACCTCGCCGAGCTGCAAATCCGCCAGCACGACATCCTCCAAAGCGCGGCGCGGTTGGTAAAGCCGGGTGGTCGCCTCGCCTACGTCACGTGCTCGCTGCTGCGCGAGGAGAACGAGGCGCAGGCCGAGCGCTTCCTCGCCGAAACGCCCGATTTCATGCTGCTGCCCGCCGCCCGCGCCTGGGACGAGGCGTTCGGCACGCGCTGCCCCGGTGGCACCGACTTCCTGCGCCTCACCCCGGCGCAGCACGGCACCGACGGCTTCTTCGTCGCGCTGTTCGAGCGCTCGAAGCCGCAATCGCAACCAGCGTCCTTCGAGGCGCCTGACGGCGCGCCTCAGGATGAGGAAGGCTGTTAGACGGCAAGAAAGTCCCTCATCCTGAGGTGCTCGCGCAGCGAGCCTCGAAGGACGCACGGCGCCGATCCCGAGGAGAACCAATGACCGACCGCATCCTGATCCTCGATTTCGGCAGCCAGGTCACGCAGCTGATCGCGCGGCGAGCGCGCGAAAACGGCGTCTATAGCGAGATCCACCCCTACACGATGAGCGCCGACGCCATCCGCGCGTTCGCCCCAAAAGGCATCATCCTCTCCGGCGGCCCGGCCTCGGTCACCCAAGCCACCACCCCGCGCGCCCCCGACCTTGTCTTCACTCTCGGCGTGCCGGTGCTGGCGATCTGTTATGGCATGCAGACCATGTGCGCGCAGCTTGGCGGGCGGGTCACTCTCAGCGAAAGCCAGGAATTCGGCCGCGCGACCATCGACATCGTCGATGACAGCAAGCTGTTCCAAAACCTCTGGCCGAAGGGCGCCCAGGCCCAGGTGTGGATGAGCCATGGCGACCGGGTCGATGCCATCCCCGCCGGGTTCCGCGTCACCGCGGCGACCGACAGCGCGCCCTTCGCGTCGATCGCCGACGACCGGCGGCATTTCTACGGCTGCCTGTTCCACCCCGAGGTCGTGCACACCCCGCAGGGCGGCGCGCTCCTGAAAAACTTCACCCACAACATCTGCGGCTGTTCGGGCGACTGGACGATGGCGGCCTTCCGGCAACAGGCGGTGCAGCGCATCCGCGACCAGGTCGCCGGCGGCCGCGTCGTCTGCGGCCTCTCGGGCGGCGTGGACTCAGCAGTAGCAGCCGCCCTCATCCACGAGGCGATCGGCGAGCGCCTTACCTGCATCTTTGTCGATACCGGCCTGCTGCGCCTCGGCGAGGCCGAGGAGGTCGTGCGCCTGTTCCGCGGCCATTACAACATCCCGCTGATCCACAAGGATGCGAGTGATCTCTTCCTCGGCAAGCTCGCTGGAATCACCGACCCTGAGCAAAAGCGCAAGATAATCGGTTCGACTTTTATCGACGTGTTTGACGCCGAGGCGCGCCAGATCGGCGGCGTCGAGTTCCTCGCGCAAGGCACGCTCTACCCCGACGTCATCGAGTCGGTGAGCGCCACCGGCGGCCCCAGCGTCACGATCAAGTCGCACCACAATGTCGGCGGCCTGCCGGCGCGGATGAACCTCAAGCTGGTCGAGCCGCTGCGCGAGCTGTTCAAGGACGAGGTCCGCGAACTTGGCCGCGAACTGGGCCTGCCGCAGCAATTCGTCGAGCGCCACCCGTTCCCCGGCCCGGGCCTGGCGATCCGCATCCCGGGCGAGGTGACGCAAGAGCGCGTGCACATCCTCCAGCGCGCCGACGCGGTCTTCCTCGACGAAATCCGCAAATCCGGCCTCTACAACGAGATCTGGCAGGCCTTCGCGGTGCTGCTCCCGGTCAAGACCGTCGGCGTCATGGGCGACGCGCGCTCCTACGACAACGTCTGCGCCCTGCGCGCCGTCACCTCGACCGACGGCATGACCGCCGACTACTACCAATTCCCGCACGAAGTGCTCGGCCGTACCGCCACGCGCATCATCAACGAAGTGCGCGGCATCAACCGCGTCGTCTACGACGTGACCTCGAAACCCCCGGGCACGATCGAGTGGGAGTGACAAAGAAACGCGATCTAAAGGGCGGCACGGCGGGCGACCGGGTCAGCTCCGCCGGGCGATATTTTCGCCAAGCACCGCGAGGAGTAGGCCGAGGGTCGTATAGCCGAGGATTACCTCGGTGGTAACGATGATCTCGCCGGCGAGATTTGCCGGCTTCACATCGCCAAAGCCGAGCGTCGTGTAGGTAACAATTGAAAAATAGTACGGGGTGAACCAGGTCTGGGCGCTTTCCTTGTAGTTCAGAGTCTCGGGGAAAATCTTGTAAATCGTGCCATAGACGGCCGCCAGCCCCAAAGCAAGGATAGCGACGCGAAACAGGCTGCGACCGTAATTGATCAGGCCCCAGGCCCAAAACAGCGCCTCTCGCCACGAGTCTTTCAGATGAGCCTCAAGGGCGTCGAGAAAATCCTGATCGGCGGCGGCGCGCCGGAACAGGGCGTTGCCATAGCACGAATCGAGACCCCGGATACCTAGGTAGCATCCCCGCATCGTGCTGAACTGCCATATGACATTGGTCAATTCCGCATTGCTCAGATCGGCCAGGCTGAGGTTGGTCTTGTTGAGATTGGCCCCGCTCAAATCCGCGCCGCTGAGGACCGCCCGGCTGAGATTGGCCTCCGTGAAATCCGCCAGGCTGAGATTTGCTCCGCCGAGCGTTGCCGCGATAAGGCTGGCGCGGCGGAGATCCGCGCCGCGGAGGTTGGCGCCGCTGAGGGTAGCGCCACGGAGATAGGCCCCGCCGAGGTTCGCGCCGCTAAGGTCCGCCGAGCGGAGCGTTGCTCGGCTGAGGTCGGCCGCTCCGAGGAACGCCCCGCCAAGGCGTGCCTCGCTGGCGTCAGCGTCGCCGAGGCTCGCCCCGGTCAGATTGGCCATGCTGAGGTTCGTTTTTGTAAGGTCTGTGCGGTCGAGAACCGCCGCGCTGAGGTTCGCCCGGCTGAGGTCCGCCTCGGCAAGCACCGCGCCGGCGAGGTTGACGCCGCTGAGATTGGCACCGCTGAGGTCCGGATTGACCGCCGTATGTTGCCTGCGCCACGCGTTCCAGGCGTCGGCTCCCTGCCGCAGGAGAATAAGAAGCTGGCCGTCGACCATCAGCGGAACTTATGGCGGCAGTTTGGGCCCGATCGCGTCTTCGATCGCTCGGGGCGGTGCCAGCGTGTATAGCGGCGATGTTACGCTGCCGTGACTATCCGGCGGGTGCGCATCTCCTGGCGCCTGCGAGTGGGAGTGATTTTGAGTTGAACTACCGCCTGGTCTAATTATCGGGAGCCACCCAGGAGCGAGCATCCGCCATGCGCATCTCCGTCACTGACGCCAAGGCCCAGCTGACCGAGCTGGTGCGCCGCGCCGAGGCCGGCGACGAGATCGTGTTGACTTGCCACGGTCACCCGGCGGTGCGGTTGGTCCCGATCAAGCGAGAGCTTTCCCGTGAAGCCCGCAGGGCGCTGCTCGAAGAGTTGCAAGCGGCCAATCCTACTCCCGGCCGAGCGCCGCGCGCAGTCAGGACTTCCTCTACGACGAGTTCGGCCTGCCGAAGTGATCGTCGCCAATTTTTCGTGTGTGAGCCAAGTCACGCTTCCTAGGGGCTTCTCAATTCATAGTGCGTCTCCCGGCGAGAGAAAGTTCGCCTTAACTGCCCAAATGAGGAGACCCGTTATGGTGATCATATATGGCCACGTCGGAAGTGATGCCGGATGGACTGAAGTTGACACGTTGACCGGCAAAGTCATCATATATCCGGGAAACCGGGGAGGTGGTAGAACATTCGACGAGGTTAGGAACGCGGCGCTTATCATCAAGCACGCAGCTGAGATAAAGGATACCGAATTTCAGAAGCGCACGGTTCAAGCCGCGGAGAGTATTTAAATAAGAAAACCGAAATATTAAGCTCGAGCGGTAATATCATCGCGATTTTCTAGCGCCCTGGGGAGTGCGACCACGAGCATGTCGCATGCCATGCTCGTGGCCCTCGGGAAGGATAAAGTTGGATACCTCCAAGAACCGCGTTTTCCGGACGGGATGAGGGTCGCATCTCGGTTGCAGCGGTGAGGCCGGGGTCCACCGGCCATCGGGCTAGCGGCACCAGCCGGGTTTGTGACTTCGTCGT
>Ga0181521_10003938_pt1 | contig 17219 bp, 15 predicted proteins | sample PEATcosm2014_Bin_32_FD_119764 | JGI IMG/M metagenome (GOLD analysis project Ga0181521, IMG submission 119764) | Peatland microbial communities from MTU Mesocosm Facility, Houghton, MI, USA - PEATcosm2014_Bin02_60_metaG | ecosystem: Environmental > Terrestrial > Soil > Wetlands > Peat | place... | reverse complement strand
TCCGAGGAGTCCGATGAGACTGCCGATAGCGGTTCCGCCGACGGTGCGTACGGGAAAGTCATCCTCCGACTTCTTTACCGTGACCGTGCCGCCGGCGCTCTTCCCGATTACAGCTTCAGCGTGAATCGTAATGCTTCCCTCCGCGTCGAGCTGGCTGAGGGCACGCGATCCTTCATAGGCCTTCGATTCTTCATCAAAGACTACAACGAGCATTCTTTCCATGGCTATGCGTCCTTTCTCCGATGCGTAGTTCCGTTCACGCGTGTTTGAGAGTCATTCCACCGGTTAAACCGTGTATCGTATTGCCGAAACCGATCAGTGCGACTCCGTCGAAAACAAGATCAACGCCGATCGCGAATCCAATAAACCAGACGCTGACAACAGGCCACTGGACCAACAGCATGACCCCGAGGGCCACAGAGACGATCCCGGAGAATACTGCCCAGCCCCATTGGGGAAACTTCGCCATGCTGAAGCCGACGGCGCGGAACATTCCGCCCACGATGAAGAACGAAGCCAGCACCAGAGTAAGGCTTTCAGCGCCGGTAACCGGATACCGAACGAGCAAATATCCAGTGAAACCCCGGAACAGCGCACTGAGCAGATAGAGGAAGAATCCGCTCCAGGTCCCGGTAGTGAACGCTTGTACCAGCGCGAATAAGCCGCTGATCAGCAGCATCCAGCCGAAGACCAGCACGCTGGCAAAGGTTGCGGTGACGTCAAAAGCAATACAGGCCGCTCCAAGAACGACGAACAAAATTCCAAGGGCGAGGAACCAGCCCCAGGATTTTCTAACCTCTTCGACGCCGGCCAGAAATGGGTTGTCGGTAAGTTCAGACATTTTGTATCTCCTTTATCGTGAAATCAGATTACGGATTCCGGGCGCAAGCACGGCAATCGTCGCCGGAAAGTCCGTTCGTACAATTTCCAATAAGGCAACAGGGGGTCCATTGCAAATTGTGTGAACCGGGCCTCGGGGACGCCCCGGAGCAGGTTCCGGCGGTTGCACCTGCAGTCTCGCTGTTTCTCGCCAAACATTCTCATGGAAGGAGTTCGGAATATTACGGCCGACACCAGGAGTCTTGATTTGAGGCGGGAAACTCTGGATCGGACTTGGAACGGCTCCGGATTCGCCCCCGGCACCGCACTGACGCCGTTGCGTGCGCGGGCGAAAAGGCCCACTTTTGGGTCATTAAGCGCACCCTCGGAGAAATCTACGGAATGAAGCGGATCGATTGAACCATGTGATCGTACGTCGCGCGGGTCTCGTCCCAGTGTGACTCCGGTGAAATAAAGATTAAGTAGAACAGGCCCTCGGGTCGAACGATCGTGACGAGCATATCCCTTTCGGCTCCGCCAAACGGGGAGTTACTGGTGAGGTGCGTTATCAGAGCAGGCTGCTTGTCGGCATCGCCGTTATTCTGGTTCCACGAATTTTTTATCCCCGGATCCACGCTGCGCACGCGCTGTATCAGGTCACCGGTCGCATCGCTCAAAGAAGACCGGTCGGGGTCCGTGAAGAAGTAGCCGAAAATCGAGCCATATCCGATTGCGGGATCGCCGTTTTTATCAACAACTACGCCCTTGTCCGGTGCGAGTGTGACCATTGGCGATTCCGAATCGCCGGACACCTGCCAGCCGGATGGATACTCGATCGAGAATTGGGGCGTGGTCAACTTCTTGTAACCAGTAATGTCCGCGTTGGCAATCCCGATATCGTTCGACCTGAAATCCGGCGGCGGAGGCAGCTTCGCGATGACCATCTGCACACGCTCAAAGTCCCGGTTGTCCGTTGTGTATGTTCGACCGGGCAAGGTCCGCGCCTCGGCATTGATCGCCTCGACGCGATTCGCGGGGCTGGGGTGATCGGAAAGGAACTCGGGAACCCCAGGTCCGCCCTGAGCCTCGAGCTTATCGAAGAAGCGCGCGAGTTGCGCCGGATCGTAGCCCGCTTCGGACATAATGTGCGCGCCCAGCGCGTCCGCTTCGCTTTCATCCGTTCGGGAATACTTGAGGAAAATTCCATTGAGCCCGACGCCAAGTCCAACGTTGATAAGGCGGCCGAGCATCGTAAGACTGTTCAGTGCTCCGAGGACAAGAGCGGGTTTTGCGATGATATTCGCTTTCGACAACTGATTGGTGCCATGTCGCAACACGACGTGCGAGATTTCATGCGCCAGGACGCCGGCCAGCTCGCCTTCATTGTCCGACGCCTTAATCAGTCCGGTGAAGATGAAGGTGGGCCCGCCGGGAAGCGCGAACGCATTGATTTCTTTATAGTTCAGAAGAGTAAAGCTGAACGGAAAGCCGGACTGCGAGGCGCTCGGCGTTCGTGCGAGCCGGGCGCCGATTTTCCGGACGTAAGCCTGCAGGTCCTTGTTCTGAACTTGCTGAAATTGCTGCTTGACCTGTGCAGCCGCTTGTTTGCCCAGCTCAATGTCCTGTTGTTTCGAATATGTGTTGAATCCGGGTTTGAGCGGGTCTCCGGGATTGCGCGCGAGTGTTACATTCCCGGCGCTGACGAAGAGAATGATTGCGATTGCGGTCTTCAGGGGCGATAGTCGCATGTTGCGCCTCCACATTACTTAAACTCCTTGATCAACGCATCAAGCTGCACCCGGAACGATTTGTCCCAGGGCGTTACGGGCGGGATTTTCCGATTGATTCCAAGCAACTGGTAGACGGCCATCTGAGCCGCTCTTACGGAATATTCCACCGTAAAAACGACATCGTCGGGAATCTCGACGAACTGGCTGACGAACGCCAGATTTTTCGATCCGGCGGGAACGGGCAGCGGGCGGTCACCGCGCGTCCGGGGCATGAACATGCTGGTGATGTAGGGCATTCTGCAGGGAATACAGTAGGCCGACGCAACGGTCTCCGGATCGAAGCGGAGGTGCCCGCAGAGTTCCTGAAGAATTTCCGCGCCATTGCACTCGTCCATCGGCTTTGGTACGAAGTTACCCACCCGGTCCGGAAACAGCGAATATCCCCAGAACACCTGCACGCCCTCAGGCTGGTTCGGGAAATGAGGTTGAAAGGCCAGCACGATCGACATCAGCCAATTCGAGTCCTTGAACGTTACGAGGCCGCCCGTACCTGGCTGATTCCCGCTGAACTGAATCATCTGGTCGAAGAATGCAGGATTTTTCAGCGTGACCGTAAACGACTCCCAACAAGACTGCGCGATGCAGCTGTTAAAGACAGCGGGATTGCCAAACAATGCCCAGGCGTCCGCCAGTTTTTCCCAAAGAGTCCAGCCTCCGCTGTCCGCTTTGGTGAGTTTTGGAGGCGGGTGAGTCATCGAACCCAGGCTGGAAGCATCGGTCATAGAGGCGTTTTGCAGGAAGACCAGGTCGCCGTCATTTAGGGCGATCACTTCCCTTTTTCCTTGCCGCCGGCACTGGATGCCGGTCACGATGAATGTGCAGTCTTCGACTTTGTGATCGAAATCTGTCACCTTGCAATCCGCTACCAGACGAACGCCCTGGGCTGCGAGCCAGCTTTGCAAAGGCAAAACCAGGGAGTCGTACTGGTTGTAGATGGTCCGTTTCACACCCGCAAGAGTGTCCAGCCGGGAGAATTCGAGCAAAAAGCGGTGCATGTAACGCCTGAACTCGACGGCGCTGTGCCAGGGCTCGAAGGCGAATGTGGTGGACCACATGTACCAGAACTCCGTCTCGAAGAACGAGGGCGAAAGGCAGTCGGTGATGCGACTTGCGGCCAGCGTATCTTCGTCGGTCTGGCTGAGTTTCAAGAGCTCGGCGCGGTCCTGCATGGAGAAACCCATCGAAGCCACCGGGACCTTCGCGCGACGCCTGTCAACAAGCCTCGCCATCGCATCCGAGCGGTGCCTCTCATTGAACTCCACGGTTTCGTCGAATACGCTCTTGCCAGCGTTGTTCAGCGAAGGAACAGATTTGAAGAGATCCCAGGTGCATTCGTAGTTGTCGGTTGTCAGCATGCGCCCGCCGCGCATGGAATACCCGGCGGCTGGATCCCCGGCGCCGTCCAGACTCCCGCCCATTACGGGCGCTGCTTCAAGGATCGAGATGTTTGCGCCGGGCAGGCCGCCATCACGGATCATGAAAGCGGCCGCGGCCAGAGATCCGATGCCCCCGCCCACCAGCCAGGCCTTGGATTTCATGCTCATGTCGTCCCGCCCTGGACCTTCCTCCGAGCATATCCGGGACCAAAGCAGTATGCGTGTAACACAAGCATCGGGCATCGGTTTGGCCTGCTGCTTGCTCTTACAGCGCGACGAGGAGCAAGTCAATGGCTACCAACACTCAGGCATTAAAAGACAAAGCGATGACAGATTTTGAGGCAGGCAAAAAGGCCTTCCACGACGCCAGGGCGAAGGCGCAAACCCGAATCGATGCAGCCACGGCGGAGATTAATAAACTCCGTGCCGATTTGAAAACCCAGACCGCTGAGGTCAAGGCGAAAACGGTGGCTCGTATCGACGAAATAACTAAAGAGCTGGATGCGACCCGTAAAGAAAAGCAGGACAAGATTGAAGCGCACCTCAAGGCACTTCACACTGAGATGGATTCGATCGAGGCGGAGCTGAAGCACGCAGCCGCGGAACGAAAGCCGGCAGTGGAGGCGAAGGCCAAAGCTGTCCGGGAAGAATATGAGTCCGCGCGGAAGGCTCTGACCGCAAGCCTGGAAGCCGACCTCACCGAGTTGAAGGCGCGGATCAGCGCCGCTTCCGACGCGGCTGCCGGGAAGAAAGAAGCCGCGAAGTCCGCGATCCAGACGAAGATCGCCGACTTGCACGCCAAGTACGATGCGGCCCAAAAGAAAGTCCAGGGGCTGAAGGGCGCGAACGCGACAGCCTACGATGAGCTGCGTCGCGGAGTGCAAACGGCAATCGCAGACGTCAGGACCGCCGTGCACAAAGCTCACGCGGATATTTCGGCTGCTGCATGAAGGAGGCTCCCCATGGAAAAGATGATCGTGATCGTCTTTGACAACGAACAGAAGGCACTTGAGGGTTTGGAAGGCATCCGGTGGTTGGACAGTGACGGCACGATCTCCGTTTACGGAACCCAAACGGTCGTAAAGCAACCCGATGGTTTTATCCGCGTGGTTGACAATCCCGATCTGGCGGGTTTCCCGGTAGCCCCCGCGGGTGGTGCCGCGGTGGGCGCCATCGTGGGGCTTCTGGGGGGACCCGTGGGTGTGCCGGTTGGCGCCGCTGCCGGAGCAACCATCGGGGCCATCGGCGATATGGAAGACGCTGGGGTGACTGACGCATTCATCAACGAGATTGGAAAAGCGCTGACACCCGGCAAGGCCGCTATCGTGGCGAACATCGCGGAAGAATTTGTCACGCCGCTGGATGCGCGAATGGAACGGTCGGGCGGGGTGGTATTCCGTCAGATGCGCTATGTCGCGGAAAACATGCAGGACGACCGCGATGCCGCCGCGCACCAGGCCGAGATGGAACAACTGAAAGTGGAACGGGCGCAGGCGCGGTCGGACCGGCTGGCAAAGATCGACGCCCGGATCGATCACCTGCGCGTCAAGCTGGAAAACGCGATTGAGCGAAAACGCATCAAGATGCGATTGCGCGAGCAAGAGCGGGAAGCGAAGGTCAAGGCGCTTCAAACGAAGGCGGATCGTTCGGAAGGGGAAGTCCGCCGGCGGCAGGAGGCTCGCATAGCCGAACTCCGTCACGACTACGCGGAGAAGGCAGGCGTGCGTTAGCGGCTGCATCCGGACTTGATCGCTTCGTTAACGAACAAGCGTGCCGAAGGTGCCGTTTTACAGAGGAGAAACGATTATGGAGAAATTGATTGTAGCCGTATTTGACAGTGAAGCGAAGGCCTTCGAGGGCCTGCGAATCCTCGGGGAGCTTCAGGATGAGGGCCATATCTCGGTTTTTGAATCGCGAGTTCTCGCCAAAGACCGAGGCGGCGTTGTGCGCGTGCTCGACAGCGCCGACCCGCAGAGTGTTCCGCTGGTCGCCGGCGGCACTGGCATAGGTGCCCTCGTGGGTCTCCTCGGAGGCCCGTTGGGCATACTCGTAGGCGCCGCCGCGGGAACATTGATCGGTTCCATTATCGACCTGAACGACGCCGGCGTAACGGAAGAGTTTGTCAGCGACATTGAGACAGCACTGAGGCCGGGTAAGTTCGCTGTGGTAGCCGACATCGTTGAAGAGTGGATGACGCCTCTGGACACGCGCATGGAAAGTATCGGAGGTGTGGTGTTCCGGCGGGCGCGCACGTTCGTGAAAACATCGCTGGACGACCGGGATGCAGCGGCGAACCGGGCCGAGATGGAGCAACTCAAGGCGGAACGGGCCCAGGCGAAATCGGATCGGCTGGAAAAGATCGATGCCAGGATCGACCACTTGCGTGCAAAGCTGGAAAGCGCCATCGAGCGCAGGCGCATTAAGATGCGATTGCGCGGGCAAGAGCGGGAAGCGAAGATCCAGGCGCTGCAGGCGAAGGCAAATCAGGCGCAAGGCGAAGTTCGCCGGCGGCAGGAGGCTCGCATAGCGGAACTCCGGGCCGATTATGCAGAAAAGGTGGCCGTGGGTTAGTCAGGCCCTGCGTTCCGACTCCATCGCATAACGAAGAAGCTCTGAGGGAGACAGGGAAATGAATCAGGTGCAGGTATTGGCGATCGAGATTCCGCGCGAACTCGCGCAGAATTGGGGATGGTTCCTGGCTCTCGGTATCGGCCTCGGCCTTTTGGGACTTCTCAGCATTGTGTATTCGATCAGAGCAACAGTCGCCTCCATATACTTTTTCGGAGGGTTGCTGCTGGGGGCGGCTGCGATCGAGTGCGTGAACATGGTCATGGTGGGAAGGTGGAGCGGCCTTTTCCTCCATCTGGTCGGCGCGCTGCTTTTTGGCGTCACTGGCTTTCTCCTGCTCAAGCACCCGCTGATCAGCGCGGAAGGTATCACCATGCTCATGGCGGCCTTTTTTATTGTCGGCGGCACATTTGAAGTGATTGCTCCGCTTATTACTGGTTTGCCGGACACGGGCTGGCACGTGCTGAACGGCGGTATCTCGATACTGCTCGGGATCCTGGTTCTCGCGCAATGGCCAATTTCCGGCCTTTGGGCCATTGGAACTTTCGTCGGCATCGCCCTGGTGTTCCACGGAATCACCTGGACGAAATTTGCGCTTGGCCTGCGGGCGATTCAGTAGTGTGCCGTGGCCGGTACCACTTGAAATAAACGAGGGCGCCAATACCGGTCGCCACTGACACCCCGATCAAGAAATACGTTGCTGGCTTGTAGTGTCGCGCCAGGAAGGCGATCATTTGCGCGCCATAGATTCTGCCCAGCCAGGCCACAGTATAGAAACGTATCGCGCGCCCCGCCGTCAGCGCAAAGAAAAACTTCTTGCGCGGATATTGCATGATCCCAGCGGCCATCAGGAGTCCGATGAAGGGGAACGGCGCTGGCAGGATAGAACCGGTGAACACCATGATGAACCCTCGTTTCTCGAAGCGCTCGTAGAGTTTTTCCGCCCGCGGTTTGCCTATTTTCTTTTCGAGGGTCGCTTGGCCGCCTTTTTCGGCGAGCCGATAGGTCAGGTAGCCCCCCATCACCTCCCCCACGGTAACCAGGAAGGCATACCAGGCCCACCATTCGCGGTTGGACCCGGAAAGCAGGATGAGGGATATGTCCACAGTTCCCCCCGGGGCGGAAAGGACAGGGGTGTTGTCCCAGAAGCCAAGCAGGATCAACCCAGGTCCGCCCAGCCGGTGGATCCATTTCCATACCGATTCCGAAACTATAAACAGGGAAAAGATTTTCATATGCGAGCCGGCACGTAAGCGGGCGATTTATCCGGAATTATGCCGTGGCCGGTACCATTTGTAATACACCAATGCGCCGATGCCCGCCGCCACTGCCAGCGCGATGAGGACATACATCGCCTGCTTGTAGTGCCGCGCGAAGAAGGCGATCATTTGCGGGCCATAGATCCTGCCGAACCAGGCCACGGCAAAGAAACGTATGGCACGCCCCGCCGTCAGCGCAGAGAAAAACTTCTTGTGCGGATATTGCAAAATCCCCGCGGCCATCAGGATGGAAGTGAAGGGGAACGGCGGCGGCAGGATGGCGCCGGTAAATATCGTAATCGTCCCCCGTTTCTCGAAGCGCTTGTAGACTTTTTCGGCGCGCGGTTTGCCCACTTTCTTTTCGAGGGTTTCCCGGCCGCCTTTTTCGGCCAGCCGATAGGTCACGTAGCCCCCAAGGACCTCCCCCACTGTAGCCATTAAGGCGTACCAGGCCCACCATTCACGGTGATGTCCGGAAAGCAGGATGAGGAATATGTCCACGCTTCCAGGCGGGGCAGAGAGGATAGGCGCGTTGTCCCAGAGGCCAAGCAGGATCAGCCCGGGTCCGCCGAGCCCGTGAATCCATTTCCATACCGATTCCGAAATGATCAACAGGGAGAAGAGTTTCATATGCGGGCCCGGGGCGCACGCAGGTGTTTCAGCGGCGGCGATACAACAGGCTAAGCAGGAAGATTGCGCCCGCGGTAGTGACGATGAACGGACCGGTTTGACGATGATTGTGAGTGGCCAAAGCGGTCCCGGCCAGCGTGGCGGTGAGCGCTGCGACAGTCGCGACAATCAACATGCCGTTCAAGCTCTTCGACACTTGTTTCGCTGTCGCTGCCGGGATGATGATCAATGCGCCCATCAGCAGCGCGCCCAGGTATCGCAGCCCCAGCGCGATCGTGAGGGAAAACATCTCGAGGTACAGAAAGTCCAGAAGTCTTACCCTGATGCCGGCAGTCCGGGCGACTTCAGAGGAGACAAGCATGACCACCAGCTTGTTCTTCTGCGTCAGAATAAAGGCGACGACAAGACTAGAACCCGCTACGCCAAAAATGACTTCAGCGCGGCTCAGAACGCCCGCCCCGCCAAACAGCGCGTCGATCAGTTCCTCTCCCGAAGCCATCATGCTGCCGATGGCAAGCGCGACCGAAAAAACCACTCCGACAATGGTTTCGGTGGCGACATGTGCCTGCCCCTCGAGGGCCCAGACGAGAAGAGCTCCAAAAAACAGCATGGTCGCGGCGCCCAGCAGCGGATTGAAACCGAATGCGAGCGCTATGCCGATGCCGGGCAGCGCCACGTGTGACAACGCATCGCCCGCCAGCGCCATCCGGCGCATCACTGCAAAGCAGCCAACCAAACCGGACGCAGTCGCCATTGCGATCGGTAGTAACAATGCTTCAGTGGTCATGGGCTTCAGTGGTCATGAATGTGATAGTCGACCGGAGCTCCATAGATATCCCGGAGTAAGTCGGGAGTAAGAATTTCTTTTGGAGCGCCGATATGCGCCGTGCCCCCGCCGAGGCAAAGAACGTTGTTTGCATATCGATAGACGACCGAGAGTTCGTGTGAGATGAAGAGAACAGTCAATCCGCGATCGTGCTGCAGGCGGGCTACCAGTTCATTCAACTGTCTCTGGCCCGGTTCGTCAACTCCCGCCGTCAGCTCATCGAGCAGAAGAACGTTCGGGTTTCCCAGCAGCGCGAACGCGATCAGCAGGCGCTGAAACTGTCCACCGGAGAGAGTCCCGATCGGGGTCTTCGTAACTTCAGAGGAAATCCCCACGAGCGTGAGCATTTGAGAGATATCTTTGTCGGAAACCGCGGTCAATGTTTTTCGCGTCGCCAGAAAATCGAGCGCTGTAATCGGAACGTCACGGTCGAGGTCCAGTTTTTGCGGAACATAGCCGATCCTGACGCCCTCGGCCCAGCGAACGGTACCCCTGGACGGAATAGCGCCGATGATGGCCCGAAAGAGGACCGTCTTCCCGGCGCCATTTGGCCCGATAACAGCAAGCGACGCGCCACGAGCCACACTGAAGCTCAATTCGCGCAGGGGCTGAACGTTTTCGAAGCGGACGCTCAGATTAGTCACTTCGAGGATGTTCATCGAATCCTGCGCTTCCCGCCTATTAGAGTACATTCGTCATGTCACTGGTAAAGAGTCCCTGCGATTCAATAACCGCTCCCTCACGGTCAACGGCTCGGTAGATTCACGCTCGGATTGGGTGAGAAGGACCGAACATTCCTCAAGAATGGGCGATATCGCCCAAACGAGACAGCGGGGATCAGAGGCATACCTCAGCATTCACATGGACTTACATTCCGTGGCCAAACGGGATTCAACTTGCCATTTCTTCAGTGCGCCGCGCCAGGTTTGTCAGGCGGAGGCATGCAACATAAAGAGGAGAATCCCAGACACATGAAAACCGTGAAAGAAAGTGACAGGCAAATTCGGGATGGCGTCCTGCTGCAGCTCGAATGGGATCCGCAGGTCTATTCCGACGACATTGATGTCGCTGTGGCGGATGGCATCGTAACATTAACCGGGTTCGTTCGCAGCTACGCCGAAAAATATGCGGCTGAGAAGGCGTCGCAGAGCGTTTATGGCGTCCAGGCCGTCGCGAACGACATCGAGGTGAAGCCGGCAAGCGTGCGCACGGATCCCGAGATTGCCAGGGATGCCATTCAGGCTATGAAGATCGATGCCACGGTGCCTAACGATAAGATCAAGACCCTCGTCGACGGCGGTTTTGTGACGCTTGAAGGCACGGTCGACTGGGACTTCCAGCGGCGGGGAGCCGAATCGTGCGTGCGCAACGTGGCTGGCGTGCGTGGCGTGGTCAATCACATTAAGGTCGAGCCCCGCGTCTCAGCGGGGGACGTATCCAAAAAAATCGAAGAAGCCTTGCACCGTAACGCCCAACTGGATTCCCGCCGCATCACCGTTCTGGCGACGGACAGCAAAGTTCATTTATATGGAAGCGTGCGCTCGTGGGTCGAGCGCGAAGAAGCCGAGCGAGCCGCGTGGGCGGCGCCAGGCGTTGCCGAAGTGATCGATCACATATCCGTTGTTCCGTAGCGTTAGCAAAAAAGAAAGAATAAGGGGAAATCATGTCAAACGTAGCAGTTGAAAAAGTTGATGGGAAGAAAGTCGGGACCGCCTCGATTTTTCAGGAACTGAATGCTCTCTCCGAACGGATTCGCCAGCGCGCCTTCGAGATATTCGAAGGACACCAGGGCGGCGACGGATTCGCCACGGAAGACTGGCTCAATGCGGAGCGCGATCTGCTCTGCAGTTGTGAAGCCGACCTGGTCGAGCAGGGCGGCAAATATCAAGTGCGGATGAATGCTCCGGGATTCGAACCGGGCGACATCAAAATTACGGCCCTGCCGGACGCCCTGATCGTCACAGGGGAATCCACACACACGCACAATAAGAACGATGGCGACGTCCAATTCTGTGAATTCGGCCAGAAGACGCTTTTTCGCCGCTTTGATTTGCCCAAATCGATCGACCCCGATAAGGTAACGGCAGATCTGAATAAAGGCGTGCTGTAGTTGACGGCGGCCAAGGCCAAACAAGCGGCTGTACAAGAGCAGAAAGCCATCGCCGCGTAATCCCGCGTCAGGCTTCTTTGGCGCGCGACCTTGGGGGTCCATCTTCCAGGATTTTGCGAATCGGAGGGGCTGACAGGAATATCTGTCGAAGTTGCTCTTCCGCAGGCAGAGAATTCGCGAGCTTCATAATCGTTTCTCGGCTGAGCTCCAGGTGGTGCTCAGCCAACTCCCGGCCGCCCGAGTTACGGTAGAGTTCGAAGGCGGTCGCGTGAACGCGCCAGGCAGCGAGGGGAACCTCGAAACCTTCCATTGCAGACAACCCCTGGGTAATGCACTCCTGTGCTCTGTTCGAATCGAGTTCCGCCATAGCTACACGGGCATTGGCTTCCCAGGCAAGCGCCTGCCAGGTGCGCTCCGCAGTGGCCAGCGTGACGCTGAGAAACCGCTCGGCTTGGGAACGCGCTTGTGCAAGGTTTCGCTCCGCAAGCCAAAGTTCGGTAAGAGCGAATTCCAGGGGTATGCGCCAGTACCAGTCGTACGCCGTCTTCTGGCGATCCATCTCGTCCCTGGCCGCGAAGAGGTACTCACGAGCGCGATCGTATCTTCCCAAAGCTACCTCCGCCGAACCTCTCAGGACCAGGGACTGGCGGAAAGGCCATGGAAACGGGGGTGGAGAGCCTGATGCAAGGCGCAGCGCAGGATCCCGGATCAGGGGAACCGCCGACTCGCAGATTGCCAGGACGCCGGCAAAATCGCAGGCCTGAAGATGCAACCAGGCGCGGCAGACTTGCAAGGCGTGCGCCCGGACAAGGTAATCTTCATTCCTTTGCGGCGTGGAGATCGCGTGCTCGAGCTCCTGGGAAGCCTCGCCCCACTCTCCCAGGAATTGAAGATCGAACGTGTGGACGTGCTGCCACACTCCCCACCGAATGCCGGACAGAGACGGGTGAACGGTCCCGGCATCGAGCAACATCTTCAGGCCATCGCCGTAGCTTCGATGCGATGCGCGGTACTCGGACGAGCACCACTGGATGCAGCTATAGTCGAGCAGGTGCGATCCGGCGATGGGGCCGCTTGCACGTATCTCATCAATCGCCTTCTGGTACTCGTCCGCGTGTCGAGGATTCCATCCGAAGAGCAACAGACGGCAGAAAAGGCAGGTCGCATGCGTTGGAACATGCTTCACGGGATCGAGCTTTAAGGCGAGGTGGAATGCGCGTTCCAGCAGTTCGAGACCGTGCTTGGAGCTCTGCCATGACTCGAGGAACGCACGCTCGGCCAGCGCACGCGCCTCAACGTCGATCAGGCCGTATTCACCCGCTCGTGCACTCAGAGCCGCCCAGGTTTCAGCGGCGCGGGCGTCTCCGGACGCACTGTAAATCCCAGCCAGTTTCTCCAGAATCCCGGTCTCGGTCACGCCGCGCTCCGCATCTGGCAGTTTCTTCACCAGGTCGAGAGCGCGCTTCAGGATCTCCTCGGCTTGCCGAGGTTCAAACCGCCGCCCGGCCGTATCCGCCGCCAGCTGCAGGTACTTGATGGCGCGTGGCCAGTCACCACCATGTTCGAAGTGCTCCGCCATCTCGGTCACCACTTCGTTTTCATGCTGAGAGAAAAGCTCCTCCAGCCGCTCTCCAACACGCAGGTGCAGCTTCGCCCGGTACCCGTGCGCCAGGCGGCGATAGCAGACCTCCCGGTACAATGCGTGAGCAAATTCGTAGCGCGAGGATACGGTCCGGTCCGGGAACTGTCGCGATCCCGCCCGGCGCACCATGTGTTGACGGCGCGATAATCCTTCGCAAAGATCTTCAAACTTCTCCTCGTCCAGAGCCGCGACTTTCGCGCTGACGCTTGCCGAAAACAAAACACCTTCGACGCAAGCCGCCTCCAGCGCGCCCTGCTCCTCCAGGCTCAACCGGTCAATCTGGGTTGCGATCATCCTGTGCAGATTCTTCGGCACTCCCGGATCGATCTTCTCTGGCGCAACCCTGAGTTGCCAATGTCCTTGCTCCCGCGAGATCACGCCTCGCTCGACCAGGTGCTCCAGCGCCGCCACCATAAACAACGGATTGCCCTCCGAGCGGTGGTAAAGCAGCTTGGCCAACGTTTCAGGCGGGCTGATTTCAGATGCGTCACTCGCCAGGTATGCGGCTATTTCCGCTTCGGTCAGCGGCTCCAGCGCGATCTCGCGACACAACCGATGAACGAGTAAGTCCTCCGTGAGGGCCTTCAACGGATGGCTGGAAGACTCCAGGTCGGCCGGACGGTATGTGCCGAGCACCAGCAGTTTGGCGGGTCCGCCTCGGCGGGCCAATGCAGAGATCAGATCGACCGTGGAGGAATCCATCCACTGCAGATCCTCGAACACCAACAGCAGCGGACCAGCCGAAGCGATCGCCTCCAGCGCGTCTCCAATCTCGCGCAGCATGCGCTCGCGCGTAGCTCCGAGGATCTCACGCTGCAGCATCTCGCGATGTCGGCGTTTTATCAGTGCTGGAAACTGGGCCAGCCACGTAGGAGCTTGCGAGGCCAGGGTCCGAACCACAGAGGCGCCACCGGAACCCCGGCACAATTGACGCAGCGCTTCCAGCATCGGGTAGTAAGGTTCCTTGCCGCCGTAGCCCTCGACGCATTGTCCGCGCATACTACGAATACCCGGCACCTCAGCCGCTGCCTGGCGCTGGAATGCGTCGGCCAAGGTGGTTTTCCCGATGCCCGGCTCTCCTGTAATAAAAACGATCTGGGGCTGACCCCTCAGCGCCTTCCCAAGCGCATCGCGCAATTCATCGATTGCCGCCCGCCGGCCAACCATTTTTCCGGTTAGGGGGTCACTTCCCTGGTTCACGTCGGCGAGGCTCGCCTCGGTCCCGCTCTCACGCACGGGGGCGATGAACCGGTAGCCCCTCCGGTAAAGGGTCTCAACGAAAACGGGATTCTTCGGATGATCCCCCAGAACATGCCGGATATCGAGAATTTGATTTTTCAGGACTGCCGGTTCTACCTGGGCGTCGGGCCACACGGTGTCGAGAAGCTCGTCTTGAGTCACCAGCCGTCCAGCGTGCTCCACCAAGTGCCGCAGGACGGCAAAGGCCTTGGGAGTCAGCGGAACGCATTCGTCGTTTCCCACATCCGCGCGACGCCACAGACACTCATTCACCGTGTCCAGCCGAAATGGCGGGAACTCCTTCACGGTCCCCTATCATCTCATTTCCCGGTGTTCGATGCTGCCCTCTGACTACCCCCCAAATAATCCGATTTGATTCACTGTGACCCGGTTCTTTATAACTTCGTGATGACGTTTGGTTCGCTTCGGGAAGAAGCTGGCTGTGGCGAAAGATGGCCGACTTCCTGATGGGGAATCAACCCGCGGCGGCATAAGTCTTTCCCGGAGGGTGCGCGTCAAGACTGTGCTTTTTGACTTTGTATTTGAGTGCATCGCGACCGATGCCCAGGAGCCGCGCAGCCTTCGACTGATTGCCGCCGACCTTCTGCAGCGCCTGTACCACCAGCAGGCGCTCCTGGTCTTCGAGCGTGCTGATGTCCCCGGAGCGAATTAGAACGGGTTTCTTGTGTTCGGGATGTGCATGCAGGTAAGGCGGCAGATCCTGCACATCGATCATGTCGCCCACAAGCATCATGGCGGCGTGTCCGATCACGTTTTCAAGCTCCCGCACATTGCCCGGCCAGGAATGCTGCGAAAGCCGGATCTGGGCGCGATGCGTCAGGCCACGGATCTCTTTCTTATATTCAGCCGCGAAACGGGCGATGAAGTGACGCTGGAGCAGAGGCAGATCTTCTCTGCGATCCTCAAGCCGCGGCACCTGAATCTCCACCATCGAGAGCCGATAGTAAAGATCTTCGCGGAAGCGCTTTTCGGCAATGAGCGATCGAAGGTCGTGGTTCGTGGCGGCCACAACCCGGACGTCCACCCTGCGGGAGCTGAGCGCTCCCACGCGCTGGACCTCCCGGTTCTGCAATACGCGGAGGAGCTTTGCCTGGGTCGCAAGCGGCATATCGCCGATTTCGTCCAGAAACAGCGTGCCTCCGTCGGCATACTCGAACAAACCGGGCTTGTCGTGTGTCGCTCCCGTGAAAGACCCTTTCACATGGCCGAACAGCTCGCTTTCAAACAGAGTCTCGACCACGGCCGAGCAGTTAAGCACCACATACCGGCCCGATGAGACCGGACTCAGGCGGTGAAGCGCCCGGGCGGCGAGGTCCTTACCCGTTCCGGTTTCTCCCGTGATCAGTACCGCGCGGTAATGCGGCGAAGCGCGCCGGATACGCGTGAACATCTCCGCCATCAGCGGGCTGCGGCCGACAATTCCCTCGAATTCCGAACTGGTTCGCAATTCGTCGTCGAAGCGCAGAGAACGTTGCCCTTTGCGCGCGTCTTGGACCAGCCTTCCGACCCGCTGCCGCAGCTTTGCCGGTGAGATCGGCTTGTTCAGGTAGTCGCTGGCACCTTTTTTGATCGCCTCCACGGCGGATTCAGTCGAGTAGTGGGCCGTCATAAGGACCACGTCTGTCGCAGGATCGATTTCCATAATCCGCTCGAGCACGTCGAAGCCGCTAAGCTTCGGCATGATGAGGTCGGTGAGCACGATCTGCGGGTGGCGGATGTATGCGATGTCCAGCCCATCCTCGGGGCTGGAGGCGGTCAGGATCTCGAGGCCAGGCTGCGCCAACGCACTGGAGACCAGCTCCAGGTCCCTTGGATCGTCATCGATGATGAGCAGCAGAACCTGAGGACTCACCGTTTTCGACATCGTTGCTCCTATCGCACACGCTGCCCTATACCCGGATTATTACGGAAATTCCAGGTTAATGTGGTCACGAACTCCTCATCTTGCAGTCATGCTTTGACGGAAAGCGTGTTGGCGGCGTCCATAACAGAGGTGGTTTGTTTCCGCCGGGTTACTTCGAGCCGTAACTCGCTGACCGAGTGCAGTGATCGGCCAGGGCTGGAACAATTCTCTTCAGGTTACTGTCAGGCAACCTTTATTTTTCCCTTCTTGATCGCGGCCAGAAAGGCTCGGTAATCGGTTTCGGTCTGGTCGGCATAGGCAGTGGCGAATTCCCGGAGAGCTCTGGGGATCTTTTCACCGGAGCCGCAGTAGCCACGAATTTGGCACGCGTCACCGGAGCGGGCGTGGCCGCGCGCGAGTAACTCGCCGGCTACCAGCGCCAGGCTTTTCAGTCCACCGCCGCGGAGGCGCCGGAGATCGATTTTGCCCTTGTGGTCGTTGAGCTGACGGACGAGGTATTGGTGGGGGCCGATGCTGGTCCAGCCGAGCAGGAGGTCGGAGATGGGTTGGATGGCGCGCTGGCCATCGGCGACGCGGCGGCCCTGGTGATGGCCGGGGGCGGCAGTTACGAAAGAAGCCCCTGACAGGAAGGGCGAATAGGCAGACGCGACTTCCTGCTTGACCTGGAGGAAAAGGGGGTCGCGCGGGCCGTTGCCTTCGAAAAGCACGACGTAGTCGCGCAGGCCGACGCTGCCGGTGCCTACGACTTTGAAGGCGATGTCGATGGGGCGGAAGAGATCGAAGAGATGGTGGCGGTCCGGGGCGAGGGAATCGAGATAAGGGGTGAGCGAGGCGAGAACGGCGCGGGCGTCCTTGCCCTGGATGCGGCGCAGGAGCGGGGGCTGATTGCGGAAATGGCGAGGATGGCTTTCTCCTGAGTGCGGAGGTTTCCTGCGGCGAGGTTCAGTGAGCTTCTTGAGGAGGTCGAGAGGACGGGCGCGCTCGGACTGCAGCAGGGCAGCGTGGATGGGAGCGATGCGTTCTTCACGATGGACCTGGTGGCGGGCCACCTGAAGGATGGGCTGGCGGGAGAAGG
>Ga0181521_10003935_pt1 | contig 17225 bp, 14 predicted proteins | sample PEATcosm2014_Bin_32_FD_119764 | JGI IMG/M metagenome (GOLD analysis project Ga0181521, IMG submission 119764) | Peatland microbial communities from MTU Mesocosm Facility, Houghton, MI, USA - PEATcosm2014_Bin02_60_metaG | ecosystem: Environmental > Terrestrial > Soil > Wetlands > Peat | place... | reverse complement strand
CGGCCAGTCGGCCTCGTGACCGGCCAGTCGGCCTCGTGACCGGCCAGTCGGCCTCGTGACCGGCCAGTCGGACTGTGCGGTTGGCGGATTTCAGCGGACTCAGGCGGCGGGACAGTGGATGCGAAGCGATCGCCGCGTCCCCGAGGCCGTGGCGGCAGGAAACCGAAGGGAAAACCTGATGGCAACGATCACTACCCGTGATGGCACCAGCATCTACTACAAGGACTGGGGCACCGGGCAGCCGGTGGTCTTCAGTCACGGCTGGCCGCTGAACGCCGACGCCTGGGATGACCAGCTATTCTTCGTTTCCTCGCACGGCTACCGGGCGATCGCGCACGACCGGCGCGGTCACGGCCGCTCCAGCCAGCCGTGGGACGGCAACGACATGGACACCTACGCCGACGACCTGGCGGACCTGATCGAAACGCTGGACCTGCACGACGCGGTGCTGGTCGGGCATTCCACCGGCGGCGGCGAGGTCGCCCGGTACATCGGCCGGCACGGCACCTCCCGGGTGGCCAAGGCGGTGCTGGTGGCCGCCGTACCGCCGCTGATGCTCAAGACCGAGGCCAACCCCGGCGGGACGCCGATCGAGGCCTTCGACGCCATCCGCGAGGGCCTGCTGAAGGACCGGTCGAAGTTCTACCAGGATCTTTCCGCGCCGTTCTACGGCGCCAACCGGCCCGGTGCCGATATCTCGCAGGCCCTGCGGGATTGGTTCTGGGTGCTGAGCATGCAGGTCGGGTTCAAGGGCGCCTACGACTGCGTCAAGGCGTTCTCCGAGACCGACATGACCGAGGACCTGAAGAAGATCGACGTGCCGGTCCTGATCGTCCAGGGTGACGACGACCAGATCGTGCCGCTGGACGACTCCGGGCGGCTGTCCGCCCAGATCATCAAGGACGCGACCCTGAAGATCTACCCCGGCGCCCCACACGGCCTGGCCAACACCACCGCCTACCAGGACACGCTCAACAACGACCTGCTGGCCTTCCTGCGGACCTGAGCGGTCGCACATGAACGCCATCAGCACCGGTGGCCTGGCGCGTGAGCGCCAGGCCACCGGCACCACACCCGCCCTCCGCCTGCACGGTCACCCGCTGGAGCACAACATGGCCCAGGCCGTCACGGCCCACTGGCCGTCACGCTCTATGACCGGTTCCTGCGCGCGGGCCGCGCGCCCAGCTGAACAGACGGCCACGGAGCCCGCTAACGCCGATTTTCGCGGCGGGCAGCTCGCTTAGTGAAAATCGGCGCTAACGGCCCGCCGGGCAGCGCCCGGTCGAGCTCGCCGCGCGAGCCGATGCCGAGCTTGGTGAACACCTTCTTCAGGTGGTACTGGACGGTGCGCGCGCTGATGAACAGCCGGGCGCCGATCTCCGGGTTGGACAGCCCGTCGCGGGCGAGCCGCGCGATCTGGGCTTCCTGAGCGGTCAGCGTGACGTGGGTGGCAACGGTTTGCTTGCGGACGCGCCCGCCGGCGGCCCGCAGCCCGTGCCGGGCCCGTCCGGCGAACCCTTCCATCCCCATCACCTCGAGCATGCCGAGGGCCGTCTGTAGCTGCGATTGCGCGCCAGCCTGCCGCCCGTTCCGGCGCAGCCATTCCCCGAAGAGCAGATGGGCACGGGCCAGGTCGGTGCGCATACGCGTACGGCCGAGCCGATCAATCGACTCACGGTAAAGACCTTCCGCTGCTTCGCCCTCGCTCAGCAGCGCTCGCGACCGTGCCTGGATCCCGAGCGCCCAGTCGGTGCCGCTGGCGCCGGTCATCCCGGCGAGCCGGCGATAGGCGTCACGCGCCGTTTCGCATCTCCCGTTTCCTGCCGCAGCCTCGATGAGCTCGACCACAGCCCAGTGCGAGAAGCCGAGTTCGAAGGGTTGAGCACTCGCCCGCTGGGCCGCGGCCAGTGCCTCGGGGTAGCGGCCGAGGCCGTTGTGGAGCAGGGCGCTGGCCCATTCGGCGGCGGAGACCGCGAATCCCTCCCCCCGCGACGACGCGTCCCGCAGCGTGGTCTCGATGAGCGCCATCGCCTCGGCCCGGTCGCCGCGGAGCGCGGCCAGGTGCATGGCAGCATAGGGTGCGAGATTGGTCCCGGTTGCCTCGGCAGCGGCCTGGATCTCCTCGATCAGAGCCGCCACGGCAGTCAGGTCGCCGGCAAAGAAGAACATCTGCAGGCCGGCGATGAGGGCGAGCGGCACCTCGGTGAGCGCACCCGCTGCACGGGTGAGCCGGATATACCGGTCAGCCACGCTGGCACACTGCTCGTCATCCCAGATGTGGCCGGCCAGGCCGTAGGCAAGCGACAGCCAGCGCAGCTCGGACGGCGCGGGCGCGTAACTGTCCATGGCCGTCAGCGCTTGGCGGATGAGCGGCAGGGCCGGCGCGTACCCCTGGGTCCAGAGCGCCGCCATGCTGTCGAGCAGGAGATCCGCCGCCCGCGTCGGTTGCACCGCCGGTGCGGCGGCGACCGCGCGGGCGACGTCCCGGAGACCGCTGCCGGGATTGGCCAGACGGCCGGTGAAGCCGGCGGCCAGCATGGCGTCAAGATACGTCGCCCGGCTCAGGGCCGGGTCGATGGGCTGGAGCCGCCGCGCGGCCTCCAGCAGCAGCCGTAGCGCCTCGCTGCCCCGGTTCGCGGCGAATGCGGCCTGCGCCCGCACCAGATTGACCCGCGCGCGGTCCAGTTCGCCGAGCGGGCCAGCTTCCGCGATGGCGAGCAGGTCCAGCGCCGCGTCGGACGCGCCCGCCTGGACCTTCGCCTGGGCGGCAGCCACTGTCCGGCCGGCCCGCGCCGCCGGGTCAGACGTCAGTGCCGCCGCGCGCTCCAGGAGCGCCGCCGCCGCGGACACCCCGCCACGGCCCTGAGCTCGTTCGGCCGAGCTCTCCAGCTCCAGGGCTACGTCCTCGTCGGGACCTTCGGCGGCCTGGGCCCGGTGCCAGGCGCGCCAGTCCGGGTCCGTCACCGGGTCAGTGGCCTGCGCGAGTGCGTGATGCACCTGGAGTCGGTCGGGGGCCGACGCCGCCTGGTAGGCGGCCGAGCGAACGAGCGGATGCCGGAACCGCATCCGCTCGCCGAAGTCGATCAATCCCGCCTCGGCGGCCGGCCTGGCCGCCGCGGCACCTATGCCGAGCCGCCCCGCTGCCCCCCACACCAGCACCGGATCCCCGGACGGGTCGGCCGCGGCGAGCAGCACCAGGGTCCGGGCATCGGCCGGGAGGGCCCCGAACCGCCGCCGGAAGCTCTCCTCGGCACTTCCCGGCAACGCTACCGCGCCGGGCAGCGCGAACCCGCCCGCCAGTTCCGCCGCCGTCAGGCCGCGCGGCAGCCCCAGCAGCGCCAGCGGATTGCCGTGCGCCTCGGCGATGATCTGCTCGCGCACCCGCTCATCGAGCGGCGCGGTCAGCGCTGAGCCGAGCAGTGCCCGCGCGTCGGCGTCAGGCAAGCCCCCGACCGTCAGCTCGGGCAGGGCCGCCAGCTCAGTGGTCCGGACCCGGGCCGCGAACACCAGGCCGACCGACTCCGTCCCCAGACGACGCGCCACGAACGCGAGGATCTGGGCCGATGCCTGGTCCAGCCACTGGGCGTCATCGACCACGCAGATCAGCGGGCGCGCCGCCGCGACCTCCGTGAACAGGCTCAAAATGGCCAAGCCGACCAGGAACCGGTCCGGGGCCGGTCCCGGGCTGAGGCCGAACGTGGTCCGCAGCGCCTGATGCTGTGGCACCGGGAGGGCCTCGAGGCGGTCCAGGGCTGGCGCGCAAAGCTGATGCAATCGGCCGAAGGCCGTTTCGGTATCCGACTGGTCGCCCGCGGTGCCGAGCACCCGGCAGTCCGCTGCCTTTTCCGTCAGGTACTGCAGCAGGGCCGTCTTGCCGGCGCCAGCCTCGCCCTGCACCACCAGCACCCGGCTCTCACCGGCACGGACGGCCTGCAGCATCCGGTCGAGGGCGGCGCATTCGGCCCGGCGGCCCAGCAGCCGCACCGCGGCCCTCCGCCCGGGAAGATCATCCGGAAACGCCACAAGCTGACCATAATCCCTGCTCAAGCTGGTGCGCCAGCCGGCTTCTTCGGGATGCTTCTCGGCCTCGACGCCGTGGACCAGCACCACGCTCGGGTCCGCGTTCTCCATCGAGGTGATGGGACGCCTCCGGGCTTTCCACACACACGGCTACGGCAGCGGCACGATTCCCTGCGCGCCGCGCGGGAACTTCGCGAGGGTCTCCCCGGGAATGTTCAGGTGCGCCGAAACGACAACGAAGGAGGTTATCCACATTTCCACAGCACCGCTTATCCACATTTATGCAGGAGGCTCAGCAGCGCTTTTACTCAAATCCTCCACAGACTTATGCACAGGTTATTTTCCTGGCAGACTGAGGCCGCAGGTGACGAAGGTGAGCAAGGTGAGCGTGAGCCAAAGGAGGAAGGCTGTGATATCGCGTTACACCCCCTCCCGCGAGGGTGGGCAGGAGTGACCCTTACACGCTCCGCCTGCTAGCCAGGGCGGTCCCGGCCAGGTGTTCGCAGCACGCGGCCGGGACCTTACGTCGGACCAACCTTAGGAGGAACGCCGACATGTTCACTATGGTAGTTGCCACCCTGCGCACGCGCAGGTTTGTCGCGGCGGCCGCGCTGATGGCCGCGCCGCTCGTCCCGGGCGCCGCCGCGGCCACCGTGGCCACCGTGGCCACTGCGGCCGCCCCGGCGGCGCAGGCCTCGGTGTCCCACTCCGCCGTCATCAGCGGCCACGGCGGGAGCCGCGCGGGCAACGCGGCTCTGAACTGGGCCGAACGCCACGCGAAAGGCTGCTGGTACTACTACGGCGGGTCCAGCTGCTCCCCGGGCTATGACTGCTCGGGCCTGGTGATGGAGGCCTTCGGTCACGGCGCCGGGATCTGGCTGCCGCATTCGACCTACGCGATGCTCGACAACGCGCACCTGCACCGGATCCCGCTGTCGCAGGCCCGGCGCGGCGACCTGATGTTCTACGGTTCCGGCCACGTGGAAATCGACACGATCTGGTATCACCAGACGTTCGGGGCGCATGATTGGGGCCAGCCTGTCGGCTGGATCACCTGGGGGCCGTGGTGGTATCCCACGGCCGCGTACCGGGTCTGGTGACCCTGCGCAGAGCGTGCGTGGGCGGCCCACGCGCGCTCTGCGCGGCCGCTGATCAGCCATCGGCAGCCGACTGGAGTTCGGCGGTAACCGTGGGATTGCTGCCTGGGCGCGGTACTGCGCGACGGCCGCCTCGCAGACGGCGCGCACCGGCCAGCCCAGGGACCGGGCGGCGGCTTCCGCCTCGGCCAGCTCCGCCGTGGCCGTTCCGTAACCCGCGATGCCATCTGTGGTGTCGGCCACCTTGACCGTAACGATCTGACTGCGGCCCGGCGGTCCCACTTCCACCTCCACCGACGTCCGGGAGGCGGTCAGCCGGTTCATCCGGGACCAGCGGACGCCGAGCGTCCCGGTGTGGGCGAACATCGCGGCGGCCACGGCACGACGCACCGGTTCAGCGCACAGGGCGGTGAGGACCTGCCCCGGGCGGCCGTGCCGGCCCACGATCTGGGTACACCAGCAGTCCCAGGCGCCGGCTGCCCGCACCGCCTGAAGAACCGAGGGCCACAGCCGGGGGTCGAGGTCATCGACTGTGCTCTCGACGACGGTCACGTCGCCCTCGCGCAGGTCCCGCTCCGCGCCGGACGCCGCCCCAATGACCACCCGGGTGATGTTGGGCCGGTCCGGGGTGTCCCGGCCACCGCCGCCGGTGCCCACCGCGCGCACCGCCATGGCCGGAAAGCCGCCCGGTGTGGCCGCCGCCGCGAGCAGGGCCGCACCGGTCGGGGTGGTGCGCTCGCCCGCCAGTTCGCCGCCGGCCAGGTCCAGGCCGGCCGCGGCGGCGATACGGAGGACGGCGGGAGCCGGCACCGGAAGGCGGCCGTGTCGGCTGGTAACGAATCCGCTTCCGGCGGCCAGGGCCGAGCAGCAAACCACCGCGCCCGGCCGCAGCAGTCCGAGATCCTGCAGCGCGGCCGCCGATCCCACCACGTCGGCCAGTGAGTCGAACGCACCCACCTCGTGGAAGTGCACGTCTTCGGGCGGCTCGCCGTGCACCGCCCCCTCCGCCTCGGCCAGCAGCCGGAAAACCCGTGCCGCGAGATCCTTCCCGGCCGGGTGGAGGTCACTGGCGCCGACGTGCCCGAGCACCTCGGCGAGGTGCCGTGGGCGGTCGGTCACCGTCGGCGTGGTGATTACGGCCCGTAGGCACGCGAGGCCGCCCCGGCGGGCGGCCTCGGTCCGCAGCCCGAGACCGGGCACGCTCAGTGAGGCAATGGCTCCGCGCACCCGCTCCAGGTCGGCGCCCGCATCGAGCAGCGCGGCAAGCAGCATGTCGCCGGCAACGCCCGCGGTCGCGTCGATGAAAGCGGCCCCCGGCCGGTCCGTCACCGGTGCACCGCGCGGATGATCTTGGCGGCGTGCACGGCCGCCCCGAACCCGTTGTCGATGTTGACGACGACCAGGCCCGGGCTGCATGAGGCGAGCATGCTGGCCGCCGCGGCCAGGCCGCCCGCCGCGACGCCGTAGCCGACACTGGTCGGCACGCCGATCACCGGCGCTCTGATCAGCCCGGCGACCACACTCGGCAGGGCACCGTCCATCCCGGCCACGACCACCACGCACTCGGCGGCGCGCAGGTCGTCTACCCGGGCCAGCAGCCGCCCGAGCCCGGCCACGCCCACGTCGGCGAGGACATCCGCGCGGACGCCCAGCACGGCGAGCGTCGCCGCACATTCCCGGGCCACTTTCAGGTCCGTGGTGCCGGCCGTCACGACCAGCACGTTGCCGCGCGCGGGCGGCAGAGCCCCCACGGCGACCGTTCCGGCGACTTGATCGGCGTGCACGGCGTCGCCAGGGAAACGGGTGGCCGCCCCGTCCAGCACGCCGGCGGGGCAGCGCGTCGCCAGGGCCGGGGCCTCCAGATCGCGGGCCCGCAACTCGGCCAGGAGCGCGAAGATCTGCTCGGGCGTCTTGCCTTCGCCGAAAATCACTTCCGGGACGCCGGTTCGCCGCCGACGATCTACGTCCAGCAGCGCGAACTCGCCCAGCGGGACGCCCGCCGCCCCGGCCTCCGTTCCGGGCGGGAGGCCGGGCACCGCCCCGTTCGGCATCCTCGGCGCTCCATTGGGCATCCCGGCTACTTTGTTCGGTGTGCCGGGTGCTCCGGGCATACCGGGACCCTCAGCCGGCACGACTGACCGGTGTGATGTCGAGGTTCAGCGAACCGGACCGCAACGGCTGCTCGTCGATCTCCGCGCGCCGATATCCAGCCGCCCGGACGCAGGCCAGCACCGCCGCACGCTCGCCCGGGTCCGCCGCCCGCGGCAGCTCCGCCCCGCCCAGCTGCACTCGGCCGAGATCACCGAAATGCCGTACCCGCAGTTCGCGGTAGCCGCGCTGCTTCAGGCTTAGCTCGGCCCGGTCTACCTGGGACAGCGCCTCGGCGCTGACCGGGGTGCCGTAAGGCAGCCGCGATGCCAGGCAGGGCGACGCGGGCTTATCCGCACTCGGAACCCCCAGGTGCTGCGCCAGCGCCCGCACCTGGTCCTTCCCGACGGACGCCTCCAGCAGGGGATGCCGGACACCGTGCTCGGCCGCCGCGCGCAGCCCGGGCCGCCAGTCACCCGTGTCGTCGGCGTTAGCTCCGGACAGCACGGCGGCGAATCCGCGCCGCCGGGCCAGCTCGGCCAGCCGCTCGTACAGCTCCGATTTGCAGTAGTAGCAGCGGAAGCGGTCGTTGCGCCGGTAGTCGTCGCGCTCCAGTTCGGCTGTGCTGATCGGCTCGTGCCGGACACCTACGGCCCGGGCCACCGACCGGGCGCCGTCCAGCTCGCCGGACGCGAGGGCCGGCGAGACGGCGGTGACCGCGAGGGCTTGTTCCCCGAGCGCCCGGGCGGCCAGCGCGGCGACCAGAGAGGAGTCCACCCCGCCGGAGAAGGCGATCAGGGCGCTGCCCAATCCGGCCAGGCGCTCGGTCAGCTTTCCGGCCAGCACGTCAAGCTCGTTAGGCACGCCGTTCCTTTCTTATGGGCACCCGGGACTGGTCACCATCCAGGTCACCCCGCACGTCGGGCGCATGGCGCGCCATGGCCCACTGCCGGTTTACCCATCGCCAGGCGGCCAATCCTGTTTGCCGCCGATCGCCCGCGATACCGCAGCTGATCGTATGATTCGGACTGTACGCTTCGGCGCGGTTGCGCCGACTTGGCCACCGCGATCCGCTGTACCCTCAGATTCACCACCTGGCAATTCGGGAGGTCTCGTGCCCATCGAACAGGCAGAGTTCGCCCGCACCGGCCACCGGAGCAGCCGGGTGATCTTCGGAGGGGCGGCTCTCGCGCAGGTCTCCCAGCGGGTCGCGGACGAGACCCTGGACCTCCTGCTCGCCCACGGGGTGAACCATCTGGACGTGGCTTCGTCCTACGGTGCGGCGGAGGTGCGCATCCGGCCGTGGCTGCAGCGCGAATCGGGCCGGTTCTTCCTGGCCACCAAGGGCGACGAGCGCACCGCGGCCGGGGCCCGCGAGGAACTGCACCGGTCGCTGGACCGGATGGGCGTCGACCACGTCGACCTCTGGCAACTGCACGCCTTGGCCGATCCGATCGAGTGGGACACCGCCCTGAGCCCTGGCGGGGCGCTGGAGGCCGCCCTTGAAGCCCGGGACCAAGGCCTCATCCGCTGGATCGGGGTGACCGGTCACGGCAGCCAGATCGCCGCGACGCATCGCCGCAGCCTCGAGCGGTTCGACTTCGACTCGGTGCTGCTCCCGTACAACTTCGTCACCATGCAGAACCCGTACTACGCCGACAACTTCGACGCCTTGTACGAGACCTGCCGCGAGCGGCGGGTCGCGGTGCAGACGATCAAGTCGATCGCGCTGCGCCCGTGGGCGGGCCGACCGCACACCCGGGCGACCTGGTACGAGCCGCTTGAGCAGCAGGACGATATCGACCTGGCGGTATGGTGGGCGATGGGCCGCCCCGGGGTGTTCCTCGACAGCGTGGGGGACGTGGACCTGCTCCCGAAAGTGCTCGACGCGGCCAGCCGGTTCGCCGAGGCGCCGGACGACGCGGCGATGAGAGCGCTGGCCGATCGGACGGCGGCGGTACCACTGTTCGTCTGACCGGGGTCGCGCTGCTCACGCTGTCCGCATGGGGGGACTGGTGGGCCCGGGCCTGCCTGATCTAGCCGAAGGTGAACGAGTAGGCCTGAGCGCCCGGATCGAGGAAGGTGATCTCGGCGGTGCGGTCGGTTATGGGGCCGGGCTGCCGGATGAGCTGGTGCAGCCGCTGCTGCGTCAACGTTCCGTGGCCCTGGTCGTCAACGTCGACCCCGTGCGCCGCACCGGGCGGCTGTCCGTCGATGAGCACGCGGAACCGTACCGGCGTGCCCGCAACGATGGGCCCCATGACCAGGTGCAGGTCGCGGGCGTGGAAGCGGCACGCGATCCACCCGCCGGCCTGGTTCAGCGTGACGGCCTGTTCCTCCACTGTCCAGTCCCCGGACAGGGCCCAGTGATTGAGTCTCAGCTCCGCCGGGGCATCATAGGCGTGACGCTTTCCCGGTACCGCGCCGCCTGGTGACGCGAAGTTCTCGGTGCGCTCGTAGCCGGTGTAGTTCTCTGGTGATCTCAGGGCGGCCCAGTCGGCGGGTGCTTCCGCATCGCGGGCATCGACGGATACCAGCTCATGACCTGGATCGGCGGATCCGTTCTCGGCCAGCAGTTGCTGGATCACCATTTCCGATTGCTGGTATTCGCCCTCGCCGAAGTGGTGGTGCCGGATGCGGCCCTGCGCGTCGGCGAAGTACAGGGCCGGCCAGTAGTGGTTGGCGAAGGCGCTCCATACCGCATAGTCGTTGTCGATCGCGACCGGGTAATCGACTCGCATGTCCTGCACAGCGTGGCGGACATTGCCGGGATTGTGCTCGAACCCGAATTCGGGGGTGTGAACCCCGACCACGATCAGCCCGTGGCCGCCGTATCGGCCGGCCCAGGCGCGGACGTAGGGAAGCTGGCGTAGCCAGTTGATGCAGGTGTAGGTCCAGAAATTGACGAGAACGACCTTCCCGCGCAAATCGGCGGCTGTCAGTGGTGGCGAATTGAGCCATCCGGTCGCACCGTCGAAGGAAGGCAGCCTGCTCTCGACGGGCAGCCGGGTCGAGGACGTGTGCAGTCCGGCGGGCACCGGCCAATGTGCTGTCATCAGAGTTGCGGCGTGGAGACCCCGGACTTCAGGCTGGGGAGGAAACGCCGCTCCCCCCTCTCGCGTGTCGCGCTTATCTGTCCGGGATAGGTCAGACAAGCTTGGTTGTTGTGAGGACGGCGTATAAGTGCCGGGCGTACCCGGCGCCGGAGCAGGCCCGCGTGCTGAACCGCACGTTCGGCTGTGTCCGCGTGGTGTGGAACCGGACCCTGGCCTGGCGGCACGTCCGCTATGATGGCGCGCGGGTGAAAACGAACTTCACCCAGGCCAATGCCTACCTGACCGCGATGAAGGCCACCGGGGACCTGGCCTGGCTGAACGAGGTGTCCTCGGTCCCGCTGCAGCAGGCGATCCGGCACCAGCAGGTCGCCTACACCAACTTCTTCGCACAGCGGGCCCGCTACCCGAGGTTCAAGTCCCGCACCGGCCGCCAGTCCGCCGAGTTCACTCGGTCCGGGTTCCGGTACCGGGGCGGCGCGCTGTTCCTGGCCAAGATGGGCACGCCACTGAAGTTCGTGTGGTCGTGGCCGGGCATTGACCCGGCGGCGATCAACCCGACCACGGTGACGGTCTCCCGGGACCCGTGCGGGCGCTGGTACGTCTCCTTCGCCGTGGACGTACCCGAACCGGAGCAGTTTCCCGCCACGGGCGCCGTCGCCGGGATCGACCTGGGCATCAAGGACTTCGCGGTCACCTCCAGCGGGCAGAAGATCCCCAACCCGCGCAAGCTGGCCCGCCGGGCACAGGCCCTGGCCCGGTATCAGCGCAGGCTCGCCCGCTGCCAGAAAGGCTCCGCGAACCGGGTCAAAGCCAGGGCCAAGGTCGCCCGCGCGCACCGCAAGGTCCGCGCGTCCCGCACCGATTTCCTGCACCGCACCTCGGCCCGGCTGGTCCGCGACCATGACACGATCGTGATCGAAGACCTGGCCGTTCACAACATGGTCCGCAACCGGTCGCTGGCCAAGGCCATCTCCGACTGCGGGTGGGGCACCTTCCGCCAGATGATCGAGTACAAGACGGCCAGGGCGGGACGCCACCTGATCGTGATCGGCCGCTGGTACCCGTCCAGCAAGACGTGCTCGGCATGCGGGCACCCGCTTGCCTCGCTGAGCCTGAACACCCGGACCTGGCAATGCCCGTCCTGCCGCACCCGCCACGACCGGGACATCAACGCGGCAAAGAACATACTGGCGGCAGGTCTTGCCGTAGGCGCCGGAACCGGCGCCAATGCCTGCGGAGCTGACGTCAGACACTCCGGGCCCTCCCGGGTGCGGTCGGCCGTGAAACAGGAACCCCAGCCTGCGAAGGCTGGAATCCCCGTCCTTCAGGGCGGGAGTAGTCAAGACAGATCCTTAGCAGTTGTCTGGCTGGCCCGGAGGCCGTCGTATCCGCCCATGATCCTGTCCCTTTCTGCCGTGCGGCTGTTCAGTCGCCGGGTTAGTTCAGGTATCCAGGATCGTTTTCGGGCCGGGCGGCCGCGCCCGGGCAAGTCCCTGGTCGTTACGCCTGGCCCGCCAGGACGACGTGGCGCGCAGCGCGGCGGCCCGGGTGGCGCGCAGCGCGGCGGCCCGAGTGGCCCGCAGTTGAGCCACTCGGGACCCCGCCGAACCAGGGTGCAGGCAAACGTCTGAACGGTGGCCTAGCGCAGAGAGCGGAACGCGGCGCGGAGCTCGGCGCTGAACAGCGCCGGCTCCTGCCAGGCGGCGAAGTGGCAGCCCCGGTCGACCTCGTTGAAGTAGATGAGGTTGGGGTAGGCCTTCTCGGCCCAGCTGCGCGGGGCCTTGTAGATCTCCTTGGGGAAGACGCTCACGGCGGCCGGGATGTTGACGTTGTGGACGCCGAAGAAGTCGTAGGTGTTCTCCCAATACAGCCGGGCCGAGGAAATCCCGGTGTTCGTCAGCCAGTAGAACGTGACGTTGTTCAGGACCTCGTCCCGGGTCAGGTTGCCGACGGGGTGCCCGGCGACGGCGTCCGCGATGTCGGCGTAGCTGGCCGCGTCGTGGTTGAGCATCCAGCCGGCCAGGCCGACGGGGGAGTCCGCGATCCCGTAGAGCGTCTGCGGCTGGGTGATCATTTCTATCCCGTAGCCGATGCCCTTGGTGTAGAAGAAGTTCAGCTGCTCGTACGTGCGGCTTTCCTCGGCGGACAGGCCCGATGGCGGCGGGCCGCCGGCCCCCAGGACGTTACGCGCGAGCGCCGTTGAGACATCGGCCGGGACAACGCCGGCCATGTTGGTGTGCATGCCGATCAGTTCCGGGGGGGCCTGGGCGGCCATCACGTCGGTGATGATCGCGCCCCAGTCGCCGCCTTGCGCCACGAACCGGGTGTAGCCCAGGCGCCTCATCAGCTCGGTCCAGGCCCGCGCGATGCGGTCCGGGCCCCAGCCGGTCTGCCGCGGCTTGGCGGAGTACCCGTAGCCCGGCATCGACGGGATGACCACGTCGAAGGCGTCCGCCGCGCTCGCGCCGTGGGCGGTGGGATTGGTGAGCAGGTCGATGACCGCCAGCAGTTCGATGACCGAGCCGGGCCACCCGTGGGTGATGATGACCGGCAGCGCGTCCGGGTGTTCCGAGCGGACGTGGATGAAGTGGATGTCCAGCCCGTCGATCTCGGTGATGAAGTGCGGCAGGGCGTTCAGTTTCGCCTCGCACCCGCGCCAGTCGTATTCGGTCGCCCAGTAGCGGGCGAGTTCCTGCATGACCGCCAGCTTCGGGCCCTGCGAATGATCCGTGACGAGTTCCTGGTCGGGCCAGCGGGTGGCCGCGACGCGCGCACGCAGCGCCTCCAGTTCCGCCTCGGGGGTGACCGGGACCGTGAACGGCCGGATCACCGCAGTGCCTGCTGAGTTTTCGGTCGGGGCAGACATGGAGGGCTCCCTTCTCCGTAGATATGACTACGACACGAAGCCTGCTCGTCTCATCTCTACTCCGCGCCCGTGGAAAGCCCTGGTCTGTTACCTGGGTTGCTCACTGGGTTGCTCCCTGGGGGTAGCACTCCCTGGGTTCTGATCACGTCGTCAATCTGGCCAGCTGGCGGAGCGCCGGACACCGACGCCTCCTCCGGGTGACGCATACATCCAGCCAAGCCGCAGGCCGCAGCCGCTTTGCCGACCTCTGAAGCAGTACAGGTGGCACTTCGCGGCCGAGGGCCCGGGTCAGCCGGGAGCTGCCAGGCCGGAGGCGTCGACGACCGGCCAGACCACCTGGGCATGCCGGATGTCGCTGTGGGCGCCGCTGAAGGGCGACTGATCGGCACTGATGACAGCGTTGGAGTCGAGCAGATAGAAGGTGTCCGGCTGGAACTTGTATCGAGTTCCCGGTGGCTTGAGCGTGACGGTGGTCCCTGCTGGTGACTGCTGGTAGCCGTCGTGACCCATGGCCCCCCATTGATAGGTGAGGTCCTCGGCGGATTCGGCGTCCTGGTGGGCCAGCATGCTGGCGGCCGGGTACCACCAGCCGCAAGCCCGGTCCGCGGCGCTGAACGTGGCCAGCAGCGGGCCGTTGACGTTATTGGCGAAGGCCGACAGCGCGCCCGGGCCGCTGACCAGGAAGTCGGGGACCGGGTTCGCGAACGAGAAGTGGGAGAATGCGCCCTGGATCAGGAGCAGGGTCGTGACCGGGCTGTTCGGGCCGGCCGCTGCCTGCGGCAGGCCGGAGAGCGCGTAGGCGACGAGCCGGGCGCCGAAGCTGTGCCCCATCAGGTGGACGCGGATCCCGGCGTCGGCCGCAGCGAGTCTCCCGATCATGGGCCCCAGGCCGTTGCGGCCGATGACACCGGCCCGGTTTTTCATCTCGTAGTAGGACATGCTGCGCAGAACTTCTTCGGCGCCGTTCCAGAGACTGGTGAAGGGGTTGGGGAGGCCCTGGGCGCTGCTGGCGGGGGTTTTCGACATGGCGGCGGCGTTGCCGAACACGGCCGCGGTGTCGCCGGTGATGGCTGCCTGCTGGCCGGCGTCCTCGGCCGCGAGCGGGGGAGAGGTGACCAGGCCGGAGGCCAGCGAGTGGAACTGCTCCAGGCTGGCTGAGTCCTGCGGCCGCTGGTCCAGCAGCTGGCCGAGCGTCGCGACGTTCTGCTGCTGCTGCGGGAAGGCGGGCGCCAGGGCCGCGGCCAGTTGCTGGCCGGTCGACGGTACGGGCGGAGCTGTCGCCGGGTCGTCATCGGGAAACAGCATCGATGGCCAGATGATGCCGACCGCGATGCTCGTGCCGAGGCTGCCGGGGATCATTCCGGCCAGCAGCGTAAACATCGCCTCGTACAGGGAGCGAGCCGAGTCGACGCCGGCGTTCCAGCCGTGCGACAGCATGAACACGTCCCGGATGCCGCCGGCCTGCACGGCCGCGGGGAGCCCGCCGTCGGAGCTCAGCGTCCCATCGGCGTTGAAGTCAAGCTCGTGGTAGTTCAGCCCAGCGATCTGAGTGGCCATGGCACCTTACCCCTGGTGTGTGATCAGACATTGGACAGGACGCGCATCAGGTCGATCAGCCCGGCGCCCTGGAAGAACTCGTGCCGCCCCAGCGACGTTGCATTGCTCATGAACAGCTGCTTGACCTCATCGGGCTGGCCAATGTATTCGTCCCGCACCGACAGGAATGCTGCGATCGCGCCAGACACATGCGGCGCGGCCATGGAGGTACCGCTGTCTTCCACGTAGCGCGCGATACCCGGGTCATTGCTCTGCAGGGGCACGATGCCGGCGATGAGCGCGCCGGTGCCCGCGGACGTAATGCGCTCGCCCGGCGCGATCAGATCAGGCTTCGGCCGCCCGTCCAGAGTCGGGCCCTTGGACGAGGTGTAGGTCACGCCGTAGGTGTGCGGCTGGTAGCGGTGCGTCGAGCCGACGGTAATCGCGTGGAGGGCATTGCCGGGGTCCGTGATCGTGGAAAGCCTGCCATGCGCGTCGGTGCTCCCACCGGTGATCGCTCCGCCCGCCCCGTCGTTGCCGGCCGAGACAACCGCCACCACCCCGGTTCCCACGAGATGGTCCAGCTCCCGGCACAGGGGGCTCTGCCCGGCGGCGAACTCGTCGGGGTACCACTCGCAGCCGATCGACAGGTTCACCCCGTGGATGAGCAACTGCTGGCCGTCCGCGTTGAACGCCCGGACCTGGGCAAGTGCGGCGATCACCGCGCTGGTGGCCGCGACGCCGTCCTCGTTGAGCACCTTGAGGCTGACCAGGCGGGCTTTCGGCGCCATCCCGCTCAGGGTTCGCCCGTCCTGGAGGGCCCGATTGACCCACGATGGCATGTCATCGCTGGAGGGCTCGTTCGCGACGATGAGAACCTTGCCCGGGTCCGTTGGCGCGGCGCCGGCAATGATGGCGGCCACGTGCGTGCCATGCCCGAGAGGGTCGGTCAGGGGCGCAGGGTCGTCCGGCGCGGTGCTATTCGCCGTGAGCAGGCCGGTGAAGTCGCGGTGCAGGCGCGACAAGGCCGGATCGGTGACGGTGCCCCCCGCGAAGTGCGGATGATCTTTGTCGATGCCGGAGTCAATGACCGCCCAGACGATGCCGACCCCTCCCGTCCCGTAGGTGCGGGCCGCGGCATCAGCCTTAATGGTGGTGACCGAGCGGTCTATGTGGGCCTGCACGCGGTAGTCGGGCCAGATCCGGTAGATGGTGCGGCCAGGTGGCGAAGAGCCCGCCCGGTGAGCCGTATCCTGCCCGGCCAGCAGGCCGATCTCGTCTTGCGTCAGCAAGCACCGCATGTACTGCGCAGAGATCGGCAGGGGCTCGGGCGGCTGCTCGGGCTCCCGTTCGAAGGCGGCGTGGAAAACGGTCCTGAATTGGTCGCGAATGTCGTCAGCGCTCGCGCCGGTTGACAGGTCAAGCTCGACAAGAACCGCTTGCCGGCCGTCGACGCTGTAAACGAGTCTGTCCCGCGTCGCCTGGTCTGCTCCGGGACTCAGCAGGGGGCTCACCAGCGGCCGCTGAACCGGCGGCTTGTTCGTGCCAGCAGGCGCCGTTGGGTTGGCGGGAGCTGCTGGGGCGGAGCCAGCCGGCTGGACCGGTCCTGCGGACGTCACAATGTCCCCGGCCTTGACAGCTCGGCGATCAAATGGCGTGTGATCATGGCTCCCCAGGGCTATTGTCCGTCGGTCACCGAGGTTAGCGTGCGGGCGGTGCGGGCTCATCCCCCACCCGAACGCCAGCGCATCGCTGGCCATCCACCGGTGCAGAGAGCGGGCCGCATCGGTATGGGCGGCGACGGTGGCTTCCTGAAACGGTTTGGCGGGTAAGACATCTCACCGGCCAGCAGCCGCAAGGACCAACGACCCTGGTTACAGGCCCAGCATTGGTGGACATAGGCCTTATGGAAGCATTACAAAATGACTGGCTCGGGGGCCGTCAATTCGACGTGGACAGGTACCTGCACGGCGCCACACTCGAAGAAACCGTCGCCACAGGGGTCTACTGCCTGGTCACTGGGAAACGGCGAGACTCGAACGTCTACTTCGTGCAGTCGGGCGAAACCTGGGTTTTGGTCGACACCGCATGGCGGGGCCGGGCCGAGCTGATCAGGAGCGCAGCGGAGACCCTGTTCGGGGCTGGCGCCCGCCCACGAGCGATCGTGCTTACGCATGTGCACCCGGACCACGCTGGCTCCGCTTCCGAACTGGCCCACATGTGGGACGTCACCGTGTGCGTGCACCCCGACGAACTGCCATTGCCCCCCTCTGGCCGCATCATCGGCGCCTTGGCCCGTGTCGAGCGAAGCTGGATGTTCCCCTCCGGGCAGGACGGGCCGAGCCCTATCGACCCGAACGTAGGCGTCCCCGGCCTGCCGGACTGGCAGGTCATCCCCACGCCCGGCCACACCCCTGGCCACCTGGCGCTGTTTCGGGAGGGAGACCGTGCCCTTATCCCGGGCGACGCCGTCCTAACCGTCAACCTCAATTCGCTTGGCGACGCCCTGTCGCAAAGGCACACCCTCGGCGGGCCACCGCGCTTTGCCACTTGGAACTGGCG
>Ga0181521_10003917_pt1 | contig 17296 bp, 16 predicted proteins | sample PEATcosm2014_Bin_32_FD_119764 | JGI IMG/M metagenome (GOLD analysis project Ga0181521, IMG submission 119764) | Peatland microbial communities from MTU Mesocosm Facility, Houghton, MI, USA - PEATcosm2014_Bin02_60_metaG | ecosystem: Environmental > Terrestrial > Soil > Wetlands > Peat | place... | reverse complement strand
TTGAACGTGTCGGCGATCTTGCCTTCAAGGCCGGTGCGGTCGGTCGGCAGGCGAACCGAGAAATTGCCGGTACGCATTGCCTGTAACACGTGCAGCAGTTCGTGCAATGCGAGGGCCGAGTGGCCGTCCAGGTCGTTGAGACCCTCGCCATCGGGCGTCTCGGCGGTCAGCGAAGGAACGAAACCATTGCCATTGCGGTCTGAAAGATGCGGCGTCGGCAGGTCGGCGGACGGCATCTCGGCGCCAGCGTGGCTCAGCTCCATCGTCTTGCTCCTGAGTGAGGGTTCGTAAGACGGCTCCCTGCGGCCGAAGCAAGGTCCAACCTCGGCAGCATCGCCCAAATACCCGGAACCATTATCGAATTCCAGTGTACTCTCGGTTCGTTATGTTGCCGTCCGGAACTCACGAATGCGTGAGTCAGCCGCGGCTTTTCCGCACCTGCCCGGTGCGCGGCGCGGAAACCTGTGAAAACCAGCCAACGACCGGCGCACCGGTGACGCACCATTCGATGCATGGCGCGAAGTCACAACGTTGTTACTGAACGCAGCCGAATTCACTCACAATCAATTGATTGCGTAGCCGATACAGGGTTGCATGCCGATCGAGCAGTCGATCGCTATTGGGCCGTGAGTGTCGGCCAGAGTTCGTCCGCCCCACGCGCGCAGACAAACCCGCCGAGCCGGGCTGCCCATTCCACATCCGCGCCGAACTCCTCGCGCCATGACCACAGACGGCGGGTGGCAAGCTGCAGCGCATATTCCTGGGTGAAACCGATCGCGCCGTGCACCTGGTGGGCGATTTCACAGGCCAGGGTCGCGGCATCGCCAACCCGTGTCTTGGCAATCGCCACGCGGAATTCCTCGACTTCGGGGTCGTTGCGCGACAACGACTCGATGCCGAGATTCGCCGCCGCCACCGCCGCGGCCGTCTGGCCGGCGAGCACCGCGAGGTTCTGCTGCACCGCCTGGAATTTCGCTATCGGCCGGCCGAACTGCTGGCGTTCCTGCGCATAGGTCACCGCCAGGTCCATGGCACGCTCCAGGGCGCCCGACATCATCGTCGCGCGCGCCAGCGCACCGCGGCGATACAATGCCGCGCGCGTCGTGCCGCCACGCACCGGCGCGGCGGCATCCGCCGCAAGCCGCAGGCCGGAAAAGTTCAGGGTATCCCTCGGTTCTCCGGCCATGTTGCGGCCGTCAGTTGTCTCGGCACCCTCGGTGCCGTCCAGCGCCACCGCCATCTCGCCATCCGGACCGTCTGCAATCAGAACAATACGCCGGGCCGCGCGCGCGTAGGGCAGCCGGCTGGCGCGGCCCGACAGCCGCCACCCATTGCCGTCGCGTTCCAATGTCAACCTGTCGCCGGCGCGCACCGGGCCGACCGCCATCGGCTGATCGGTCAGTTCCAGCCCCGCCGCGGCGGCGATCCAGCCGGCCAGCATCGTCTCCGCCAATGGGATCGGCGCCGCATAGCGGCCGGCGACGCGCAGCACCGCGTAGAGATCGGACCATTCGGCGTCGGCGCCGCCGGCGGATTCCGGCAGCGCTGCCAGCGGTACGCCGGTTTCGCTGACCGCGCGCCAGAGATCGTCCGGGAAGCGGCCTTGCTCGGCGAGGTCCACCACCTGTTTGGTGCACTTGTCCTCGAACAGCCGCCCCATGCTTTCCAGCAGCATGCGGGTCTCGTCGCGCATCGCCATGGCTATGAACTCCTCATCGCAGGCCGAGGCCGCGGGCGATGATCCCGCGCAGGATTTCGCGTGTGCCGCCCTGGATCGACAGCCGCGGCGCGTTCATCGTCGCCCGGGCGATCATCGACACATAGGTTTCCACCGCTTCCAGTTCCGGCTCCGTCGGAAACAACTGCCTCGCCACCACCGGAATATCCTGCTCGTACCGCGTGCCGAGATCCTTCACCACCGCCGACTCGCTGTTCGGCTGCAGGCCTTCGTGCAGCATCCCGGCAATCGACAGCGACATGCTACGCAACGTGGCGAGCTGCGCCACCAGCCTGCCGAGCGCGGCCGCCGTGGCGCGATCCGGGTGTGGGCCCGCCATGCGCAGCATCTCACGCAATACCTGGAAGAACACCAGGAAGCGATCCGGCGCGCTGCGTTCGAACGACAGCTCGCTGGTGACCTGGTTCCAGCCATTGCCTTCCTTGCCAAGCAATAGCCAGTCGGGCACGAAGACGTCGGTGAGAAAGATTTCGTTGAAGTGGTGTTCACCCAAAAGATTACGCACCGGCCGGATGTCTATGCCGGGCGATTTGAGGGGGAGTAGAAATTGCGTTGCGCCGGCGTGCCGGTCCAGTTCCTGCTGACCCTCCTGTGCCATCTTGCAGAACAGGATGGCATAGTCGGCACGATGCGCGTTGGAGGTCCATAGCTTGCTGCCGTTGATCTTGTAGCCGCCATCAACCTTCACGGCTCGGGTGCGGGTTCCGGCGAGGTCGGAGCCGGAGTTCGGCTCGCTCATGCCGATGCAGAAGGTCAACTCGCCGGCGGCAATCTTGGGCAGGAAGAATTGCTTCTGTTCCTCGGTGCCGAAGCGCAGCAGGTTTGGGCCGCTTTGCCGATCGCCGGTGTAGTGCGCGGATAGCGGCGCGCCCGCGACCAGCATTTCCTCGATCACCACGTAGCGTTCGAACGAACTGCGTTCGTGGCCGCCATATTGCTTTGGCCAGGTCATGCCGATCCAGCCGCGCTTGCCCATTGCACGACTGAAGTCGCGATTGAACTCGCCGCGGGTGAAACCCATCAGGTGTTGGTATTGCTTGATGAATGCGCGTACCTCGTGGCGCAGCGCGACCGCCTCTGGCGGCAGCTCGACGGGATCGAAGCGGAAGGTCGGGACGGCCATGGCATTACTCCTGCCAGTTCGTGTCGAATCCCGCGAAGCTGTGTGGGATACGGCGGATGTCGGTCAGCAGTTCGCGTTGCAGCCCGGCCGGCGTACCGGGCGAAAATTGCAAGTCGATGGAGTCTGCGACGCCGCCGAAGCGGTCCGTAATCGCGGCGGCGATTTCACCAAACGTTCCGCAGGCGGCGAAAATGCGCACCACGTCGTCGGGCACTTCGGCGGCCATCGCGTCCCAGCGACCTTCCACCGACATGCGATGCAGCTTCAGGCCGAGGTCCTGAAGCCCATGCAGCGCCAGGATCGGCATATAGGTGCGCGTCGAACCGTAGAACCCGATGCGCCGTCGCGCGCGCTGCATGCCCGCCGCCACCGTTGCTTCGTCGGGGCCGGTGACGACGAAGCCACCGCCGTGCACGTCGAAATGGGCGCGACTGCGATCGGAGCGGCGCATGCCGACCAGCAGGTTCGGCAGGCACACTTCTTCGAGATAGCGCCGCGAGCACAATGGATGCAGCCGCACGCCATCCGCCACCTGACCGGCGACGCGCAGCATTGCCTCGCCCACCGCGGCGATGGTGACAGGCACCATCGGCAGGCCGCTGGGTTCGGGTGAAAAATCCGGTGTCATCAGCGAAAGTTTGTAGCTGGGGCTGTCGAAGTTCAGCTTCCCGCGGGTTTCCCAGCAGCGCCAGACGGCACGCAACGCGCGCACATAGTCGCGCAGGCGCGGCGCCGGCGGAGTCCACACGATGCCGAAGCGGCGCTCGTTGTGGCCCTTCACCTGGCTGCCCAGTCCCAGCACGCAGCGGCCAGCGGAATTCGCGTGCAGGTCCCACGCCTGGCTCGCGAGCACGGTCGGACTGCGCGGAAACGCCACGGCGACCGATGGAGTCAGCTCGACGCGTTGCGTCGTCACTGCGGCGAAGGCGAGCGGGGCATACCAATCGTGTCCCAACTCCACCGTCATCACGCCATCGAAACCGGCATCCTCGGCGGCACGCGCGGCGGGGCCGGCCTGTCGCCAATCGCTTTGCGGCAATAACGCGAAGACGCGCATGACGTCAGCCGCGCGCCAGCCGGCGTTCGACGAACGGCAGTCGGTCCTGGCCCCAGAAAATTTCGTCGCCAATCACGTAGCTGGGCGCGCCGAACACGCCGCGGTCCAGCGCGGCCTGGGTGTCGGCCGTGCGCATTTCCACCCAGCGAGGCTCCGCGCCGCGTTGCATGACCGCAGCGGGATCGAGGCCGACGTCTTTGATCAGCGTTGCCAGCGTGACGGGGTCGCCGGGGTTCAGCTCATCCTGCCACACCGCTTTCAGCACACGATGCGCCAGTTTGATGGCCGGCTGGTCGCCCATCGTCTCGCGCAACGCAATCACGCAAGACGCCGACAATTGCTCGCTCGATGGGAAATGCTTCGGCTGGAGGTTGATCGGAATACCGAGATAGTCGCGCCAGCGGCGCAATTCCATCAGGCGGTAGGCCTGGCGCTGCGGTGCGCGCTTCGGCAACGGCAGGCCGCCGGACGCGGGGAAGATCGTGCCGAAATCCACCGGGAAAATGCGCAGGCTGGCGTTGTTCGCCATGGCCATCGCCTCGATGCGCGCCGCGCCCAGATGCGTCCACGGCGAGTTCAGCGAGGCGTAGTAGTCGATGTGCAGGGCCATGCGGCGTTCCCTTCCCCGGGCTTACGGGTGCAATCCTGGGGGAGCCGGGGGATCGGGGCAAGGTGGCTGCGCGGGGAGCAGTGATGCGGCGCAGGCCGGGCGGGTTATTCCAGACCCTGGCGGTGCGGCGAGGACGGGTGCACGTGGTCGTGCTGTTCGTAATGTTGACGCAGCAGGTCCTTGCCGTCGTCGTCGCCGTGTGGCGTTCGCACCAGGGTATGGATGTGGTTGCGCGACGGCTGATCGTTGTCGATCGCGACGCCGCGCTGGTGGTCGAACTCGATCAGGATCACCGGGCTGTGGATGCGGTAATAGAACGGGCTGGCCGCATCGCAGTTTCCCATCCAGGCGAACCAGGTCTCGTGCAGATGCGCCGTCACTTCGTCGAGGCGGATATTGGCATGGCCGGGGCGGGTGCGTCCGACATAGACGTTGATCAGATCGCGCAGCAGGGACTGCTGGTTTTGGGATGAGGCGGTCGCCGGGGATGCCCTGGTAGTTAAGCGTCAGGTTGTCGCGGAAGGCGGCGGCGAACACCTCCACGGGCAGGTCACGGCTGATGGTCGCCTGCGCCTGCGTCCTGGAGATTTGCAAGACTCTAAGACCGTCGCTGGGCGAGGGAGTGCCGTAGCCGCCGGTTTTTTCGGAGTCTATCCTCCTCCCCACCACCACCACCACCACCAAACGGAGTCCGCCCCTTCATGTCCAAATGGCGCATTGGCGACGTGACGGTGACCAAGATTGTCGAACAGGAGGTGACCGGCGGCAGCCGTTTCCTGCTGCCGCAGGCCACGCCCGACTGGCTGCAACCGCACCTCACCGCGGGGAACGGATGCCTGCGCCTGAGCATTCACAGCTTCGTCGTCGAGGCGCCCGGCCGTCGCATCATCGTCGATACCTGCCTCGGCAATGACAAGCAGAACCGCCTCGTCCCGAACTGGAACGACCGGCAAGGTCCGTTCCTCGCCGATCTCGCCGACGCCGGTTTTCCGCCCGAGTCCATCGACACCGTCGTGTGTACCCATCTGCATGCCGATCATGTCGGCTGGAATACCGTGCTGCGTGATGGTACGTGGGTGCCGACCTTTCCGCAGGCGCGCTATCTGATTGGCCGCGGCGAGTACCAGTACTGGCGCGACAACACCACGCACGCGGACACGCGGCAGGCGTTGGCGGATTCGGTGACGCCGATCGTCGATGCCGGCCTTGCCGATCTGGTGGAAACCGATCACCAGCTCTGTGACGAGGTCAACCTGATCCCCACCGTCGGCCATACGCCAGGCCATATCAGCGTGCGCATCGTCTCGCGCGGGGAAGAGGCGCTGATCACCGGTGACTTCATGCACCATCCGTGTCAGATCGCCCATCCGGATTGGGACCTCACCTCGGACAGCGATCCGGCGCAGGGCAGCCGCACGCGGTGGCAGATGTTCGAGCGCCTCGCCGACAGGCCCGTGCTGGTGCTTATTACGCATTTCGCCGGCGCCACCGCGGGGCGCATCATGCGCGATGGTGACAGCTACCGGTTTGCGATGTGATTGCGTCGGGGTACTTGGATTCCGCAACCGATTACGTGAAAGTCGGCCTCACGGCGAAGCCGGGGCCAGCGGGCCGGCATGACGCCGACCCGCGATATCCTGCCCGTTTCCAACCGGAGGTCCCTATGTCCAAATGGCGCATCGGCGACGTGACCGTGACCAAGGTCGTCGAACTCGAAGTGACCGGCGGCAGCCGTTTCCTGCTGCCCCAGGCGACGCCAGATCTTATCAAGCCGATCGCCTGGTTGCAGCCGCACTTCGCCGACGAGAACGGCCGCCTCCGTATGAGCATTCACAGCTTCATCGTGGAAACCCCGACAAGGCGTATCATCGTCGATACCTGCCTCGGCAACGACAAGCAGAACCGCCGCATCCCGCATTGGAACGACCGGCAAGGCCCGTTCCTCGCCGATCTCGCCGACGCCGGTTTCCCGCCCGGGTCGATCGACACCGTGCTGTGCACCCATCTGCACGTCGATCACGTCGGCTGGAATACGATGAAGCGCGACGGCAAATGGGTGCCGACCTTCCCGCAGGCGCGCTATCTGGTTGGCCGCGCCGAATACGAGCACTGGAGCACCAACACCGCCCGCGCCGACATGCAGCCTATCCTGGCCGATTCGGTGACGCCGATCCTCGAAGCCGGGCTCGCACAACTGGTGGAGACCGATCATCGCATCTGCGACGAACTCAGCCTGATCCCCACCGTCGGCCATACGCCGGGCCATGTCAGCCTGCGCATCGTTTCGCGCGGGGAAGAAGCGCTGATCACCGGCGACTTCATGCACCACCCGTGCCAGATCGCACATCCGGAGTGGGACACCACGGCGGACAGCGATCCGGCACAGGGTATCCGCACACGGGAAGCAATGTTCGAACGCCTCGCCGGCACGCCGGTGCTGGTGATCGGCACGCATTTCGCCGGCGCCACCGCGGGGCGGATCGTGCGCGACGGCGACAGCTACCGGTTGGCGGTGTGACGCGCGCGGCGCTAGGCTGCACCCTGAACCGGACACAGGACCGACAGACATGGGCGATTATCTGCGCAGCGGCATCTTCCTCGCGCCGTTCCACAGCCTGGAGGAAAACCCCACGCTCGCGATGCAGCGCGACATGGAGCTGCTGGAGCATCTCGACCGGCTGAACTACCACGAGGCGTGGATCGGCGAGCACCATTCCGTTGGCTTCGAGATCATCGCCTCGCCCGAGCTGTTCATCGCCGCCGCGGCCGAGCGCACGCGGCACATCCGGCTTGGTACCGGCGTCGTGTCACTGCCGTACCATAATCCGTTCATGCTGGCCGACCGGATGGTGCAGCTCGATCACATGACGCGCGGACGGGCGATGTTCGGCGTCGGACCTGGTTCTCTGGTGCATGACGCGAAGAAGATCGGTATCGACCCGGCGGACCAGCGGCGGCGGATGAACGAATCGCTGGACATCCAGATCGCGCTGATGCGCGGCGAAAGCGTGACGCGCAAGAGCGACTGGTTCGACCTGCAGGACGCGCGGCTGCAACTGCCCTGCTACTCGCAGCCGATGATGGAGCTGGCGGTGGCGGCGGCGCGCTCGCCGTCCGGTGCGCTGGCGGCCGGACGGCACGGCATCGGCATGCTGTCGATCGGCGGCACCAGCACCGATGCGATGACCCATCACGTGGAGAACTGGGCGCTGTACGAAGAGCAAGCGCGGCTGAATGGGCATGTGGCGGATCGCCGCAACTGGCGGCTGGTGACGCTGCTGCATGTGGCGGAAACCCGCGAGAAGGCGCAGGAGAATGTCAAATTCGGCCTGACGAACTTTCGCGACTATTTCGACGATGTCGCGACCTTCCCGATCGTGCCGGCGGGCATCGAGGATCCGCATCACTGGTTCGTCGATAGCGGTACCGCCTGCATCGGCACGCCGGACGACGCGATCGCCTTTATCGAGCGGTTGCTGCAAGGCACCGGCGGCTTCGGCGTCATCATGGAGCTGGCACAGAACTGGGCGGACTGGGAAGCGACGAAGCGGCACTACGAGCTGATGGCGCGTTACGTGCACCCGCACTTCCAACGCTCGCGCGAATGGCGGCGCGAGAGTTACGACTATGCCAAGGCACACCATGCGGAGTTCACCGGCCAGTCCGCCGCGGCGGTGCAGGCGGAGATCGATCGCCGGAAGGCGCGTCGCGCCGCGGCCGAGTAGCCGCGGTGGACCTGCAAGCGCTGGAAGACCGACTGGCAATCAACGATCTGTTCGTGCGCTATGTCACGGCGCTGGACGCCGGCGATGTCGAAACCATCGTCGGCTGCTTCGCCGAGGACGGCTCGTTGGAAAGCCCGGTCGTCGGCGTCTATCTCGGCCACGACGGTATTCGGGCGTTTGCCACGCGATTCGCCCGATTGCGCGAGAACGGCACGCAACTGCGCCATGTGCTGTCCAACCTGGCGGTGCGATTGGACGGCGATCGGGCGCATGCGACCTGCTACCTGGTGACCATCATGACGCGCGACGGGACCAGCGTGCTGCGACCGCCCGGGCGATATGACTGTCAGCTCGTGCGGTTGGACGGCGGGTGGGTGTTCAAGCACCGGCTGGTGATCGAAGACGCGAAGGCGCCGCTGGAGGGCGTCTGACGACCGGCGTTGTCTCGAATATTTGCCTTCCGTTGGCCGTCTCCTGTCATTGCGAGGCGCGCAGCAACGCGGCAATCCCCGCATGATGAGCGATCCTCGACCGCTCAGGCCGCGGCCCCTCAGGCCGGGGATTGCTTCGTCGCGCTGCTCCTCGCAACGACAGATGGGTATGGCGGCTGGGCGGCGGCTCCCGTGCGGACTAACCGTTTAGTTAACCGCGTCGTGGATTAACCGTTTAGTTACCCCGCCAACTCGCGCCGCACGATCGCGGCCCCCTCCGCCAGTGCCCGCAGCTTGCCGAACGCGGTCTCGCGCGGCAGGTATTTCATGCCGCAATCCGGCGCCGGGATCAGGCGCTCCGGCGCGACATACCGCAGCCCGGCGCGAATGCGTCCGGCGACCTGTTCTGCCGTCTCCACCGCCGGATCACCGAGGTCCAGCACGCCCAGCATGATCTGCTTGCCCGCCAGGTCCCGCAGCACGCCGAGATCGAGCTTCGGTTGCGCCGCCTCGATGGAAATCTGCTGCGCCACCGTATCGGCAAGCTGCGGCAGAAAGCTGTAGCCGCTCGGCTTGGCGTCCGACACCACCGCCGCATAGCCGAAGCACAGATGCACGACGGTCGGGCCTTCGATGCCCTCCAGCGCGCGGTTGATCGCACGCAGGCCGTAGCGCGTCGCCTTGTCCGGCGAGGTGCGCACCCAAGGCTCATCGAGTTGCACCACGTCCACGCCGGTCGCCTTCAGCGCGCGCAGTTCTTCGTTGACGGCGACGGCGTAGTCCATCGCCATCTCCTCGTCGTCCGCATAGAACGCGTTCTGCGCCTGTTGCGACAAGGTGAACGGTCCGGGCAGCGTGATCTTCGTTGCGCGATCGGTGTTGCGCAGCAGGAATTCGACATCGCGCACTTCCACCGGCCCACGGCGGCGGATCTTGCCCACCACGCGCGGTACCGGCGTCATCCGCCCACCACGCGCCGGCACCGAGCCCGGGTGCTCCGCGTCGATCCCTTCCAGCGCCAGGGCAAACCGGTTCGAGTAGCTCTCTCGCCGTTCTTCCCCATCGGTTATGATATCGATGCCCGCCTGCTCCATCGCGCGAATCGCCAGGATCGTTGCGTCGTCCTGTGCCTGTTCCAGCCAGGGCTCGGCAATGCGCCACATGTCATGCGCATGGGTGCGCGGCACGCCATGCGCGTGCAGCGTTGCGCGATCAACCAGCCAGTCCGGCTGCGGATAACTGCCGACGACGGTGGTCGGCAGCAGATGCGTGGGATAGGCCATGCGCTTCGTCTCCTATGCGACTTGTCAGGTCACCGCCGTTACGTCGTCCGCCGCGCCACGCGGCGCCCGCCGCCAGCCGCGGCGCGATTGCGGCTGCCAGGCGGCGGCGCGGTACTCCAGCCAACGCGCCAGCGTGTCGAATAACAGCGTCACCAGCACGATCAGCAGCACCGCGGCAAAGACGTGCGGACTGTCCAGCACCGTGCGATAGCTCGTCACCAGATAGCCGATGCCGGCATCCGAGATCAGCATCTCCGACACCACGACACCGACGATCGCCAGCACGCCGCCGAGCCGCAGCCCCGCCAACACAGTCGGTATCGCGGCGGGAATAATCACCCGCACCACGAGTTGCGGCAAGCTGGCGCCCATGCTGCGCGCTGCCAACAACAGGTTCGGGTCGATCGTCCGGATGCCGGCCGCCGTCGCCAGCAACGTGGGAAAGAAACCGCCAAGCGTGGCAAAGGCGATTTTCGATGCCGGTCCGATGCCGAACCATACCGTCAGGATCGGATAGACGATCACGATCGGCACCGCGAAGAGGCTGGATGCCACGGGCAGCAGCAGCGCGCGCAGCGCCGGGACGCTGCCCAGCACCGCGCCGCCGAGAATGCCCCCGCAGCACACCAGCAGCAGGGCGACGCACACCTCGCGCAGGGTGACCCATAACGCCGATGCGTAGGCCGGCCAGTCGGTCACCAGGATGCGCAGGCTTTCGGACAACGGCGGCAGGAACAGCGCCGGAATCGCGCCGACGCGTGGCAGCACCTCCCACAACACCACGACGATCGCGATGAGGGCCCAGCGCAACGCCGCCGGCGGCAACCCGCGTGAGCGATCGTCAGAGCGCATGCGACGACCGGATGTGCTGCCAGATGCGGTCGCGCAGCCGGGCGAAGTGCAGCTCGGCCATCATCGCATAAGTGCGCGGCCGCGGCAGATCGACTTCGATGCGATCGATAATGCGGCCGGGACGCGCCGACATCACCAGAACCTCGTCCGCGAGAAACACCGCCTCCTGCAAACTATGCGTAACGAACACCACGGTTTTGCGCGTTGCCGCCCAGATTCGCAGCAGCTCCTCACCCATGGTCATGCGGGTCTGTTCGTCCAGCGCGGCGAACGGCTCGTCCATCAGCAGCACCGGCGGGTCCTGCACCAGGCCGCGCGCGATCGACACGCGCTGCCGCATGCCACCGGACAGCTCGTGCGGGTGGCGTGCGGCGAAATTCTCCAGTCCGACCATGCGTAACATATCCAATGCCCGCCGCCGCCGCTCCGCCGGCTTGACGCGGCGCAGCGCCAGCGGAAACGCAACGTTGTCCAGCGCGGTCAGCCAGGGGAACAGGTTGGCATCCTGGAACACCACGCCGATCCGATCCGGATCTGGTCCGGTCACCGGGCGGTTGCCGCACAGGATGCTTCCGGCGGTCTGCTGCCGCAGGCCGGCCAGCATCATCAGCAGCGACGACTTGCCGCAGCCGCTCGGGCCGACGATCACCACGAAGCGGCCGGTGCCGACAGTGAAGTCGATATCCGCCAGCGCTTCCATCGGGCCGCCGCCGCTGGCATAGGCGTGCGACAGGCCGGTGACCTGGATGCTGCCGGCCGCGCCCGCGGCGCGCGCGGCCGACGCCGGATGCTGGATCACGTCCGCCATGCACCGCACCATTGCTCCACCCGGCGGATCGCCTCGTTCATGCCGATCGCGGCGACGGCGATCAGCAGCACCCCCGCCAGCAACTGACGCATCATGAAGTTCTCGCCCCAGGTTTCGATCTCATGACCGATGCCGGAGCGCGAGGCGTACATTTCCGCCAGTATGACGGCGGTGAAGGTGAAGATGACGGCGATGCGCATCGCCTCCAGCAAGATCGGCAGCATGCTGGGAAGATAGACGCGGGTGACGAGCTGGAAAGGCGTGGCGCCGTAGGTGCGCGCGATCAGCAGGTGCTCCGGCTGCACGGAGCGCACCGCCGCCTGGGCCGACAGCAGCACCAGCAAGGTGGAGGAAAAACAGCCGAATCCGACCTTCTGCCAGAACCCGATGCCGAGCGTGAGAATGAACATCGGCAGGAAGATCGATTTGGGAATGCTGAACAGGAAGAACAGCAGCGGATCGAACACAAGCGACAGATAGCGGCTCTCGGCAATCACCAGGCCGAGCACCGCGCCGAACGGCACGGCGATCGCGAAGGCGACCACGATTTCCAGTGCGGTGACGGCAAGGTCGGTTTGCAGTTGCGGGCGCGCCAGCAGCGTGCCGAGCGTGCGCAGCACATCGGTGAACGGCGGCACCAGCTCGCTGTCGATGGCGCCGGCGCGCGGCAGGATTTCCCATGCCAGCAGGACACAACACAACAAAACGAGGCGGAGCAGCGGCAAGGCGAGGCGAGGGAGGGTCATGCCGCGCGGGTCAAGCGCCGACCGGCTTGAAGTGCGTGTCGATGATCTGGTCGATCGGCGCGGTGTCGGTGATGCCGATCAGTTTGGCCGTTTCCAGCGCTCGGGTCAGCTCGTCCATTCCCATACTGGTATCCGTGGCCAGCTTCAGTATCGTCTGTTCATATTCCATGGCCGCGACGTCCGGCTTGATCTCGTCCACCTCGGCGATCAGCGCGATCGCCGCGTCGCGGTTGGCGCGCATCCACAGCAGCGCGCCGTACAACGCGTTCATCGTCTTCTGCACCACGTCCGGCTTGTCGGCGATCAGCTTGCCGGTCACCGCCCAGCCGCCGACAAGCTGCGGCGGCATTTCCGCGGCGTAGTCGATCAGCACCCGCACCTGCTTCGCCAGGATCAGCTCGAACGACAGCGGCGAATACAGCACAACGGCATCGACGTTGCCGGAACGCAGGTTGGGCACCAGGCCGCCGCCACCCAACGGCACCCGGGTGAACGGCGTGTGCTTCGCCTCGTTGGTCCACAGCGCAAGCACGTCGGAACCCGAGCCGGCGGAGGTGATGCCGACTTTCTTGCCTGCCAGGTCTTCGACTTTCGTGACGGGCGAATCGGCGCGCACCAGCAGATACCAGCCGCAGTTGACCCGCGTCGAGGTGGCGACGAGCTTCAGGTTGACGCCCTTGCGCACCGCCACGCCGATGATGCCGGGTCCGCCGAGCGAAACGTCCGCCGCGCCGGCGGCCATCGCCTCGATGCATTCGGCGCCGCCGCGATACACCGTGGCTTCGGCGCCGATCCCCTGTCTGTCGAACAGCTTCTGGCGGATCGCGGCCTCGGTGACGACGGTCGGGTAGTAGGTCTTGGTCGGTAGCGCGATGCGCACGACATCCTGCGCGCGGGCGGCGCGCGGCGTCAGTGCCGCGGACGCTCCGGCCGCGAGGCCCAGCAGCGCGGTGCGGCGCGTCAGGTGTGTGTGACGGATCGCTGCCTGGTTCATGCGCCGCTTCCTCCCCGGTTTGCTGGTTCACGCGGAGAGTAGAGCATGTCCAGGCGCACGGACACCTCGCCCGGGAAGCGGGAGAGATCGGCGCGGAGCCGCGGGTTGGTGGGGCGGGCCGCCCCTCACCCTCGCCGCTACGCGCCTCGCATCGGTCCGCTTCGCGGCCCAACCCCGCGCAGCGGGAGAGGTGTCTTGCGGCGGCGGTGGTGGCCCAATATGTTGGGATTGACAACCCATCCAACATCTACCCCTTGCGATTTGCCCCGAACCTGCACTGTAATCGCCGCGAATCACCCGGGGGGCGCACGCGATGGACGACAGCCTGCCGAGACACCGCAACGACGAGCAGACCACCCTGCCCGGCTTCGAGGCCGACCCGGTGCCAGCCGCCGCGAGCCACGTCGAATCGACAGCGGATCGTCTGCGCGCGGCTCTGGCGGCGCGCGATCCGGGGGCGCCGGCGCTTGCCGAAGACGCCATGCGCGTCGCCCCGTCCGACTACGACGTTCCGCTGCTTTCGGCGCTCATCATGCTGGTCGCGAAACAGCCGGATCGCGCGCTGACCTACCTCAAACGGCACCAGAAACGTTGGGTGCCCGGCAGGCGGACAGATTTGCTGACCGCATTGGCGCTGGCGCAACAGGGCCATGTCGGGCGGGCCGGCAGCATGCTGGAAGCCGCCGGCCTCGACACCCTTTATCGTGCCTACGGCGCCATGCCGCAATGCCCCGGGATGATGGACTGGCTGGGCGACCGCCTGACCGAGATCGCCCGCAAGCGCGGCAAGCTTCCGAAACCAAAGCCGAAGCCGGTCGCAACGAAACCCGCCAAACCGAAGCCGCGCGCCACCGCAACGCCCGCCGCGCCGCCATCGCCGCCGCTGCCGGACCTGCCCAGGCTCGAGGCCGACTTCACCACCAGTATCGCATTCGCCAACGCGGATGCGATCCGCGTCACCGGCGACTCGCCAGAGCCCGACTGGTTCCGTCTGCGCGGCGAACTCACCCTGCTCGGCCTGTTCCAGGGGTTCGACGAATTGCTCTGCCTGCCGCTGCTGCACGGTGTGGAGACGCATTGGTACCAGGTCGAAACCGTGCGCAAGGTGCTGAAGCAGTATCGCGGCCGGGTGCTGCTGGCCGACGAGGTCGGCCTCGGCAAGACCATCGAAGCCGGCATGGTGGTGAAGGAATACATGCTGCGCGGCATGGCGGAGCGCGTGCTGATCCTGACCCCCGCATCGCTGGTCGGCCAGTGGCGCGAGGAGATGGTGGAGAAGTTCTCCATCGACTGCGCCACCACGCATGACAAACTGCTGCGCGACGACCCCGCGGCGTTCTGGGCGCAACCCAGGGTGATCGCATCGATCGCGGCGGCACGGCGCAAGGAACACGCGGCGCTGTTGTCGGCGCAAAGCTACGACGTCGTCGTGGTGGACGAGGCGCATCATCTGAAGGATCAGTCCAGCGCCAGCTACCATCTGGTCAATAGCCTGCAGAAACGTTTTCTTCTGTTGCTGTCGGCGACGCCGGTGCAGAACAACCTGATCGAGCTGTACAACCTGCTGACCCTGTTGCAGCCGGGAATCTTCAAGACGCCGAAGGAGTTCCGTGCCGCCTACATGGTGCACGGCAAGCCGCGCGAGCCGGTGAACCGCGAGAAGCTGCGCGACCTGATGCGCGGTGTGATGATCCGCAACACGCGTGCGCTGGCGGCCTTGCGCCTGCCGCGCCGCCACGCGGCGACCTTGCGCGCCACGCCGGAACCGGAGGAGGCCGCCTGTTATCGCGCTCTAACAGCACAGGTGCGGGATGTCGCGGCGGGCGGACAGCATCGGCTGGCGGCGCAGCATCTCCTGTCGGCCGCCGGGTCGTCGCCGGCAGCGGCTTCGGTGGCGATCGCCCGTTTCTGCGAACGCCATGCGCCGGATAAGCGCTGGTCCGCGCTGCAATCGCGCTATACCGCGCTGGGCGCCGGTGCCAAGCAGGCGGCATTGCTCGATCTGCTGCACCGCAATCCCGCCGAGAAGAAGATGGTGTTCGTGCATCATCGCGACAGCCTGGCGCATCTCGCCGGTCTGCTGCGGGCGCGCAACATGACGTTCGCCACGTTCGACGGATCGATGAGCGGGCCGGACAAGGACGCCGCGGTCGCCGCGTTCCGCGACAGCGTGCCGATCCTGCTGTGCAGCGAATCGGGCGGCGAGGGACGCAACCTGCAATTCTGCAACACGCTCATCAATTTCGACATCCCATGGAATCCGATGGCGATCGAGCAACGCATCGGCCGCATCGACCGGATCGGCCAGGTGCGTGAGGTGTTCGTGTTCAACCTCGCCACATCCGGCACCATCGAGGACCATGTGCTGCGTATCCTCGACGAGAAGATCAACATGTTCGAACTGGTGGTCGGCGAGGTTGGTGCCATCCTCGGCGCATTGGAAGAGCAGCAGGACTTCTCTAGTCTGGTACTGGAGGCTTGGCTACAGAGCAGTGATGCGGCGCGCGATGCGGCGTTCGCTGCGCTGGAGGGGCAGTTGACCGCGGCGCGGCGCGATTACGAAGACGCGAAACAGTTGGACGAGGCGTTGTTCGGAAATGAACTCGATGCTGGTTGAAACGAGGCTGGCTGATCCGGGCCCGATGCAGCGTTTCGTTGCCGGACTGCTAACGGCCGAGGGCGCGCTGGTCGAGCCGATCGAGCCGGAGGGGCTGGAAGCCGTCGTGCCGCCGTCGTTGCAACAGGCACTCGGCGTTCCGGAGCTGTGTCGCCTGGGTTTCGGCGCCACGCTGCCCGAAGGGGCCGCGCGGGTCGGCATCGAATCCGACTGGCTGGACCGCTGCGCGCGCGATGGGCGACCGGGGCCACTGGAGCAGGTGCGTGCTGGAGGCGTCGGCCGGGCTGGGCGATGCGGAGGCGGTGCTGGCGCACGAACTCGCGCTGGACAACGCGACGTTCCGGCTGGTTGCGGCGCGGCCGGCCTGGACGCGCTATCTGCTGTTCGACCTGCGCTACACGGCGATTTCCGACGAAAAGCGCGACGGCGTGCTACGGCTCATGCTGAACCTGGCGACTGGCGCGCTGCCGGATGCGGCGTTGGAGCGGATAACACCGTGGCTCAACGATGCGGGCGCGGATGCGGTGCCGCCGGATGACGCGGTACTGCCGGCGGACTGGGAGCGGACGCGGGTGCTGGATGTGCTGCGACCTGCGGTGCCGCCGCGCCTGGCGGCGGCGCTGGCGCCGTTCGAGCGTGGGCTGCGCCGGCGCCTGGCGCGCGACCAGGATCGGCTGCATGCGTATCACAACGATCTTTACCGCGAGGCGATGCGCCGCGCCGCGACAGCAACCGAGGGTGACCCAGCGCATCAGCGGGAACAGTTGCGGATCGCGGCGATCGGGCGGGAGTACCGCGCCAAGCTGGACGACCTCGGGCACAAATACGCACTACGGGTCACGCTGGAATGGATCCGCACGCTGGAACTGGTGATGCCGGTGGTGCGGTTGGAGCTGCTGGTGCGCCGGCGCAAGGCCGAGCGCGTGGTGTGGCTGGACTGGAACCGCCTGGCGCGCCGGCCGGAGCCGCCGGTCTGCGAGGACAATGTCGCACCGGAGCGGCCGCGCCTGGCATGCGACGACGCGGTGCATTTGGTGAGCGCCGGTGGGTTGGCCGCGTGCACGGGGTGCGGCAAGGCGTATTGCCGGGCGTGTCACCGGGCCGGGTGTCCGAAATGCGGTAGGGTTTGACGCCGGGCGGCGATATCACGACAACCGGAAGGGGGGATGGCGGGAATAATTCTCCCCCTCCCCTTGAGGGAGGGGGCAGGGGGAGGGGTGCGCACATCTGCCGTCGTTGGATGTACGCACCCCTCCCCCTACCCCCTCCCTCAAGGGGAGGGGGAGAAGATTTTGTAGCGATATGTTATATC
>Ga0181521_10003916_pt1 | contig 17301 bp, 15 predicted proteins | sample PEATcosm2014_Bin_32_FD_119764 | JGI IMG/M metagenome (GOLD analysis project Ga0181521, IMG submission 119764) | Peatland microbial communities from MTU Mesocosm Facility, Houghton, MI, USA - PEATcosm2014_Bin02_60_metaG | ecosystem: Environmental > Terrestrial > Soil > Wetlands > Peat | place... | reverse complement strand
CCGCGCTCTCCGCTCCCTCCGCGCGCCAACCCCATGGAACGACGCGAACTTCCCAAATCCTCAAAAACTCTATTCCCTCTTCATCTCCGCGTCTCAGCGCCTCCGCGGTGAAAAGGTTTTTTGCCCCCCCGCCCTTCAGTTACACTGGTTTTTCATGCCCGCATCCCTGCGCCATGCCATGTGCAACGAGGCCTTCGAAAAGTGGCCGTTCGCGGACGCATGCAAGGCCGTCCGCAAAGCCGGCTACACAGGCATCGAAATCGCCCCCTTCACTCTCGCCGAAAAGCCCGCCGACATCTCCCCCGCCGGGCGCCGCCAGTGCCGCGACGCCATGGCTTCGGAAGGTCTGGCGTTCGTCGGACTGCACTGGCTCATGGTTAGTCCCGCCGGTCTGCACGTCACCGCTCCCGATGCCGCCTTGCGCCGGCGAAGCTGGGAGCACATTCGCGATCTCATCGATCTCTGCGCCGATCTCGGCCCCGCCGGCGTCATGGTATTCGGCTCGCCCAAACAGCGCGCCACCACCGCAGGAGCCACGCGCCTCGAGGCTACCCGCCATTTTGCGGAAGGCCTCGCCGGCGTGGCGCCCCACGCCGCGGCCCGCGGCGTCACCGTACTGGTCGAGGCCCTTCCCATCGGACAATGCGACGTGGTGCAGACATTGGCCGAAGCGGCCGATATCGTAAAAGAGATCGGCAGCCCCGCCGTTCGCACCATGTTCGACGTTCACAACGCCATTGACGAGCGGGAAGCGCACGACGTCCTGGTGGATCGCTACTTCGACGTGATCCGCCACGTTCACGTCAACGAGCTGGATGGCAGCCATTGCGGCGCCGGCAATTACGATTTCAAACCGCTGCTTCGCATGCTGCTGAAGCGCGGCTATCGCGGCTGGGTCTCGCTCGAAGCTTTCGATTTCACCGCCGGCGCCGAGACCATCGCCGACCAGTCCCTGCGCCACCTGGAGCGCGAAACCGAGAAACTATGAACCGATACGTGGTTACCGGAGGAGCCGGTTTCATCGGCTCCGCCATCGTGCGCGCGCTGCTGCGCGAGAGCGCCGGCCAGGTGTTTGTCATCGATAATCTCCTCACCGGCCGCGAGAGCAATCTGGAAGAGGTGCGCGGCCGGATCGAATTCCACCGCGCCGATATTCGCCATTACGAAGAGATCGCGCCCTTGATCCGCGGCGCCGCCGTGGTCTTTCACGAAGCCGCCATTCCCTCCGTCCCGCGCTCCATCGACGACCCCGTGCCATCCCACGAAGTGAATATCGATGGCGCCTTCAACGTGCTGCGCGCCGCGCGCGAAGGCCAGGCGGGCCGCGTGGTTTATGCCGCTTCGTCTTCCGCCTATGGGGATACCCTGCTGCTGCCCAAAGTCGAGGACATGACGCCGCGCCCCAAATCGCCCTACGCCCTGCAGAAGCTGGTGGGGGAGTATTACTGCAACGTCTTCGCCGGCGTGTTCGGCGTGGAGACGGTGGCGCTGCGCTATTTCAACGTGTACGGCCCGCGCCAGGACCCCTCCAGCCCCTATTCCGGCGTGCTCTCGCTCTTCATGAAGGCGGTGCTCGAACGCCAGCCGCCCATCATCTTCGGCGATGGCGGGCAGTCGCGCGACTTCACCTACGTCGACGATGTCGCCGACCTCAACCTCAAGGCGGCGCGCGCGCCCGGCGTTTCCGGCAAAACCTACAACGGCGGCAACGGCGGCCGCATCACGCTCAACCAAGCCTGGGAGCTGCTGCAGAAGATCGAAGGCGTCGAGATCCCCGCCAACTACGGGCCGCCGCGCGCGGGCGACGTGCGCGATTCGCAAGCCGACACCACGCTCGCCGTCCGCGACCTGGGCCACGCGCCGCGCTTCTCCTTCGAAGAGGGCATGCGGCGCACCCTGGAATGGTATCGCGGCGAAAGTCAGCGGGGCGCGTAAGGGCCTAGAAATTTTGGGCCGTTAAAGTGGATCATGTGGTCCGGATTGTCCGCAATCCAGACCTCCGTCTCCCACGCGATATCGGCCGCGAACCGGCGGAATTCGCCGACGTTTTGGAAAGCCGTAATGTATACTCTCTCCGCGGCACAACCTTGGAGAAGCGCTTCCATTTCGCGGTGCCGTTTCGGCGAAACCGGGCCGTGCGACGTGACTGCCTCAATCAGGAACAGCCACTTCTTGTTAGCCAGATAGAGGATGACATCCGGCAACTTGTCGTGTTGGGTGATCGGAACACTGAGGCGGGCAAGTTTCTCCGCGGCGCAGACCACGTACTTGAGCGCAGTGTCTCCCACGTACAACACCTCCGCCCCTGGGGCGAACCGCGGTCCCATCTTTTCGATGACGGCCACCTGCAGGACATTGTGCTCACCTGGCGAGAGATGGACCATTGAGCCGTCGGGCAGTTCCAACGGAACTCGATTGCCTTCCCTCGCCTGCCTGTACGCCTCCCGGAGAGCGCCGAAGCGTTTTAGAAAGTCCTGAGCCGCCTCCTCGAATTTTCCCGTTCCGTACATCTTTGTCACCGCAGCAGCATCCCCAGTTAGCGCATATACATTGTTCCCGCTGTTCGTGGGCCGTGTTGGGTCGTCCGCGTTCCGATCCACAATCCGAGCTTGCTCGAATTGATGAATTGTTTGCCGGCGTATAGTCTCCCGCGAATTTGCCGCATAGTCCTTGCCGTAGCGCCGCCGCATAAACGCCATGATGTCCCAGATGCGGAGCGCCGGCCGTTCGGTCTTCTTCCATGAGTCTCTCGGGCCGATGTTCGCAAGCGCGAGGAGCGTGAGCGCCGAGCGTTCGTTCTGCTGGGCCTTAGGCAATCCAAGCGCAGCCAGGATCTCGCACGCCTCCTCCACCTTACTCACGAGGCCCCATCCAACAGGTGGTCCTCGAGAGCGCGGGCGACCCCTAACTCCCTCAGAACGAGTTGCTCGACGACTGGCAGGTCGAACGGTGCCAGATTTCTCACGCACTGCCCTATTCTCGAGATCGCGTCCAGATCGGGCATCGGCATAGAACGGATCTCGGTTGCATTCACCTGCGTGTTACCGCTGATCGTCCGAAAATATCTATCCAGCAGCGCGGAGTTAAAAAAGGCGGCAAGGCCAAAGACTTCGTCAATGGTAAGTTCGCGTTTGGCGTGATAAATGTAATTGAGATGGTTTTCGATCGCTACGAAAGGCCACTCACTCTCGCTCCCGAGAAACCAACTCGCGGTTAGTCTGCGACGCTCTTCCTTGGCGCTGAAGCGGCGCAGCAGGACGTAGTTCTGCGAAGCCAGGAGCAGCCGTTTGGACTCCGGACAAACCTTGAATGCGTTCGATTGCTTCTTGTGCGTAGCCGGCCAGCGCGTCTCAAACGGCCGAACGTTGAAAACGGATAGCAGAGGGGCCGTATCGGGTCCATCAATTTCCGGCAGCAGGAATTCACGCGCCCGGAATGCCACGACCGGGCCCGTCGAGATGCGGAGGTCCAGATCGGCGAATCGCCGGGGCCACGCCTCAACCACCCTGACGACAGCCGAATCCTCATGACTTCCAGCAATTCGAATTACGAAATCCCCGGCCGTGTTGTCAATGACAGCTTCCGCGGGGAGGACCCGTTCCACATTCGACCCAAGCACGTTCCTCCCATAGCTTGTGCTCACGGCAATCGTCTTTGCGGAATGGCCAAGCTTATGCCAAAGGCTCACCACGCTCTCCTGAAGCACGCCCCGGAAAGTATCGGTGCGGGATTCGAAGAGATGAATGTGGTCGAGTCCCATCCTTTCGGAAAACCACCGCCGAAAGCCCCTGAAATACAAACCGTTGCAAAAGCTGCGTGGGGTGATCGCAACCAGCCGGCCCTCAGCCCGCAGCAGCTCGGCGCCGGCAGCCAGAAAGAACGCATAGATGTTCGGCTGCCCATGCACTACCTCTTGCATTACCTGTGCGTAGCCCGAATCCTTATTCAGTTTGAAATATGGGGGGTTCATGATCACAGCGTCGAACTGGCCATAGTCGGCGGTGTCAAACAAGGACCGCTCCCCTAAGACGGTTGAAGCCGCATCGAGAATGAAATCCTGTTCGTGCACGACATAGGAGGCGGTGTGACCGGCGTCGCGCAGCGATTGGCAGCATCGCCGGATCACTTGGTGGAGCAGGGGTAAAACGCCAGGGTCGTTCTCGAAAACGTGCAACTCGATTTCCCGATGACCGGCGGCCGCTAACACTCGATCGCACACCGCCGCAGTAAGCGAACCCACCCCTGCCCCGGGGTCGAGGAGGCGAAAGGATTGGGGGAATTCGCCGGCAAACAGACTTGCCATGAATTGGCAGACTTCCGGGGGGGTGAAGAACTGGCCCTTCTCCTTCCGGCTGGCAACGGAGGTGCGCCACTCATATTCGTGCTGCAGCTGGATCGAATATTCGACCAGCGCGCCGGAGCTATGATCTTTATCGCTCAATCCCGCCCGATCCAATCACCCACATTGTAGTATGCGGCCCCGTGCCAGATTGGATCGGGCTAACGCCTCCTCCTGATCAACTGAAACTTCCCGTCGCTCCCTGGAAGCCCCGCACCGCCTGCCGCGCCATCCACTTCACCACCCGCGCGGCGTCGTAGCAATACGCCAGGTTGTGGTTCAAAGTGGAAAAACAGTGCGGCTGGCAGCCTTGCTTCATTTCGTCGAGTTGCCCGGCTTCGAATTTGTGGCGGCCCACCACGCCCCAGTCGTAAGTCGCCGAGTACATGGGGAAACATGGCGCCAGCGTGCCATCCACCCGGATGATCACGTTGTTGTGCCCCGCGCGGCAGTTCCACTCCTGCAGTTTGCCGCGCATGAATTCGCGCATTTCGTTGAGCCGCTGCACCGAATTCACCATCTTGTAGCCGGCCTGGTTCTTTTCGATCAGCCAGTCCACCAACTCGTCCACTTGTGGCCAATCGTCCCGGGTGATGTACGTTACGTTGTTTTCCAGGTGCTCGAAATGGTCGGGCGCGATCATGGGCGATTCGTTGATGTGGTAATCGGTGGCGATGCGATGCTCGCGCGCGATCTCCGTCAACTGCCGGATGTCGTCCATGTTGTTGCGGCAGATGTTCATGTTGAAGAACACCGTGTAGCCGTAGCGGTATTGCCGCTTCACCAGGTGGTCGAAATATTTGCGGATGGGGGTCAGCGCTTTGGGCAGCCCCGGTTTTTCGTCCACCGCGTCCACCGCGAAGTTGAAGGTCGCGACCCCCGCGTCGCCCAGCCGGTCGATCACGTCGGGGCGCAGCAGCCGGCCGTTGGTCGGCACGTAGACCCAGAATCCCTTGCGCGCCGCGTAGTACACCACCTTGTGCACGAACTGCGGGCGCAGCAGGGGCTCGCCGCCCATCAAAGCCAGCACGCGGCAGCCGTTGTCGTGCAGCCAGTCGATGGAGCGCCGCGCGGTATCTTCGGTCATGCCTTTGACGCTGTTGTCAAAAGCCCAGCAGTAGTGGCAATCCAGGTTGCATTTCCATTCCGTAAACAGGTACGCGATGATGGGGTGAAAATCGCCCGGCAGAACGCGCGAGCGCACGTAGGGAAACAGCCAGCCGCGCATCGCCCGATAGATGTAGGGGGCCGTCCAATGGCGCTGGTCGGGAACGGTTTCCGGGTCGGCGAGATTTTGCAGCTCGCGAAATTGCGGAAATACCGGGTCGGGTAGAGTGAGCGGCTGGCCGGGATTGGGCAGCAGGCTCTTGGGTTGTTGTTTGTTGACGAGCAGGTCGTGAAGTTTGACGTCTACTCGGAAGGCAGGGTGTGAAGCAGTCCGTATTTTCTCGGATTGGAGTTCCATCCTTAAAGTCCTATCGATCGACATTCGCCGTAAGAAGGGGTCCCAGTCAAGCGTTTTTCATCTGCAAGCGCGGCCCGAACCCCAGGATCCCTCCGCCGCGCTTCCTCTTTGGTCATTATCATAACGGATCTTGTCCTCCGCGTCTCGCCCCCGTTGGAAACTATCCCAAACGGTTAGCCGGGCGGGTGCGATGCCGCACCAATGCCGCATGGATTCGCCGTGCCCGGATGCTAGCCCGAAAGCGATGCCGTCCGCCAATCCAGCCATGCCCGCGGTGAACCGGCAAATCGCGCTGGCGGCGCGAGCGGTCCGCCCTACTCCATGGATTCCCGCACCACGCGCAAGAGCGCATCCACCGTGAACGGCTTGGGCAGCAGCGTGAAGCCCTTGGAGGCGACGAAGCGCTGCACCAGATCGGCATCGTGGAAACCCGAAAGGAACAGCACCGGCAAATCCGGCTGCTGCGAGCGCAGACGCTGCGCCACCACCGGCCCGGTCAGGTCGGGCATGATGACGTCGGTCAGCAGAAGGTCCACCGGCTGCGCGTGATCCTGGTAGACGCGGACGGCATTCCACCCGCCATCGGCCGTCAGCACCCGGTAGCCCGCGCCGCGCAGCACCACATCCAGCATTCCCAGCACGGCGCGGTCGTCGTCTACCGCCAGGATGGTGCGCATGGCCGGAGTCGAAGGTCTGGTGTCCACAGGCATCCCGCTTCCTGGCGGGAAGTCTGGCGTCACGGAAACCCCCGCTCTATTCTTCTTCCATTATAGGAAGGCGCCCGCAAAATGGACGGGGGCTCAATAGGGCCAGTCAGCGCTTACACTGTCGAGAGCGTTCGCCGCCGTTGCTGGTGGTATTGCGTCAAGGTATCGTTGGCGGCGCAAATGGTGTCGATCTCGGCCGCCACTCTCTCCAGGTCGGCGCCGCGCAGCACCACGTAGAGCTGGTCGTCGGCGATATCCGTATAGACGCGATTGCCGATGCAACCGGAGCTGGTCACCGCGCCATTGGCCAGCGCCGCCGGAATCGCCATGCAGGTGGGCCGCCCCAACAGGGGAAGACCGCTCATGGCGCCACTCCTCGTGGCGGCTTCCGCCAGCAGCATGACGCGGCCCGGCTTCCCGCTCGCCAGCACCGCGTCCGGCGCCACCGGCATATCTCCCAAGGGAGCATAAGCCACGATTTGAGGGGCCCGCTCCAGGTGAAAGACTCCGGGGATTTCTTCCATCCGGAGGTAGCCGATGCCGCTCATCAGCCCCAGCGTCTGCTCCAGCTCCGGCATGCGCTCCGGCGTCAGCGTGTTGTGCGTGTAAGCGCCCACCGGACAATTCCCATGGTCGGCGGCCACCGTGTAAAATGCACGACCGGCCGCCGCCAGCCGCCAGTAGCTGCACGAAGAAGGTTCCGAACCTTCGAACTTCTCCATCCCCGCCGGCGGTTCTTCGAGGAATGCGATAGCCACCGGACGGCGGCTGGCGCCCAGGGCCTGCTGGATTTTCTCTTCGATCGCGCGATAGTCAGGCATCTCTGCTATTATCCTCGAAAGGTGTAGGGCAGGCTGGCAGCCAGGCTGGCAGCCTCGCGGCGGTTGGCAACCGCCGCTGCCGCCATTGTCCCCTGCCTTGCGATATCGCATACTGGTTGATGCGGCGCGCTGCCGTTGACTCATGGCGAAACCTTCAGTAGCCCCCGAGACGGAAATTCGGGAACAGGAACGGTTGGTTCCACTCTACCGGGTCGTCCTGCTGGACGATAACGATCACACCTACGACTACGTGATCGAGATGCTGCAGAAAATCTTCATCTTCACCCTCGAGCAGGCGTACCGGCACGCCGAGGAGGTGGACCGCTCGGGGCGCACCGTGCTGATCACGTGCGAACTGCCGCAAGCCGAATTCGCGCGCGACCAGATCCATGCCTACGGGCCGGACTGGCGCCTCGAGCGCTCCCAGGGTTCCATGTCGGCCGTCGTCGAACCGGCGCAATAGCCATACAAACGTGCATTGTGGTACAAAATGGGCTATCCACATGCCAATTGCCCGGGCTCCTTTCTCTTTTGCGCTGATCGTGCCCCTTGCAGGCCTGCTCGTTTCTCCGCCGGTGCGCGCGCAGGGCGGCCCGCCTTACTACACCAACGATCCGGGAACGCCCGGCAATCATAACTGGGAAATCAATCTGGGCTATATGCCCTTCCTGTATGCCGGCCCTTTGTCGACCACTCACACCCCGGACGTCGATATCAACTACGGGCTGGGAGATCGCATCCAGTTGACCTTCGAAAATGCCTGGCTGCGCGTGAAGGACATCGGGGAGAACCCAAAATATGGCGCGGGGCAGGACCAATTGGGCGTGAAGTGGCGATTTTACGACAATGAACAATCGGGCTTCGGAATCTCCGTCTTCCCCCAGGTTTCCATCAACAATCCGGATCATTCGGTGCAGCGCGGTATCACCCCGCCGGGCGCCAGCCTCCTGCTGCCCATCGAGTTCACCAAGAAACTGGGTCCCGTCGACATCAACTGGGAAGTTGGCTATAACGCCGTGCATCTCGGGCCGGACGGCTGGCTCACCGGTTTTGTGGTCGGCCGCGATGTGACCAAGAAGCTCGAGATGGACGCCGAGTTCTACGGGCTGGGCGCCTTCCATCATTCGAACAATCAGGACACGCTGGACGCGGGAGCGCGTTATAAATTGCGGCCGCCCTTCATTCTTCTGTTGATGGCCGGGCGAAGCGTGGCGCCCGCGCGCAACGGCCAGCCCTATTTAGTCGGCTACTTCGGCATGCAGTTTCTGCTGCCGCCCAAGCCGTTCGATTAGCAGCTCTCAAGGTCCGCCCGGCGCGGCTGGTATGATACAAACATGACGTTTTTCCGCAGTATGCTATTGGTGTGTCCAGCCGCTTGCCTGCTGGCGCAAACCCCTCCCCCGAGTAATGCCACCCCGGTCAAGAACGCGACTCCCGTCCCGGTGCCCACGGTCACCATGTCCACCGAGACTCCCAAGGCTCTTCCGACCGTTCCCCCTGACAGGGTGGTGCTTACGGTGGGCGATGTGAAACTCACTTTCGCGCAGTTCAACCAGATTATCGATGTGCTGCCCGAACAGGCGCGCGCCATGTACCGCGGCGCCGGCCGCAAGCAGCTTGCCGACAACCTGGTAAAGCTGATCGTGCTCTCCGAGGAAGGCAAGCGGCGCAAACTGGATCAGACCGAAGCGTTCCGGACGCAGACGAAATTCGAAATGGACAACGTTCTGGCGGGCATCACCTACGCCGAATTGAACAAGGAAGTGACGGTGGACGACGCCACTCTGCGTAAGTATTACGACGACCATAAGACCGAATTCGTGCAGGCCCGCGCGCGCCACATTCTCATCCGCTTCCAGGGCTCTCCGGTGCCGCTGAAGCCGGGCGCGAAAGATCTCAGCGATGCCGATGCGCTGGCCAAGGCGCAGGACCTGGAGAAGCAGATCAAAGGCGGCGCCGATTTCGCGGCGCTGGCTACCAAGGAATCCGACGACGCCGGCTCGGCGGCCAATGGCGGCGACCTCGGGTTCTTCCATCGCGGCCAGATGGTGCCTTCCTTCGAAGCCGCGGCTTTCGCGATGCAGCCAGGGCAGGTTTCCGATCCCGTGAAGAGCCAGTTTGGCTACCACATCATCAAGCTGGAGGCGATTCAGACCAAGACCTTCGACGAGGTGAAGGCCGACCTGGAAAAACGCCTGAAACCGGAACAGGCGCAAAAGGCCATGGAAAACCTGCAGAAGCAGAGCACGGTGGTCTACGATCCGGAGTTCTTCGGCGCCGCCAAGCAATAGCGTGAAGACCAGAAAACTGGAAATTGCGTGCCCCGTCTGTAGTTCGACGGAAGTGTTCTATAGCTGCACTCCCAACTGCTGCTTCAACCACGTCTGCGCCAACTGCGGGACCACCTTCGAGCCGGTGACCCGAGCCAGCGGCGGAGCGGTTTCGGGCGTGATTCCGCCCGCTCCTCCGCCGGAGGCGGCCGACCCCACCGCGGCTTGCGCCCGGTGCGATTCGACGGCGGTTTACCTGGCGGAAAATGGCGCGGCGGTCTGCGGCAAGTGCGGGACCTGGCTGGAAATCGAGTTGACCGAAATCGCCCCCGGATAGATCTTGCCTCGCGGCCCTGATGGTGGTACATTTAAATTGACGTGGATTGATTTAGGGCTTGCCAGCCCGGCGAATTGCAACCACGAAAAAAAGTGCTAAAGGCGAGTCGGTCTGTTCAGACATTTCGACCCTGGACGCCTTTCGGCTCCAGGGTTTTTTATTGAACGGACCCTCTTCGCCAGATGCCGGAGGTATCGCATGAGCGTCTGGCCCAACGAAGAGCCGGCTGCCCCGCTGTCCAGCAGCCAAGGCGCGCTGGTCTCGGTTTCCATCGCGGTGGATTCCCGCCACCTGGAGTCGCTGCTGGAAGCCCTGGCGAGCGTCAGCTTTCCCATTAATCCGCAGATCCATCACGATTGCGCGGCCGCCACCCTGGTGGAATTTCCCGCCTACGAACCCCACGTGGAAGAGGTGCGCCGCGCTATCGAGGCGTTTGGCTTCGATCCGCAATCCCTGCGCACGCGGGGGATGTGGGACAAAATCGCGGCAGCCGGCGCGTAGGACGGGCCTCCCGGCCGGTCCTGCTAACCACTTCCACTGGACTTCTTTTCCTACTGACGGTGGCGCCAACACTCGTGTTTGCACTGCCGGGACTCGTTTCGACACAGGGCGCGTACTTGCGGCTGCCGGTACGCGGGACTATCCTTGGTGGACTGCCTCGTTTTATTATTTGCAGGCCGCAAGTTTTGGCTCATAATATGTAAACAAGCAGTACTGTGGAAGTGTAACACTGGTTCGGCGCATGCTTACGGCCAAGGCGATGCTGCCCAAGTCATTCATCGGATGCGGTTTAGTCGGAACGATGCAAATTACCACATTGGTAATGCTGCTCACTTCCGGAGTCCTCCCTGCGCAAGAACTCATGGCTCCCTCCGCGCCTGGTGGTACGGTGCGGCTTTTCACCACGGATGCCGCTGTCCTGGAATCGCAGGAAACGCGCAAGGACCTGCCGTGCGCGGTCACCCCCGATAAGCCGTCGCTCGGTTTCGATCTGAAGTTTCACTCCGGCTATGAAGTCGGCATCCCGCTGCGAGAACTGGCGGGCACGGAAAACCAGCTCACGATCGTGTTCCGGGTGACGACCGAGAACCACCCCGACGAGCCGGTTTACTTCGCTCAACACATCGCCGTGCCGGCTATCGAAGACGACGAAAGAGGGCCCGCGTACTTGCAGGGCGATTTCAACGTGGGGGAAGGCAAGTACCACGTGGATTGGTTGATGCGCGACCGCACGGAGCGGGTTTGCTCGTCTCACTGGGATATGGAGGCGGCTCTGCCGCCCAAGGACAAGCCCATGGCCCTGGATATCGCGCCGGCGGCCATCCTGGCCGGCGATGCCGAGCCTTTCAAGCAGGAACCGCCCATCGAGCGGGACCAGCGGGACAAGCCGCTGAACGTGAAAGTGATGGTGAATTTCGCGCCGCAGGATTCGGCTTCCGCTACCCTGCAGCCCCTGGACACCAACGCTCTGATTTCGATCCTGCGGAACATCGCCCGCGAGCCGCGCATCGGGCGCTTTTCCATCGTCGCCTTCAATATGCAGGAACAGCGCGTCATCTACCGCCAGGAAAACGCGTCCCAGATCGACTTCCCCGCCCTGGGGAAGGCGCTGGCCTCCCTCAACCTGGGCACGGTAGACCTCAAGCGGCTCAGCGACAAACACGGCGACACGGACTTTCTCGCCAACCTTATCACCGCGGAAGTCAAAGATTCCAAAGAGCAACCCGATGCCGTAATCTTCGCCGGGCCAAAGGTGATGCTGGACAACCAACTTTCCCCTGAAACCCTTAAGCAGCTTAGCGACGTCAAATTCCCAGTATTCTATATGAATTACAATCTGAATCCCCAGGTAAATCCCTGGCGGGATGCGATTGGGAATTGCGTGCGCTATCTGAAAGGCGTGGAATTCACCATCTCCCGTCCCCGGGACCTGTTTTTCGCCTGGAGCGATATCATGGGCCGTATTGTAAAATTTAAATTCGGGAGAGCGGGAAGCGGTAACGCGTCCTCGCAATGAATTGATGCGCGTCTACAGTCTTGCGCTGCTGGCGGTATCCGCGGCGATTCCCGCCTTCGGCCAGCAGTTTTCGCCGGCCGAGAATCTGGCTCCCTACATTCCCTCGCCGCAGGGAATTGTAGAGCGCATGCTGGAGATTGGCCGCGTGAAGCCGGGTGACATGGTTTACGACCTGGGAAGCGGGGATGGCCGCGTCATCATCATGGCGGCGCAGAAATTCGGCGCCCGCGCCGTGGGAATCGAAATCCAGCCCGACCTGTGCTATAAGACCGAGCAGAAGATCAAGGCGCTGGGCCTGGAAGACCGCGTGCGCATGGTGCACGGCAGCGCGCTGCGCGCCGATTTGCGCGATGCCGACGTGGTCACCATGTATTTCACCACTTTGTCCAACGAAAAGTTGAAACCGGCGCTGGAAAAAATGCGCCCGGGCGCGCGCGTGGTTTCCAACCAGTTTCCGATCAAGGGATGGCGGCCATCGGAGGCCGTTATCATCAAAACCGGAAACGTGGAGCGGACCATTTACCTTTACGAAATCGGCCGCACGAAGTAGGGCAGGTTGGCAACCTGCGGCGGGTTGGCAACCCGCCGGCCCCTATTTGGATTTCGCCGCGTTATCCACGATGCTTTGCGCCAGGTAGTTGATGATTTTGGCGGCGTCGCGCGCCGTTTCCACATACGCGGCCTTCAGCAACTGGTCCTTCTGGTTGAGCAGGTTTTCGTGGATATCCTGCTGCACGCGCGGATCGTTGAGGTCGCGCTGGCCCGCCGGTTCCTTGGAGAGGACTTTGAGAATGCGGTAGCCGTCGGGCGTGTGAACCACTCCCGAAACGCCGTTGGGCGGCAGCGCCACCACCATCTTGCGCAGATCGGGGCTGGCTTTATCCAAAGTGGATTCGGGCACGAATCCCATATCCCCGCCGTTGGGAGCGGAGTTTTCATCTTCGGAATAATTCTGCGCCAGCATGGCGAAATCCTCGCCGCGCCTCAGGCGCGCTTCGATATCCAGAATCTTGGTTTTGGCCTCGTTGTCGTTCTGCGCCTTGCTGTTTTTCAGATTGCGCACGCTGGCGTTGGGAAACGGCGTCACCAGAATCTGCGCCATGTGAATGCGCGGCTCGGGAAGATTGAAGAGCGCTTTGTTGGCGTTGTAAAAATTCGCGATTTCGGCGTCGGTCACGCTGATGTGGGAGGTGATCTCCTTGTTGACCAGCTTGTTGACGGTGAGGTCGTGGCGGATCTGCGTCCGCAGGTCGGATTCGGTCATGTGGCGGGCGGCCAGTTGTTTCTCGAATTGCTCCTTGGTATAGGGAGCTTTGAGCTTGTTGAATTCGCCGTCGACGTCCGCATCCACCGCGGTGAGCCCGAGTTTTTCCGCTTTTTGCAGCATGATCTGATTGGTGATCAGGCTGTTGAGAAGGTCCAGTTTCTGCGATTGGATGGTGTCCTGGGTGGCGCCCTCGGGCGGCTGCTGGGGCTGGGACTGGAACATCTTGTCGAGTTCCGCGTAGGTGATGGCGTAGCCGTTGACCTGGGCGGCGACGCCCGCCGGTGGCGCGTGCTTGCACGAAAGGAGCGTCAGCGCCGCAAGCACGGCCGGAACAAATACGAAGTAGCGCTTCATTTTGCCTTGAGCTTTCATTGTACCCGTTGTAGGCGGTGGCGCAGACGATGGCTTTTCCGTCGCCTGCGATTCCCCCGCCCGCTTTCGGCACTACGCTAAAATGGTCGCTCTATGCGAGTTGGAATGATTGGCACCGGCGCGATTTCGCGCATGCACGCGCAGGTCTATCGGAACATCGGCTTCGAGCTGACGGTTTGCACCGATATCCACGAGCCTTCCGGACGCAAATTCGCGGAACAGAACGGCTGCGAATTCGTGCCCACGTACGAAGAGGTCTGCCGCCATCCCCGCGTGGATTACGTGGATGTCTGCACCTTCCCGAATTTTCGCCTGCAGCCCATCGAGATCTGCGCGCAAACCGGCAAACACGTGCAGGTGCAGAAACCCATTTCGACGAGCCTCGAAACGGCGCGGCGCATGATCGAAACCGCGCGCCGGGGCGGCATTCTGCTATCGGTGGTGAGCCAGCACCGCTTCGACGACGCCAGCCTGTTCCTTTCCCGCGCCATCGCCCAGGGGCGCCTGGGAAAACTGCTGCAGTGCGATTGTTACGTGAAGTGGTTCCGCTCGGCGGAATACTACTCGCGCCCCATCAAAGGGAGTTGGGAGACCGAAGGAGGAGGCGCGCTCATCAACCAGGCCATTCATCAGGTCGATATTCTGCGCTGGCTGGCGGGACCGGTTGCGGAACTGTTCGCCATGTGGCAGTTGGGAGCGCTCCACAAGATCGAATCCGAAGACGTGGTGAACGCCGTGGTGCGGTACGCGAGCGGCGCGACCGGCGTGATCCAGGCATCCACCGCGATTTGGCCGGGATATACCGAGAGAACGGAATTCCATGGCGCCAAAGGGACGGCCGTGATTTCCGGCGACAAACTGACCACCTGGGACGTGGAGAACGATGCGGGAGAGCCCGCGCCGGTGACCAAAGAAGTGGCTTCCGGCGCGTCCGACCCCATGGCCATTTCCCTCGAACCCTTCGAGCGCCAGTTCCGCGATTTCGGCGACGCCATTGAAAAGGGCCGCCGGCCGCTGTGCGCCGGCGAGGAAGGTTACGCGGCTTTGGAAGTGGTGGATGCGGTCTACCGTTCGTGCCGCACGGGGGAAAAGGTGACCCTGGGGTCCGCGTAGCACAGGCCGGCGTGCCCTATGGGCCCGCCGGTCCCATGAACCGTAGATCAGTGCGGCAAGTACCGGCTGACGAAATCCAGATAGCCGCGGCGGCCGCCCTGGCGGGACCACCGCGCAATCGACTTCTGGATTTCCCGCAGGCAGCGAACCAGCGTGGACACCGGAACGGCCGTCAGTGGGAGCGTCTCACCGGAGGGCAACGGCCGGCCCAAGCGCGCTTCGCACAAACTCTGGACCCACGTAAAAACGCGCCGCGCGCGGTCTCCGAGCCGCAGCGCGGGCGGATGGCGCTGGATAGTGCCGAACTCCAGATTCTGGAGCACATCCAGGTTCTCTTCGAAAAAGCTGTCCATGGCGTCTCCTCAAAAAAAAGCAGGCCGCCGCGGCGGCCTGCCTGGAAACCTCAAATCGTTATCCGTTAGAACGTGTACAGCAAGGTTCCCGCGGGCGGTTCCACCGGCCCGCCGGCGGTAACCGGCGTTTCCCCTTCCGCGGTCAGCACGCGGTAGTAAATCCCGGTATCGCCGAGATACACTTCCAGATCCGAGGGACGCGGCAGAGTGCCCTGGATCAGCGATTCGGAAAGCGGATCCTCGATGTATTTCTGCAAGGCGCGGCGCAGCGGACGGGCGCCGTAGCTGCGGTCGCCGCAGGTTTTCTCCAGGATGTACTTGGCGGCATCCGGCGCCAGCCGAATCTTCACCTGCTTGGCCACCAGGTTGCCGTTCACCTGTTCCACCAGCAGCTCGATGATCTTGATGAGATCGTCGTCATTCAGCGAGGTGAAGAGAATCACTTCGTCCAGGCGGTTGAGAAACTCGGGGTTGAACGCCTTCTTCACTTCGCTGCGCACCATTTCCTCGATCTTCGAGGAGACGCCTTCGCCGGCGGGAGCGGAGAAGCCCAGGTGGCCGCGCTTTTCGAGGAAACGCGCCCCCAGGTTGGAGGTCATGATGATGATGGTGTTTTTGAAATCCACCTGGTTGCCCAGGCCGTCGGTCAACTGGCCGTCTTCGAACACCTGCAGCAGGATGTTGTAAATGTCGGGATGGGCCTTCTCGATCTCGTCCAGCAGGATGATGGAGTACGGGTTGCGCTTCACCCGCTCGGTGAGCTGCCCGCCCTCTTCGTAGCCCACATAGCCCGGAGGCGAGCCGATCAGTTTCGAGACCGAGTGCTTTTCCATGTACTCGGACATATCGAAGCGCACCAGGCTCTTCTCGCTGCCGAACAGGAACGCAGCCAACGCGCGCGCCACTTCCGTTTTGCCTACGCCGGTGGGGCCCAGGAACAGGAAGGAACCGGCCGGACGGTTGCTGGCCTTGAGGCCGGCGCGCGAGCGGCGAATGGCGCGTGCCAGCGCGGAAATGGCCTTTTCCTGGCTGATGATGAGCTTGTGCAGCTCGTCTTCGATGCGCAGCAGCCTGGTGATCTCTTCCTCCTTGATGGAGGTCATGGGCACGCCGGTCCAGCGCGCCACTACGTCTTCGATATCGTCCTTGGTGACGCAGCCGGTCGAGGAATCGTCCAGGTTGTATTTTTCCCGGAGCTGGCGCATGTTCTCGCGTTCCTTGCGCTCTTCGTCGGAGTAGAAGCGGGCCTTTTCGAACTCGTGGTTGGCAATGGCGTTTTCCATGCGGTGCACGATGAACTTGATGCGCTTCTGGATATCCGCCAAATCGGCGGGGAGAGTGGTCTGGCGCAGCTTGACGCGCGCCCCGGCTTCGTCGATCAGGTCGATGGCCTTGTCCGGCAGATAGCGGTCCGGAATGTAGCGGCTGGAAGTGAAGACGGCGGTTTCGATGGCATCGTCGGTGTAGGCCACCGCGTGGAACTTTTCGTAGCGGTCCTTGATGCCGAAAAGAATCTTCACGGCGTCGGCTTCGTTGGGCGGCGGAACTTTGACCGCCTGGAAGCGGCGCTCCAGGGAACGGTCCTTCTCGATGGACTTGCGGAACTCGGCCGGGGTGGTGGCCCCAATGCACTGGATTTCGCCGCGCGAAAGAGCCGGCTTCAGAATGTTGGCTGCGTCCAAAGAGCCTTCGGCGGACCCGGCGCCCACCAGGGTATGCAGCTCGTCGATGAAGATGATGGCGTTTTGATTCTCCATCAGCTCCTTCATGATGGTCTTGAGCCGCTCCTCGAACTGCCCGCGGTACTTGGTGCCGGCCACGATCAGGGAAAGGTCCAGCGCCAGGATGCGCTTATCGGCCAGGAACGAAGGCACGTCGCCGTCGGCGATGCGCTGCGCCAGCCCTTCCACGATGGCGGTTTTGCCCACGCCCGGCTCGCCGATCAGCACCGGGTTGTTCTTGGTGCGGCGGCAGAGGATCTGAACCACGCGCTCCAGCTCGTAATCGCGGCCGATCAAGGGATCCAGCGTGTTGTCCATGGCGGCCTGCGTGAGGTCGCGGCTGAATTCCGCCAGCAGCGAGCTTTCCTTGGGACGCGCGGACGCGACTTTCTCGCTCTGCGTACGCTGCAACTCTTCCCGGATGGTGGACAGGCGCAGCCCGCGCTCGTGCAGGATTTCCGCGGCGAAGCACTTCTCTTCCCTCAGCAACCCCAGCAGCAGATGCTCGGTTCCGATGTG
>Ga0181521_10003912_pt1 | contig 17311 bp, 17 predicted proteins | sample PEATcosm2014_Bin_32_FD_119764 | JGI IMG/M metagenome (GOLD analysis project Ga0181521, IMG submission 119764) | Peatland microbial communities from MTU Mesocosm Facility, Houghton, MI, USA - PEATcosm2014_Bin02_60_metaG | ecosystem: Environmental > Terrestrial > Soil > Wetlands > Peat | place... | reverse complement strand
TGGCGAATTCGATCAGCGGCCAAACTCCGCCCGGATTTGGGATAATCCTTCGTACGCTCGGAAGGCGGGAAAGAGCAACCGGCCGCGCCGGCTTGGAGACACTTGCACGGCATCGTGGAAAATAACCTCGACGGGCTTCCAGCGTAGTTTCGACTGATCATTGCCGGTCGACAAGTTGACCCGCTGGAGGCCATGCGCGATGGCCCATTTGATCATCTCGCAGACCAAAATCGTCATAACGCTGTATTTTCTCCAGGACGGGTCATATCCTGCAAAATACAGGTATAAGTCAGATCCGAGCAGAAAAGCCAAACGGCTTGCGATGACGACGCCATTAATTTCAAGCTCAAAAATTCGCAGATGTCCTCTCTCCGCAGTTTGGCGAAGATAGTCGACCAAGAAAGCGCGATTGCGCGAGTCTCCGAACTTATTCGGATGATTGATCATATCCGCGACTTTCGACCGCGCGGCATGGAGTGAGAGAAATCGGTCGATCGCCGCCTGAACATCGTCGGGTCGCTCCACGATGCGAAGACTGAAGCTGCGACCATCGCGTTCGAGGAATTCATAGGGCTTTCGCAGATTCTTTCGCATATTCGCCGAAACGCGCGCTCTTAGCTCATCCCACCTGCCCGGTAACTCGATAATGTAGTCGGACAAGTCATGCCTCGCTATGAATTCACAGCCTGGCGAATTGTACGCGGACGCATTGTGACGAAGGCCGTTCCACCTAAACACGTCCCATTCGCCGCGATGCCGCAGAAAGTGCTCGGTCAACGCCTTGATCACTTTATCCTGGTCTTTCGGCTGGCAAATGACGCCGCGAAGCTCGGTGATGCTCGGGTCAGTCCCGAAGAACTGGACCATACGCATCCGTGGCAGCCCAAGTCGCGGACAGTAGGTCCGCATCAACGGCGCGATCGCGACGAGGCGACCGTCGGCGTCGCGGACGATGTGGCAGAAAAACTCGTCTCGGAATAGAGGATTTTGTCGTCGAATGTGTCTCCACCAGAGTTCGATCCACAATGGCGACGTGAAGGGCGAACGGGGAAAGATTTGCTCGTCCAGCGCTTCCCATTCCGCCGTGAGATCCACCCACGCCTCGGGGCCGGACAATCTCTCAACGTTCAAAGTCTTCACTATTTCAACATTGATATGCATGGCAGCAGCGCATAGCGCGAGAGGCCCTTCATTGCATAAAATTCTCCGGCGCCGCGCTCCGCCCGGTATTTGGCATGCATGCGCCGCATGCCTTCGCGGAACTGCCGCATTTCGTCGTCGCTGAGGTTCGGCGCGTGCATGAGCGAAGGGGATCCTATGCGATATCTTAACGCTACGCGGTCGATGAAATTTGCGCCGAATTCCCGAATCGCACGGCTAAAGAAGTCGACGTCCTCACCGAGGCGAATCTGCGGGTCAAATCCGCCGAGCTTTTGCACGCACTCGCGGCGCACCACAGCTGCTCCGCAGACAAGCAGCGTGCTACCGAATATCATGCATGCGCTGAATGCAAATCTGGAGCCAAATCGACTGCAGACTGACGCGCGGCGCCCCGCATCCCCAAAAAAGAGGCGTTCGCGGCGCATTTGAGCTTCTGGCGCGTCGCCGAAAGGTTCAATGCGGCCGAAAACGACGCCAACATCACAATGCTTTGAGAATGCCTCCTTTACAGCAAGGTAGTGGCCCTCGGGAACGATGTCGTCATCATCAAGAAAATGCACGAAAGCTCCACGCGCAAGCGGCCATCCCAAGTTTCGGACCGCGCTCGGAATGCCGCCGGACGGCTTGGGATTTTTCAGATATCGGACCCGCGCGTCTCGAAAATTGGTCACGACCTCCTGAGCTGAGCCTTCGGGGCTGTCATCGACGACGAAGATTTCAACCGCCACGCTTTCCTGGCTGAGAACGCTGGCGATGGCTTCGCCAAGCAACTTTGGCCGCCGAAAGGTTGGAATCACGATTGAAACATCGATAGACACGTTAGAGCGTTTCTCGAACAAATTGCCAAAAGAAAAAAGCATGCCCGCGTTTAGGCTTGAATTCAAGACCCTGAAGACATCGATTTCACCTGTGGTAGCAGCACTCGCGGCGAGAACGGGACAGACGACGCAAATTCCTAATTTAGGATTGTTGTTTGGCGTAACTCGACGTTGAGCCCATCGCCGCCATGCGCGAAGATCGCATGCGATTTTGCGTCGCCGATAAGGCCGCGGTTCATTCGACGCCCCTTGTCGACCGGGGTACGGCGCGTCCGGTTTGCACAAAATGCCCTTAACCTGGACACAGGCTTTATCCTTCGCATCGTGCACGAGGCTGCTTCACAAGCTAGATGGCTCTGCCAAGCTTTGCCGATTTGGTATGGACCAAAACGCACATCAATCGAACGCCTCGCGTAGTCGATGTGACCGGCGCCGCCCCGACAACGCCACTCGGGCGCACGCTCGCCCGCCCCGCCCATGGCGTCAGCAATTTCCGTGCGTTAACATTGAATCGGGATCGCTTTGGGGGGAGGCCATTTGCCGGAGGCGGCGAATCACTAAATTCACGCTGGCGGAAGCTTGATAGGATGCGGCCTCTAGAACGGGATAAGGAAAAGCAGCGGTTGGTTTTCCGCCGGCATCCCGATCGCCCGAGCCAGCTTCGGCGATCTTTCGCAGCGCCGATCCGCAGTTCGCCCAGCGGCGTGTTTTGGATTGTTGCAGCGGAAGACCGAAGCGATCTCGGTTCGATTCAACATACCTCACTTCGGGAACGACATGCTGATTCGAAACAGCGCCCTATATATGGTCGCCACCCTGTTGCCGGGGCTCTTTGGCCTTGCGACAACCGCCGCCCTGACCCGCCTGCTTGATCCGCATGAGTACGGGCTCTATGGTCTGGCGCTGGTCGTAATGATGCTTGGCTCAAGCGTCGCGTTCGACTGGCTCGGCTTGTCGTTCATCAGATTCTATCAGGCGAGACGACAAGACCCCCGTCTGGTCGCAACGTTCATGTCCATGTTCTTCGCGCTCTGCGCCATTTCGGCGGCAGCGCTCGGCATCGCGTTGCTCGGCGGCATCGTGCCCGCGGATTTGGTTGCCGTCTCTATTTTAAGTTTGGTTATGGTGTGGGCGTTCTCATGGTTCAATCTGGTTTCCCGAATCGCGGTGGCGGAATTTCAGCCGCTCGAATACATGAAGATGAATCTCGGACGGTCATTTCTGATTCTTGCAGGGGCGACGACGGCCGCGTGGCTGACGAGGAACTCGCTGTGGGCCGCTTTGGCCACCGCCGCGGGCACGTTCGCTGGCGCCTTCTTTGGAAAAATACCGATCCCGCGCCCATCGTGGCGCCTTTTAGATCGCGATCTCGCCCGCGACGTGCTGGTTTTCGGCATGCCTCTTGCCGCCAGCCTGGTGCTTTTCAGCCTGACCGACAGCGGAACGCGTATACTCTTGGAGCGACTGGACTCTGCAGCGGCGCTCGGCGTTTATACCGCCGCGTCCGTTTTGGCTCAGGCCACGCTTGGGGTTATTGCGGGAGGAGTCTCGTCGGCCGGCTATTCGCTCGTGGTGCGGGAGATCGAGCGAGGCGACAACGCCGCGGCGCGGCGGCAACTCCTGGCAAATGGGACATTGTTGTTGGCGGTGCTCGCTCCCGCCAGCTTGGGTATAGCCCTCACCGGAAACTGCATCGCGACGACCCTCGTCGGCCCGAAATTCGCATTTGGCGTCGCCGCGCTGATTCCCTGGATGGCGATGAGCCAATTCCTCAACTGTATGGCGACTCACTTCGTCCAGGCGTTTCAGCTTGGCAAACGGCCGCATCTGCAAATCTGGGTCGCAGTGGTTGCGGGAATCAATGCGATTGGATTGAGCATCTATCTCATCCCGAGACAGGGTCCGGTCGGCGCCGCGATCGCCGTGGTCGCCACCGCGGTCGTCACATGCGTCCACAGCATGGTTGCCGGCCGATATGCCTATCCGATCCCGTTGCCGATTTCGGGCGCCGTCCGAGTCGGCATCTGCTGCGCCATAATGGCCGTGGTGGTGATCCAATTTCCCGACATTGGTTGGACAGGACTCGCTCTGCGCACAGGATTTGGCGCCACAGCCTACGCGCTTGCCGCTATCGCGCTCAATCTGCTGGGTAGCCGCGAACATGCCATACGCCTGGCGAAGAATGCCACCCGGTGGTTAGCGGCGTTCGGAAGCGCCGCAGTGTTCAAGAAACTTCGGTGACAATGGATGCTCCGAAAGCTCAGTATCCGCGCGCCAACTACGCTTCGCCGCAACTGTCCATCAGCTGCGCGGCCGCGCGTCCACGGTCTGGTACCCGCGCGGTCGAAATCCAATAGCCTGCCGCAGGGCGAGGCGGAGCTGCTCGCATTGCGGCGGCGGATTGCCCACGCCCTGATGCATGACCGCGCACGTGCGCCAGTTCCGGAACGCGGCCTCATAGGAAATCGCCGGCTCGCCTTGAGGCGAACCCTGCACGGCGCGGCTCGAATCGACCGGCGAAACAGTCACTCTGGCCTGCGCGCCCTTGTCGATGGCGCCCGTCGCATCACTGTCCGCGGCGCCGTTCTGATTCTGCGACGCGATCGACTGATTCATCGTCTGATCCGGCGCGTTCTGAGACTGCGCGGCGCGCGAAACGCCCTGCGCATTGAGCGGCAGCGCTTGAGCCGCGACGACGACGAAAAGCAAGGCTCCCATCTTATTCATCAGGTCTTCTCATCTTCAGTGATCCGCCCGAAGTTGACGCTCGTTGATAGCAAACAATTATTGCCTCAACCTTGCCGCGTTCGGCGCGTGGGGGAACGTGATAAAGCGCATATCCGAAGGCTGACGCTCGCTGGAAACGTCAGCATGAACGCCAATATAACCAATCCGGAGGCATCAACACCGCGAAAGATGGCTTCGGTATGACAGATTTATGATTACTTCAACAAAAATCTTTCTGTCTATAATCCAAATGACCTCGCGATATCCTTGATGAGAATGTCCACTAGAGAGACAAAGCCGTCAGGGGAACGTTAAATCCTGTATAGCGACTTCATTTTAATTCTATAAACATTCTGTTTTGATCCAAAGCGGCGCAGCCGGACCGATTCGTTTGCAAATTTTATCTGAGGAAAGCCGTGCGGCCCACAATGTTCCGCGACGCGCTCGGCCTTCGAGGCTGAAACTGAAACACTTTCATCGCTTGCGAATGCCCCCTTTGCGAATATTTGGATATATTTGCATATATAGAAATTTTGCATCTATTCGTGAATCGTTATCTGGTGACACCGTGGCTGACACAAGTCACTTTAACGATTTATCTTCGTTATGCTTGAAGATGTCGGTCACTATGCTTAACCCGGGATTTATGAGCGAACGCTCGTCGACGCCGAGCCGCGCGCCGACCTCGACCCGAGCAAAAGCGCGTCGAATCATTTATCCACAGGAACATTTGACAACTCGCCGCATGTTCTGTATTTGTTCCCTATCGATTTGCTTTATGTTCCAGCCAACAGGATCTCTGCCGTGGCGACAGTCGCCAAAAAGACGCTGAAGGCGCCGCTGCTTTGCGCAGGCTCCCCGCCTCTACCTGTCGCAACATCGCCAAGACGCGCCGACGGCGATTCGGAGCAGCCGTTGGCCGCCGCGCGGCGCGGTCGCGGCGCGTTGACCAACGCCAGCGGCCGGTTCGAGCCGGAAATCCGCATTCCCGAAAGCGATGGCTGGGACCTGCCCGAGGAACTCCCGCCGCTGCGGACCGCGGTGACGCAGGAGCGCGCAAAAACAATCATCACGCGCAATGATTCGCCCGACATCTCTTTCGACCGTTCGATCAATCCGTATCGGGGCTGCGAGCACGGCTGCGCCTATTGCTACGCGCGCCCGACCCACGCCTATCTCGGGCTTTCCGCCGGCCTCGATTTCGAAACGCGGCTGTTCTCCAAGACCAATGCGGCGGCGCTGCTCGAACGCGAATTGTCGGCGCCTGGATATCAGCCGAAGACCATCGCGATCGGGACAAATACCGATCCCTATCAGCCGATCGAGAGGATCGAGAAGGTGATGCGGCAGGTGCTTGAGGTCCTGTCGCGCGCCAATCATCCGGTCGGCATCGTCACCAAATCGGCCCTCATCGCGCGCGATATCGATATCCTCGCGCCGATGGCGGAAAAAGGCCTCGCCAAGGTCGCGCTGTCGGTGACGACGCTGGATCCCGTGCTGGCGCGCAAGCTGGAGCCGCGCGCCAGTTCGCCGGCGCGCCGGCTCGACGCCATGCGGCGACTGGCTGAGGCCGGCATTCCGACCGCAGTCATGGTCGCGCCGATCATCCCCTCGATCAATGACGCCGAGATCGAGGCCATTCTCGACAGGGCGCAGGCCGCGGGCGCGCGGGAGGCCGGCTACGTCATGCTGCGCCTGCCGCTGGAGGTGCGCGATATCTTCGCCGAATGGCTGATGACCCACTACCCGGGCAAACTGCGCCACGTCCTGTCCCTCGTCCGTTCGGTGCGGGACGGCAAGATGTATGATTCGACATTCGGCAAACGCATGACGGGGTCTGGTCCCTACGCCTGGATGATCGGGCGCCGTTTCGAGGCCGCCGCCGCGAGGCTCGGCCTGTCGAAAAGCCGCATTCCGCTGCGCTGCGATCTGTTCGCGAGGCCGGCCCGGCAAGGCGAGCAATTGCAGCTGCTGCTGTGATCGTGCGCGCGGTCGACGCGCGGCGAAGCTGACGGCGCGCCAAACTGGCGGCGCCTTTTGCCGGCGCAGCCTTTTCTTGCGGGAGCCGATCGCTTAAATCTTAACGCATGATCCCCGTGCAAAAGAAAGATTCAGGCGCCGTCTGCGCGGCGAACGCCGATCTCCCGCCGGCCTCCGAATTGGACGATCAGGCCGCCGGCGACGCCGAAACCCTCGATCTGCCCGGTCTCGATCTCGGCGACGACGAGGCCGCGCCCGCCTCGGTGCGTCAGGGCGCCGCCGTCATCCGCGGCTTTTGGCGCCACGCGCCGCTCGGACCCGGCGTCTATCGCATGATCGCAGCCGATGGCGAGGTTCTCTACGTCGGCAAGGCGAAAAGCGTGCGCCGCCGCATTGCGAGCTATGCGCGCGCGCTCGGCCACACCAATCGCATCGCCAGAATGATCGCGCTGACCGCCTCCATGGTCTTCATCTCGACTGAAACCGAGACGGACGCGCTGCTGCTCGAGACCAATTACATCAAGCAGATGAAGCCGCGCTTCAACGTCCTGATGCGCGATGACAAATCCTTTCCCTACATTCTTCTGACGGGCGATCACGCGGCGCCGCAAATCGCCAAGCATCGTGGCGCGCACCACAAGAAAGGCGACTATTTCGGGCCGTTCGCGAGCGTTCTCGCAGTCAATCGCACGATGAACGCCCTAGAGCGCGCCTTTCTCTTGCGCTCCTGCTCGGACAGTTTCTACGAGAACCGCACCCGCCCGTGTCTGCTCCATCAGATCAAGCGCTGCTCGGCGCCCTGCACCGGCGAAATCAGCCATGAGGACTACGCGCGGCTCGTCGCCGAGGCGCGTGATTTCCTGTCCGGCAAGAGCCGCACAGTGCGCGACCTCCTCGCGCGGGAAATGGCGGAGGCCTCCGCCGCGTTGGAGTTCGAGCGCGCGGCGCGGCTGCGCGATCGCATCTCCGCGCTCTCCGCCATTCAAGGCGCTCAAGGCGTCAATCCAAAAAGCGTCGAGGAGGCCGATGTCTTCGCGATCGTCGAGGAGGCCGGCCAGTTCTGCATCGAGGCGTTCTTTTTCCGGACCTATCAGAACTGGGGCAATCGCGCCTATTTTCCGCGCGCCGACAAAAGTCTGACGCCGCCCGAGGTGCTCGGCGCATTCCTCGCGCAGTTCTACGACGACAGGCCCGCGCCCCGGCTGATCCTTCTCTCGCACGAGATCGAGGACCACGCCGTGCTCGCCGATGCTCTGTCGGTCAAAGCCGGGCGCCGCATTGAGATCGCCTGCCCGCAGCGCGGCGAAAAGCGCGAGCTCGTCGATCACGCCGCGCAAAATGCGCGCGAAGCGCTAAGCCGCCGATTGGCCGAAACGACCTCGCAGGAAAAACTTCTCGCAGCCCTCGGCGAGGCCTTCGGCCTCGAACGCGCGCCGCGAAGGGTCGAGGTTTATGACAATTCCCACATCATGGGGACGCAGGCCGTCGGCGCAATGGTCGTCGCCGGCCCGACAGGCTTCATGAAGGCGCATTATCGCACCTTCAACATCAAGGGCGCGGATCTGACCCCTGGCGACGACTATGGCATGATGCGCGAAGTGCTGCGCCGCCGCTTCGTCCGGCTCGCCAAGGAGCGCGCGCTTGCCGAGGCCGCAGCAGGCGAAGACTCGTCTGACGAAGGCGCGGCCGAGGCGGACGCTTTTCCGCAACGGCCGGACCTCATTCTGATCGACGGCGGCAAAGGACAATTCGACGCGGCGAACGGAATTCTCGCTGAGCTCGCCGTCGAGGACGTCGCGGTCGCGGCGATCGCCAAGGGCGTCGATCGCAACGCCGGACGCGAAACCTTTTTCGTCGCCGGCAAGGCGCCGTTCAGGCTGGCGCCTCGCGATCCCGCGCTCTATTTCGTCCAGCGCCTGCGCGACGAGGCGCATCGCTTCGCTATCGGAACCCATCGCGCGCGGCGCAAGAAGGACTTCACCCGAAGTCCGCTCGACGAGATCGCCGGAATCGGACCCGCCCGCAAGCGCGCCCTGCTGCACGCCTTCGGCACGGCGAAGGCGATTTCGAAGGCCGCCCTGTCGGATCTCGAGAAGGTCGCGGGGGTCAATGCGGCGACGGCCCGGCTAGTCTATGATTTTTTTCACGATGGCGGCGGATAGATCCGGCCAGAAGGACGTTTGATCTCCGGAAGCTGAATATTTCGCCGAATCGGCGCCTATTGACGACGCCGCCCAGAGGATGTTCCTTCAAACCATGGTCACGACGACGATTTTGAGAGGTTCGCGCGGAACCTGGAGCCTGCCGAACCTCCTGACCTATGGCCGCGTCGCCGCGGTGCCGGTCGTCGTCGGCTGCCTTTTCTATTCCGAGATCGACTGGATGCGCTGGGTCGCGCTCGGCGTCTTCATCGCCGCGGCCATCACCGATTTCCTCGACGGCTATCTGGCGCGAGCGCTGGAGCAGCAGTCAGCGCTCGGTCAAATGCTCGATCCGATCGCCGACAAGCTTCTCGTCGCCGCCGTTCTGATGATGCTGGTCGCCGACCACACCATCTCCAGCTACACGCTCGGCGCCGCGGTCGTCATTTTGTGCCGCGAGATCCTCGTCTCGGGCTTGCGCGAATTCCTCGCCGAGCTCAAGGTGCCGCTGCCTGTCAGCCGCATCGCCAAATGGAAGACGACGCTCCAGCTCGTCGCCCTCGGCTTCCTGATCGCCGGGCCGGCCGGCGACAAGGTATTGCCGGGGACGACGCAAATCGGCCTCGCACTGTTCTGGCTGTCGGCGCTTCTCACGATCTACACCGGCTGGGACTATCTCAGGGCCGGCATCAGGCACATCATCGAGGATTGAGTTACCGCATGAAAGCGCTCTATTTCGCCTGGGTGCGCGAACGCATCGGCATCGCCGAGGAGGAGATCGCGCCGCCGCCCGGGGTCACGACGATCGCCGAACTCATGACATGGCTGCACGGCAAGGGCGAAGGCTATGAGGCCGCCTTCGCCAATAAAAAAGCGATCCGCACCGCGCTTGACCGCACCCATGCGCGCCATGACGCCGCGCTTGGGGACGCCCGCGAAATCGCCTTCTTCCCGCCGATGACCGGAGGCTGAGGATGACGCAGGCGGTCGTGCGCGTCGAGGCCGCGCCCTTCGACGTCGCGCGCGAGTCCGCGCGGCTGACCGAGGGGCGAACCGACATCGGCGCGCTCGTCACCTTCACAGGGCTCTGCCGCGACGAGGACGGCGCGCTCGCCGCGCTCGAAATCGAACATTACCCGGGCATGGCGGAGGCGGAGATCGGACGCGTCGCCACAGAGGCGCTGGCCCGCTGGCCGCTCCAGGGCCTTCTCATCGTGCATCGCTTTGGCCGCATCGCGCCGGGCGAACCGATCGTGCTCGTCGCCACGGCGAGCCAGCACCGTCACGAGGCCTTCGCAGCGGCATCCTTCCTGATGGATTTCCTGAAGACGGAGGCCCCCTTCTGGAAGAAGCAGCGCCTCGCGGGCGGCGCCGACGCGGGCTGGGTCGCGGCGAAAGACGAAGACGCAGCCACCGCGGGGAAATGGCGGGCGTAAGCGTGGCTGCGGCGAACCCGAGGCGAGGCTCGACACGGCGGGCCGGCGAAGCAACGCAATCTCCCAGTCAAGGTTTCGGCCGAGCCGCGCACGAGCGCGTGACCGGAACGGCCCGGAATATTGGCGGGCCTCATCGGAACTGGCGGATGCCGTGGGCTAACAACCTCTCGCCGAGAACATTCAGGCTCAACCCCGCCATGACCAAAGCCGCGCCGGCGAACTCGATCGGGCTCAGCGGCTCGGCGAAAACCAGCCATCCGGAGACCATGCCGACGACGGGAATCAGCAGCGCGAAAGGCGCGACCTCAGCCGCCGGATAATGCGCGAGCAGCCGGCTCCAGAGGCCAAAGCCGACGACCGTCCCGCCATAGGCGAGCGCCGCCACGCAAAGCGCGAGAGTCCAGCTCGGATGGGCGAGCGCCGCGACGGCGCGCGGGCCCTCGAAGAAAAGCGAGAGCGCCAGCAGCGGCGCCGGCGCAGCGAGGCTCGACCAGATCGTGAAGGCGAACATGTCGATGCGGCCGGCCCGTTTGCCGACGATGTTGGCGGCGCCCCAGCACAGCGCCGCCGCGATCACCAGCAGGAAGGGCCGAAGGCTCGCGCCGCCAAGGCGGGCCGAGCCGATCACGACGATGCCGAGGAGAGCAAGGCTCGCCGCGCTCATTTGAACCGCCGTCGGCCGCTCGCGCAAAAACGCCCAGGCGAGAAACACCGTGATGAAGGCCTGGAGCTGAATGACGAGCGAGGCGAGGCCGGCCGGCATCCCCTGCGCGATCGCCAGAAACATCAGCCCGAACAGCCCCACCCCGATCAGCAGCCCATAGAGCGCGACGAGCAGAGCCGGCGCCTTCGGCCGGGGCACGAAAAACACGGCCGGAACCGCGGCGAAGGCGAAGCGCAGCGCGGTCAGCAGCAGCGGCGGCGCCTGCCCGACGCCGATCTTGATGGCGATGAAGGCGAGCCCCAGCGCCAGCGCGGCGACAAGGGCGGACAGGATGTCGCGCGGACTCAAACGATCTTCTCCCTGTTCGAGTTACTGGCTCCCGGCTTCCCGGGCGATCCGTCACGTGAGAAGGCCACGGCCGATCTCCCAGATTTCGCGCGCCATTTCGCCCGCCGGCTGGACGCGGCCGAGGGCGGCCGACTGACCCGCCCAGGCCTGCATGCGCTCCACGTCGCCGGCCCGCTGCGCATCGGCGCGCATCGCCGCGGTCAGTCCGCGTTGGACAGGATAAGGGGCGCAAGCGGGCGCGCCGGTCCCCGCCGCGGCGCGGACATAGGCGGTGGCGATGCCGCGCCCGGCGCGGCCGCTGAATGCGCGCGTGATCATGGTGTCTTCGGGCGCCGTATCCGCCAGGGCCGCCGCCCAGGCCGGATGGATGCCCGCTTCCGGGCAGCGCAGAAAGGCCGTCCCGATCTGCGCGGCGCTGGCGCCGAGAGCCAGCGCGGCGGCCACGCCGCGCCCATCGGCGATGCCGCCGGTGGCGACGACCGGAACGCCAACCGCATCGACGATCGCCGGCAGCAGCGCGAACAGCCCGACCACCTGGCGCTCGGCCGCGGCCTGATCGAAGCAGCCGCGATGGCCGCCGGCCTCCATCCCCTGTGCGGCGACGACGTCCGCACCGGCGGCTTCGGCGGCGCGCGCCTCCGCGACCGTCGAGACATTGGCGATCCAGGCGATCCCTTTCGCTTTCAGGCGCTTGACGAAATTAGCCGGGTACAGCCCCATCACCGAGGAAACGGCGGCCGGCGCCGCCTCGAGCACCGCCTCGCATTGGGCGGAGAAATCAACGAGCGCGGCGTCTCCCGCCGTTTCCGCGACCACGGGTCCCCAGGCCGCCAGGAAATCACGCATCTCCCGCTCTTTCGCCGCATCGCGCGGGGGCGCCGGATCGGGGATCCAGAGATTGAACTGGAATGGACCGTCGGAGCCCAAACGAACCTCCGCGGCCCACGCCGCAATCTCGGCCGGCTGCATCGGCAAAGCCCCGCAGGCGCCAAGTCCCCCCGCCCGCATCACGGCAATGGATAGCGCCGGCGCGCTCGCCCCGGCCATCGGCGCAAGCAGGATGGGAAGCTTCAGGCCAAAGCGACCGCAGAATTGTTCGGTGCGCGCGAAAACAGAAGACATGGCGGCCTCCGGCGTTTGGGCGGCAGGGCGGCTCGTCCGAAAGCGCCCAGGCGGGCGTACCCTAGCCCGCGCAACTAATCTGGAAAAATGGCAATCTATGATAGTTTTGTTCTGTTTTAGAGATAGGTCGGGCGGCGATCATTCCTGTCGCCCAGACAAAGCCGGCGGAGGCGCGAATGGACGCATCGGACTTAAGAATCTTCGAGGCCGTGGCCCGATTGGGCGGAATCAACCGGGCCGCCGCCGACCTCAATACGGTTCAGTCGAATGTCACCACCCGCCTGCGGCTGCTTGAGGAGGAATTGGGCGCGCGGCTGTTCGACCGGGGCAGTCGCGGGGTCGCGTTGACCGCGGCGGGCCAGCGCCTTCTGCCCTACGCCTACAGGGTGCGGGACGAGATCGACAACGCCCGGCGCGCCGTCGCCGACGACGGCGTTCCGCGCGGTCCGATGACGATCGGCTCCCTGGAGACGACGACGGCGATACGCCTGTCGCCGATTTTAGCCGCCTATGTCGCGTCAAATCCCGACGTCGACGTCACGCTGCGGGCCGACACGACCACCGAACTGATCCAGTCCGTACTCCAGCGCGGACTGGAGGGCGCCTTTGTTTGCGGGCCGGTCCATCATCCGGAACTGATCGAAGAGACCATTTTCCGCGAAGAGCTTGTCGTCATGGCGCCGCCATCCTCGCGCAGCCTCGAGTTCCTGTTGAGCCAGTCAAACCTCCGCATCGTCGTTCTGCGCGCGGGTTGTTCCTACCGCCAGCGGCTGGAGGACATCCTCGCCCGGCGCGGCGTCGTCGGACTTCGCCTGCTGGAGTTCGGAACGCTGGAAGCCATCTTCGGCTGCGTCGCGGCGGGTCTTGGCGTTTCCCTGTTGCCGAGGGCGCTGGTTGGTCCCGTCCTGCGACACGGCCGGGTTTCGATCCATGCGCTGCCGGCGAGCGAGGCGATGGTGGAGACCGTCTTCATCCGTCGCCGCGACGGCTATTTATCCAGCGCGTTGTCGGCTTTTCTGCAGCAGGTCAGATCGTCGACCGCGCTCGCCGAGGCGGCGGAATGAGGGGCGCCTAAAATAACTCGCAGTCCCCGAACGCCGCGCCGGGCGCTGCGGCGTCATCGTCGCTGAAGGCGAGGCGCGCGGCGAGATCGGCGAGCGTCACGAGCCGCGCTGCGCCGCCCGCGTCGACGAGGCAATCGCCCGGCGCAACCAGCGCCAGCGCCGCCAGGAAATCGGCGAGGCCCTCGACCTTCTGCCGGATATGGTCGAGGTCCTGGATGTGGCGCAGGAGATCGGCGTCGCGCGGAGCGGCGGTGAGAACGAGCGGGCCGACCAGCGTCTCGACATGCCCGATGCGCCCGGAGAGATGGTTGAGTTCATGGGCGACCCGCGCAAGCACGTCGGCCATCGACGCGTGCAAGGGCCGCGCCGCCTCGCCCGCGGTCCTTCTTGTGGTCATGGCAGGCAGTCCATCGCGATAGAGGGGCAATTCGGGCGAAAAACTCTTCAGAAAAACTCGACGGACCCTCCGCTCGCAGCCCTCTCGACAGAAATGATCCGCGCAGCCGGAGTCTGCGTCGCGGTGAGGAAGACCTGACGCGCGCGTCCCGAAACCGGCCAGAACTGGATCCTTCGGCCGTGCTCGCCCCTGAGGCTGCCGCCGATGAGGCGAATGCCTTCATGGTTGAGGAAGCGCTCGGCGAAGCCGGCGTTGCGCGCGCCGATGTCGGCGAGGCCGTCCATGGTCCTCGCGCCGCCGAAGAGCTTGCCTTCGAGGCGGTCGCGCCGCGCGCCGCGCCGCAGCAGCCCGTTGACGAGAAGCTCCATGAGGTGAACCCCATAAGTCTCGCCGACGCTGCGCGGAACGCCCTCGCCCGCTTCCTGTCCCGGAAGCAGAAAATGATTCATGCCGCCGATGCGCGCGACGGGATCGCGCAGACAAGCGGCGACGCAGGAGCCGAGCAGCGTCGTCAGCATCACGTCCGGATCGTCGCTGACGTTATATTCGCCCTGAATGATATGAACGCGCCGCTCGCAGCCTTCCGGTCGAGGGGCGGCGAACGCAGCTCTGACGCGCGTCATTTCAGGCGTCCCACGACAGCTTCGATCTGCGATTTCAGCACGGGAAGCGTGAAGGGCTTGGCGATGACGTTGTTGACGCCGAGTTGCTGGGCGCGCTCGATCAGGGCCTTGTCGCCGCGCCCGGTGAGCAGGATGAAGGCGGCCTTTTGCGTCGGCGGATAGGAGCGCACGGCGCGCAGGAAGGCGAGGCCGTCCATCTTCGGCATGTTGAAGTCGGAGATGACGAGATGGGCGGGTTTCGCCATCATGCTTTTGAAGCCCTGTTCGCCGTCGGCGGCCATGTCGATGTCGGAGACCCCGAGGTCCTGCAGACCGCCCCGGATCAGGAGGCGGCTGGTCAATTGATCGTCGACGATCAGGACTCGCAAGGCTGCTGCGAACGGCATCGGAGTTCTCCCTATTCAAGCGGCGCTGGTGACGCGGCGCTGGTGACGCGCAAAATCTCTGAAGCCATCATGTGCAAAGGAACCTGCTTTTGCGTTGCGCCGATTTCAAACGCGGCCTTCGGCATGCCATAGATGAGACAGCTGGCTTCGGTCTGACCTATCGTCGGCGCGCCCGCCTTGCGCATGGCGAGGAGGCCTTCGGCGCCGTCGCGGCCCATTCCGGTCAGGATCGCCCCGATGGAGCGGGCGCCGACCGCTTTGGCGAGCGACTGGAACAGCACATCGACCGATGGCCGGTGGCCGTTGACAGGATCGCTCCGCCACAGGCGACAGCGCGGCGGCGAGGCGCCCTCGACGCGCAAATGCGCGGCGCCGCCCGGCGCCAGATAGACGCGCCCCGGCTCCAGCGGCGCGCCATCGAAGGCCTCGCACACCGCCGCGCGGCTGAGGCGATCGAGACGCTCGGCGAAGGTTTTCGTGAACGCCGCCGGCATGTGTTGCGTGACGACGGTCGGCGGGCAGTTCGGCGGGAAATGCGACAGCACCGCGATGAGCGCCTCGACGCCGCCGGTCGAAGCGCCGATCGCCACCACGCGGCCATCGCTGAGATAGGGACGCTGCGCCGGCGCAGGCGCGCCGCGGTCCTCGGTGGTCCGCATGCGCCGTCCGGCCGCCGCCCTGACGCTGGCCAGCAATTGCTCGCCAAACTGGTCATGATGGCCGCAACAGGGCTTGCCGACGCAATCGAACGCGCCCATTTCAAGCGCCGCGATGGCCGCGTCGGCGCCCCTGCTCGTGAGGCTCGAGACCATGATCACGGGCGTCGGCCGCAGCCGCATGATCTTGTCGAGGAAATCGAGCCCGTTCATTTTCGGCATCTCAATATCGAGCGTGACGACGTCGGGATTGAGCGTCTTGATCGCGGCGCGCGCCTCATGGGGATCCGCCGCCTCGCCGATGACCTCGACCGAAGGGTCGCGCCCCAGCAGCATGCGGATCAGGCCGCGCACGGTCGCCGAATCATCGACGATGAGGACACGCACCGATTTCATGCGCGAACGCCCTCCTTCAGCCGTAGCAGGTGATGCCCTCGCCGTCGAAAGCGCCCGCCGCCGCGCCGGTCAGCCGTTCGGAGTGGCCGATGTAGAGCCGGCCGGCCGGCGCCAGCATCGGAACGAAACGACTCCACAGCTTGCGCTGCGTCGTCTCCTCGAAATAGATCGCGACGTTGCGGCAGAAGATCGCCTGGAACGGGCCGCGCATCGGCCAGTCGCCGAAGAGGTTCAGTTCGCGGAAGACCACGCGATCGCGCAATTCGTCGGCGACGGCGACGTAGCGGCCGCGCTCGCCGCGCGGGCCCTCGGCCACGGACGGCAGCCAGCGCTGGCGCAGTTTCGCGGGGGCGGCCTCCGCGAAACTTTCGGCGTAAACGCCTTTTTTCGCCTCGGCGAGCATGTTGGCGTCGATGTCGCTGGCGAGCACCTTGACGTCGAAGCGATGGGCGTCCGGCATCAAGGATAGTATGACCATCGCCATGGAATAGGGCTCCTGGCCGTTGGAGCAGGCGGCGGACCACAAGCGCACGCGGCCGCCCTGCCGCGCGGCCTTCAGAAGCGGCGGCAGAACGACCCGTTCGAGATGGTCGAAGTGATGCGGCTCGCGAAAGAATTTGGTGACGTTGGTGGTCAGCGCCGCCAGCATCTTCTGCCGTTCGTCAGCGCCCGCGCAGCCCGCCACGAGAGCGCAATAATCGCGAAAGCTCGCAAGGCCAAGCGCGCGCAGGCGCCGCGCGAGGCGCGAATAGACCAGCGCCGCCTTCGTCTCGGGCAGATGAATGCCGGCGTCGGCGTGAAGCATCGCCGCGATCTGGCGGAAGTCCTCGCGCGAGAGCACGAACTCGCTGGGGGCGAGGCCCTCGCCTCTTGCGATCGGCGGACTGGCGAGCTCGACCTCGCTCATGCGGCTTCCCGTTCCGCGCCCGGCAAGACGTGGTCGAGCGCAATTAGGCTGATCATGCGGCTCTCGATGGCGATGACGCCCTTCACGAATATTTTCGCCATTTCGGAGGCGACGTCCGGCGTCGGCTGCAACAGATTGTCGGTGACCGAAAGAATGTCGGACACGGCGTCGACGAGAAGCCCGACGGACTGATTGCCGATCTGCGCGACGATGATGACATGGCGCGCGGTGGGGTCGGTGGGCGAAAAGCCGAGGCGCGCGGAAAGATCGACGATTGGCAGGACGGCGCCGCGGAGGTTGACGACGCCGCGAACGAAACTCGGCGATTGCGGCAGCGCCGTCGCCGGGGTCCAGCCGCGAATTTCGCGCACGGACATGATGTCGACGCAGAATTCCTGCGCGCCGATGCGGAATGCGATGAGCTCGCGCGCGCGCTGCGGATCGGTCTTGCGGCGGCCCTGGTTCACATGTTCGGCGTTCATGGG
>Ga0181521_10003911_pt1 | contig 17313 bp, 21 predicted proteins | sample PEATcosm2014_Bin_32_FD_119764 | JGI IMG/M metagenome (GOLD analysis project Ga0181521, IMG submission 119764) | Peatland microbial communities from MTU Mesocosm Facility, Houghton, MI, USA - PEATcosm2014_Bin02_60_metaG | ecosystem: Environmental > Terrestrial > Soil > Wetlands > Peat | place... | reverse complement strand
GTCGCTACGTCAATAGGTCCGCCAGTATTGTTGCCGCCGAAGGCTTGGGTGACGAGTCCTCCATCGCAGTCGAAGTCGGTTCCGAGGCCACCGCCAGCAGTGCGTCTCGAAGGGATGGTGGGAGCGCTTTGCCGCGCTTCTCGGCTCGGCGGAGTATGCCCTTGCAGGCAGTGGCGCTCAAAAAGAACCGCCGCGGCACATCGCCAGTCTCCAATATATCCGACAACGAAGACGCGACGGCGGCGCTGTGGTACTCCGGCGTATTGAGCGTCAAGAATTCGGTAAGCGAACCCATACCCGAGTTCTTGAAGTCCGGCCAGGAAACAGGCGAACGCATGGCTTTCGTCTGCTTCGTATTCGTCTTCGACCACGATCTCTTCCTCGTTTCCGGGTCTGTCTGGGCTGTCCAGGTTATCTTCCGGTGGACGCTGATCGGGAGCATCGTGGGAAGTTGAGGAAAAGACTCCGGGGACGTTCTCCCATACCAGCCATCGGGGCCGCAGACGTTGAGCCAATCGAAGGAACTCAAGGGTAAGGTTACCGCGGTCTCCACCCAGTCCAGCTCGGAGACCAGCGACGGAAAAATCCTGGCACGGAGTTCCGCCAACGAGGATGTCAGGGCGGGAGGGGAGGTCTTTGAGTTCGATTTTCGTGAAGTCGCCATAGTTCTTTACTCCTGGGTAGTGATGAGCGAGGACCGCGCTGGGGAATTTGTCGATTTCGGCGAAACCAATAGCCTTCCAGCCGAGGGGCTTCCACGCTACGGTCGCAGCTTCTATTCCAGAACACACGGACAAATAGGTTAGGGGGTGAAAGCCTTCGGGCATGATGCTCAGAGTTTATTGCAAACTTTCGTCCAGGTCAACAAGAATCTTTCTCATCATTAGCGTTGTGGCGTACTCGACTCTTTTCTCCATTCTCGGCGTTATCCTCTCCCTAGCACCGTCTTGAGGAGGCACCCTCTTGTCCAACACCGCGCGCCCCAAGTTCTCGACGACCTCCCCCGCCTTTTTCACATCCGACCAGCCCGAGAACCCCAGGAAGAACTTTCGCTCTGCCGAGGCACGGCCTCCCGGCCGCTCCGGGGGCGTAGCCGTCTCCACTCCGCATCGGGTCTCATCCTCGATCCGCAAGGGGAAGAAAGCGAGCCGCCGCCGTGATTGACGATTCGCCCGATACCCCTCCGGAAGTCACCATTGAGCCCGCCGACAACGGGTTCATCGTCCGCCACCATCAGCGGTCCGACAAGAAGGACTCTCCCGGTCGCACGATCCGGCGCTTGGCTTCGACCAGGGAAGAGGCGCTGGGTCACGCGGGAATGGCTTTGAGCGGCGGATCGGCCAAATCCTCCAAGAAGAAATCTGCACGAGATGGGCAAACTGGCTCCGGCATGTCCGCTGCCGAGGGGGAGTCAGGCTTGACCTCCTCCCCCGCTGCCCACGCTCAACATGCCAGCCGCCGACCGACTCGCTCAGCTCGGCGCCGTCGTCCCAGAATCGGAGGCCGCAGATGAAGAAGGAAAGTTGTACGCCTGAGAGCCAGGAAACACCCGAGCAGGAATCGCGTTCCCACCCGCCATCTTTCCTTCGTAAGGCGACCCGCTTGGCCGAGAAGAAGTCAGGCAAGCGATCGGCGAAGAAAAGGGGCTGACAATGGCTCAGGACTCCGGTGCGGCGGAACCGATTGTCGGGATGTTCAGGAGTGTCAAGCGCGCTGTAGACGGGTTGCCTGGTCCGCCGCGTATTGGCCGACAGGACACTTCCTGGCACGACGATATGGTGCGCCGGGCCAATGAGTCTTTCCGGCAGGCGGCGGCGCAGCCGGCGAAGCGAGTCCCCAAGCGTACCGCTCCTCGCGTAGCCGGAAGGAAGTGAGATTATGCCCTGGACGCCATCCGAAGCCTCTCGGTTCACTCGTAAGGCCAAGTCGCCGAAGCGCAAGCGCCAGTGGCGCGATGTGGCCAATTCCATGTTGAAGCGCACAGGAGATGACGGCGCGGCGATTCGTGCCGCGAATGCCGTTGTCAAGAAGTCGCAGGCTAAGCGCACGAGGAAAAGGCGCTAGTTCAGCCGGAGTGGTGCTATTCTGTAGCTGGACAGGGGTTTAGATGGCGAACGTTACGTTCATCGGCGCGGCCAGGAAGTCAGCCAAGCAGGAGAGCATCGATCCGAGAGCCCGCCATATTCAGGAGTGGGTGGAAGCCTCCGATTCTGCCCGTAAAGCTGCCCTCGGTGAGTCCTTTGCCAAGAATGCCGAAGACCTCTACAATCTCCAGGATGCAATGACTCCCGGCCCGGTCTACCGGCCTTCGCTTTCGATCCCGATGCTTCAGCGGATCATGTTGGAGGAAGCCAACCAGGTATCGAACCTCTCCCCGCGCATGTACATCTTCCCGTCGGCCGGTGCGGGTGACCCTTCCTACTCTGGCGCTCAGCAGGCCGACTCCTCTTTGCCGTCTTCATCTTCGCGTGACCTTGCCCGTGAAGTCTCTCTTCAGGCCCAGTGGCAAATATCGAAGATGAATCTCCATCTCCTGATGGCCGGGTTGACCGCGCGCTACTGCGGAGCCGGCTGGATCGTGGCCGGCTTCGACCCGGACCTCTCGCGCGCTCGCGGTGGCATGTGGGCCAGGTCCATCGATCCACGCTTGGTCTTCTTCGATCCAGGGACCGATTATACTTGGAATCCCTCCTACGCCGGCTGGGGAACCTGGATGAATCTCGAAGATGTGCGGCTCAAGTGGCCGGAGACCAGCCGGGCGATCAAGCCGCGGCACACTTCGGGCGGTTTCCAGCCCTTCTCCGGTGACTCCGGCTATGGGATCTCGCAGCCCAACGGCCCGATGTCTTCGATGCCTGGCGTCTCCGGTCAGAACGCCAAGACGCAAAATTCCGAATGGCGTGTGCTCGTTCGTCATTGCTTTTGCCGGGACTATACCCGCGAGACAGTGGAGAAAGCAGATGCTCCGGTTAACTCCTTGATCGATCCGGAAGTCCGGCTGAAGTATCCCCTTGGCCGCTGGCTGGTCGAGTGCGAAGGCGTGATCCTTCAGGATGGCGACAATCCATACCCGCCGCGCCGGGACATTACGGCTCCCCGGTTCCCGCTCTTCCCCAATTACGTTCTTCCTCCGCTTTTCGGTCCCTGGGGCATTCCTGTCACCCGCATGACCGAGAACATGCAACGCTTGGCCCAGCGGTTTTATTCGCAGATTTTTGAGAACGGCCTGCGCATGAACAATGCGCTTTGGGTGATCGAAGAGAATACCGGGATTGACATTGATGGGTTCGGCGGGTTGCCGGGCGAGGTGGTGACGATCAAGCCGGGCAGCAAGCCTCCGACGCCGATTACTCCAAACGCGCTCGGCAATGGCGCGCTTCAGGGCGCTGAGAAATTGCTCTCCCTACAGAATGATGTGCTTGGTTTTAGCCAGTCGCGTCAAGGCGATCCCGGCGCCGGGAACGTCTCGACCGATTTGTTCGACTCGGCTGTTCTGCAATCCTCCGGCTTGCTTCAGCTTGCTGGCCGGTTCCTGAGTGAAACGGCACAGATGGCTGGAGAGTTCTTCTTCGATACGATGTGCAAGTACCAGCAGAAGACCACCTTGCCATATCGCGGGCCAGAGGGAATCACCTTGGCGGCCTGGAATGGGCAGGTTGACCCCTCAACTTACGATGTGGCGCTGGACGAGGCTTCGGTGAGGCCGTTGTCTGAGGCGATTGTTCGCAAGATAACGCCGGACCTGATGAAGTCCGGTGTTGTCGGGCCGGAACGCGGTTTGCGAACTTTGGGCTACCCCGATCCCGAAGGAATAGCGCAGGAGCAGCAGACGCAGCAGGCCTTGGCTGCGTTGGCAAAGGTCAGGAGCGGGCGCAAATGAGCAGATTAGGAAGGACACGATGGAAGCTAAGAATTCTTCGGCACAAATAGACGAATCTCCAGATCACGCCGCTTCCGCTCGATCCGTTCCCTCTTGCCCGTGGCGCGCCCATTGGCTGACCGTGCAGGAGTTTGCCCGTATGATGGGGCGCAGCCATTGGACGGTTCAGACGTGGGTAAGGAATGGCACGCTGGCAGATTTTGGGATTCCGGTCTACCATCATAGCTTTCGAGGGCCGCATCAAGGGCGCGTTTATATCCAGAACGTATACTAAAATGGCCGTCGCGTAGCCCATCTCTTTTAGATTAGCGTTGTGAGCCAATCTCCCATTCCCCTCCATCCTGCGCTATCCTGCTCCTAATCGTACTTGTCCCCGGCCTCGCGGCCTCGGCTCGTCGAAAAGGAGAAACATCATGGCAGGTCGCAAGCACCGCAAGGAAAAGAAGCGGAAGTAATCAGGCGGGGGAGGATCGTTCCTCCCCTGATCTGACCCACTTCCAAGCCTACCGTCACGCAGTCAACCTCTGAAAGGAGTCCAAGTCCACCATGGCCGGAACCCCTGCAACAACTCACTGTGTCGTCAAGGACTTTGACCAGCCCCGGAAGTTTCTGCGCGATATGCGTGCCAAGATTGCTACCCGCGGCAAACGCGCGGCTAAGCGGTCCTGACTCACCCCGGAGACGGTGCTGCTGGCCTTCGCGCCCCGTCTTCTTAACAGCCCGGCGGTTGTTCCAGGTTGATTCCTGCACAACTCAAGCCCGGCAACCCGGAGCGAAGGAGGTACGCAGATGGCTTCTCGTGGAGGCAGACGATCCGCGCGGCGTCGGCGCACCGCCGCTCGCAAGTAGCAGGCGAGGAAACGGAGCAATCCCGATTCTCCCCTGCGTTCGGCGGTGGGTGGGAACTGGTGGGGGACTAGACCTCACCCGCTCCGCCGAAAGCGTTGGATGCGCAAGACAGGAAACGGCAGGGCAGGAAGCGGTAACCTTCTTCCCCTGCCGATTCCCAACCTGAACCAGGGGGAGACTCAATCATGGGACCGAAGGTAACAGGAAGCAGGGAGTTCACGGGCGGCGCCAGGCACATCCCGCGCATGACGCGGAACGTGAATCGGCGTCCGGGCGCGAAGCGGAAGTAGCCGCTTGACCGTTTGAGAGATCAACCAGCACGACGAACCCAACATCAAGGAGCAGCGGCAATGGCAAAGATCAAGGAAGGCATGGGCAACACCTTCAATACCGAGATTTTGAAGAGCCCGCTTACGGTCGGCCGCACAGGCAACGAGCCCGGCCCCGACGTGAACAACAACCCCGTGGTCGATGTCAAAGACCCTCTTGGCCTGATCCCCTCGGGCGGCGATATGCCGTACTGGTCGAATAAGAAGTAGCAGGCAACAGGCATTACCAAGCGAGGGTTTCAACTTCGATGGCAACAGCACCCAATCCAGCTTTAGCGCAGATGATGGCCCGGCAACTGATCTCAAAGATCGCCGGCGCTGGAGGCGGTCCTGCCGCCGGCGGTCCTCCTGCCGGTCCTGGAGGCCCGATGCCTCCCCCGCCTGGAATGATCGGTGCGGCAGGTCCGGGTGCTGGCGGCCCTCCCCCTCCAGGTGGCGGTCCTCCCGGTCCTAATTCCCCTCCCACCACCCCGGCCGGTCTTCAGCTCTCTCAGCAATTGGCCGAACTCCAGGGCGCCGACCCCGACGCGATGGTCAAGTCCCTCACAGCGCAGAAATCCTTGGCCGTGCAGACCTACACCCGTGCCGTATTCACCATGCCTGGCGTCTCTCGCAACATGGCGAACGTCGTCAAGTACCTCGACAATGCAATCCAAGAAGCGGAGAAGGCAGCAGCCACTACGGCCGCTGCCGGACCCATTGCCAATAACGCAGCTATCCCGAACCCGGCCGGGACAGCTTCGCAGCCTAGCCAGCCCGGACCCCAGTAATTTTAGAAGGAGCCTCCCCCATGGCTTTGAATGACATTCTCAAGAACGCCAAGTATCCCGACGACATGGTGCTGAACCTGCCGGACGGGTCCACTGTCAATGTAGGCGAAATTCGCGCCTTGCCCGCCGCCGAGCGTCAAGCTCTGACCGCCCAGATCACCGAACGGCAGAACACCCTCGGCCGGGCCGAACTGGCCTTTGCGGCCAAGTTTCAGCAAGCGGTTCAAGAAGGCTGGCTGGCGCAGGACGGTAAGATCGTTGCGCCGCCCGCGAGGCAGCAACAGGCTGTCCAGCCGACCACTGCTCAGCTTCGCTCCGCTGCTGCTGCCGAATATAACCTCGATGAGAACGATCCTCTCCTCGGTCCCGTGGTCAAGGAGATGAAGGCGCAGTTGGCCGAACGCGACAAGACCTTGAATGAACTTCGCACCAAACTGGACGCTCTGCCCGGCCAGTTCGATTCTCTTAAGTCCACTTTGACCGATGGCCTTGGCCGCGTTACCGGTGTCGTGAACACGTCGGTTGGCCGCTATCTGAACGACACATATCAGTCCGACTTCTCGACAGCCATCAAGGATCTCCCCAAGGGCGTGACGGTGGATTACGAGACGGCCTACAAGTACGCCTCCGAGCACAAGCTCCAGGACAAGGACGGCTTCCTGAAGATCGGTGATGCCGTGGACCGGCTGACCTGGGATGCGCGCAAGAAGGCGGAGCAGGAGCAGTGGCGCGTGTCAGAAAAAGACAAGCTCACCAAGGAAATCGATGAGTCGCGCCGGGTTGCCACTTTGACCCCTCCCTCCCGCAACCCGCTTCACCCTTCGGCCAAGCCCGCCGCGGGTGAATTCGACCCCTTCAACGAACGAACGAACTCCAAGGGCGAGAAGGTCAAGGTCGTCAAGTCGTTCGAGGAAGCAATGGCGGCAGCGCTGTCCGACGAGGATGTTCAGAAGTCGGCGCTCTCGACCGCAAGTTTTGGAATGGTGCAGTAAAGCGAGTTTCTCTGGGACCGGGTGAATCAACCTCCTCCCGCAACCTCAACCCTAACCCCGTCGGCGACCTCCCCCGTTTGCCCGACCAGGAGAACCTCCCATGGCTCAGAGCGTGGTTGGACTGGGACTAGCATCGCCGCCGGTACAGCTCTCGAACACCGTTAACGCGATCTCCCAGAAGTTCATCGTCCCCGTCCTTGGCGACAACGTGTTCAAACCGAGCCCAGTTTTTTGGGCATTGACACGCGAGGGGAAGCGGTTCGGAGCGGGCGAACTGATCTTCCCGGAAATCTACCAAGAGGAACTTCCCGGCGGCGCCTATTTTGGCGATCAGCTCCTCGATACCTCGGTGGTCGATTCGGTGCAGCCGGCGAACCAGCAATGGAAGCCGTACCGCCAGCCTGTCGTGATTCCGATTACGGACATCATCTTCAATCGCGGCGGATCGAACAACCTGGACATCATCCGCGCAAAGTTCCAGACGGCTTCAGGGTCTTTCAACCAGAAAATCTCTCGCGCGCTGTGGCACACTTCGCCGCAGAACACGGCCTTGGATGTGGACGATCTGAATTCCTGGGTTGTGTCTACGACCAACACCATCGCCGGAATCAACCGTGCGTCTTCGGCGAACGCCTGGTGGCTGGCTGCGACCGCCGTCGCCGGGACCGGCGCCCTCGGCTCAGCCACAGCTCCCGCCGAGCCCGGCTACCAGTCCGTTACCTGGGGCTACGACGAGCCTGATCTGTTCGTGATGAACCGGGCGTCTTATGCCGCGTTCAAGGGCCAGTTCACTTCGCTGATCCGCTTCGGCCAGGGAATGCAGGACGACGAGGCCTTGCAGGTCGGCTTCCGCAATCACTTCCTGTTCAACAACGCCGTGACCGTGGGCGACTACTTCTCGACCGCCAATCAGGCTTTGCTGCTGAACTCGAAGTACATCTTCCCGGTCTTCCACGAGGCGGATTACTTCAACGTCGATCCGTTCCTCAAGCCGTCCAACCAACGTGTCCTGGTCTCGTGTATGTACCTGACCTGGAATTTGTCGTGCATCTCGCCCAGAATGAACGTCGCTTTCACGGGCATCACGTAGGACCGAGCCGGGAGGAGAGGGCAGACTAGGCAAGGCCTAGATTCAACCCTCTCCTTCCACCACCCCCAAGGAGAAGAATTACCATGGCGCTTCCGTTTGCAAATCCAGTCTCCCAATGTATGCCGGGGTTCGGCTCGCCTTCGTACTACGGGTATGCGACTTCCGGCACGAGCAATACCTCCGCGGTGACCATCATTATCGGCAACACCGCCACCACGCCCGTAACCAGCGGTAGCGGATTCAATCTTTCAGGCGGCCCGACTCCGACTTCCGGCAAATGGCACCTGCGCTTGGTTGGTGCAACCTCGACATCCGTGCTGTCCCTGGCTGTGCAGGTGACCGACGGCAATACGCTTTGGACCGTCGCAACCATTCCGGTCGCCGCGGCCGGCGGAAACGTTGACTACACCGGCGAGTTCAAGACAGACGTTTCGATCACTCAGGTGTGGTTCAACGTGGGCCTGTCAACCGGCACCTCGTCTCTGGTTCCGATTGACGCAGAGGTCTCGCTCGTCTAGGGCCAGATCGTCGCTGTCTACCGCTGCCCATAGTCGGCGGTCGTCCTACTGACCGGGGGCGACCGCCATTTTTTCTTAGGAGGGAGTTGGATGATGCCGAACATAGCCGTCGAACTCCAGCGGGCGCTTGGCGGATCACAAGGGCATCCACAAGCACAGTCACAACGAGCTGCGCCTGCGGGCGATCCAGCGATTATGGCTGTTTTGCAACAGGTACTCAAGCAGTATCCGGGCCTCGCTAAGAATTTCAACGCTCAGAACACCCTGGGTGTGCTGGCTAGTGGGGACAGGGCCTCGCGTGGTCTCAAGGAGCGCGGTGGCCTGGAGTTCTGGCCTCCAACCGAGAAGGGAACTGCCGATTTTCCGTCTCCTGCCCCTGGAAAAAATGTGTTGGAAGTCTATGATTCCAAACTGGAGAATAGTCCTGACGCATTGAAGCAAGCCGTCTATGGTGATCTGATGCACGGGATGGTTGCAGATCCCAATTGGAACAACCTCCGCACTCAGTTCATGCAAGGGTTTACTCCGCAGGAACAGCAGCGTCAGCAGCAGCACCAGACTTGGTATGACGACGTGAACAGGTCCAAAGGTCCGGTGGGAGACCCAACTTACGATGCTTACATTCGAGGTTGGCTTGCTGACGAGGGTGGCGGTAAACAGGGCCAGCAGGAGTTCAAAGGCACCATGTATTCGCCCCAGCAGTTGCAGGAGTTGAATCAGATGCAAGAATATCTGGATACTGGGAAGGCGGCGTCGAAGGGAGTGCAACAGCAATGAGCCAATGGTCACTGGTCGGCGACGTTCTGATGGCGCTCCGCGAGCAAGCCGCAGATCCACCGTCTTCGCTCCCTGCCCCTACCTCGGTCACGGTCACTCCGTCTCCAACCGGCTCGCTTAACATCTGGTTCACCGTCACCCAGCTCACCCCCTGGGGAGAGTCCGCGCCTTCGACTGAAGTTGCCTTGACCAACGGCGCGATCGGCTCGACGTTCACAGTCGCGGGCAACTGTTCGTTTGCTGCCACTCAGATTCGCGTCTATTTCACCCTCGGCGGCGCGGGCAACGAGGACCGCTACCTTCCGTACACGGTCCCTGCCGGCGGCATAGGCGCGTTCTCTATTCCATTTACGCTTTCATCTGCCGGTATCTCGCAGGGATTTGCGCCCGCGCGCTCCTCAGCTTGGCTGCCGGACACCGACGGCACGGCTTTGAGCGCGGCGGCGCTGTATAGGTGGATCAACGAGGGGCTGGACGTTTTAACCGGGATCACGGAGGGCATCCGCGACATCACCGGCATCCCATCTACCGCTGGCCAGGCTCAATATCAACTGATCTCCAACTGGCGCAAGATCGACAATCAGTGGTATGACGGTTGGCCAATGACGGCCGGCAACAAGTCCGACATCTTCCGGCACTCGAATGTGGTGGGAATTTCAGGGACCGGCGTGCTGAATCAAGACTCGGTAATCCAGCAGGTTGAGTTCTATCCGCAATCCTCACGGACATCCGGCAATGGCACGCTCTCTGGCGCGCTTTCGGCTACGGCAACCACAATCCCTTACACATCCGGCAGTTCCGGTTGGGTACTCGGTTTTGGTCTTGCTCTGCTTGGGCCTTACCCTTCCGATCCATCGGCTTGTGAACTGGTGTATTATTCCGGCAATGCCTCGAATCAACTCGTTTCTGTTACCCGCGGCATGGGCGGAACCTTCGCAACCGCTTGGCCCGCTGGAACTTCTTTGCTTGAATGCAACCTCTATCTGACCGGCTTGCGCTATCCGACTCACTACACACGAGGACAGGCAAACAACCAGCTTGGTTTGCCTCCCGCATGGATCGATGCGCTGAAGGATTATCTTTCCAGTCGGTTTAAGGGCGCGGAACAAGATGTGGAAGCGCAGCAAGCCTTGTTGAAACAGATGGAACAGAAAGGTAATGGAATCAAAGGCAATCGATCGGTCATGAATCCCCGGAGGGTGCAAGCCGGCGGAGCCACAGGAGTCGAAACAGTTTCCGGCCTCGGAGGCTACTTCGGGGGTGTGATTTTGCCATGAGCGCCAAAATCATCTCACAAAAGAAGTTCGCGAAGCTGGTGGCTTCAACGGGTGCTTTGAGCCAGCCGCCGGGAGCCCTCTCTCGCATGAGTAATCTGCTGATGACTCAGCGCGGATCTCTCCAGATCGCCTCCGGGTCAGCTTCTATCGGTCAGCTTCCCTCCCCTTTTCTTTCGGCCTCAGCCCTTGCTGCCTTCACCAAATATGCCTCCGGCAGCTACCCCCTATATCCGACCCTCGCGACCCCTCCGGGCGGCAACATCCTCGCCTCACCCCAGAACTTCTCGATCACCATCGACGCCAGCGGCTCGAACCCAGCCGGCACCTACATCATCGCTATCGTTGCCCAAGCCACGATCTCCGGAGTCGCTGTCCAGTCCGCCGCTACGGTTATAGCCTTCGTTGCCACGCACTCGTTCCAGACCATGTTCTTTCAGTGGTCGCCGGGGCTCAGCGGCACCCTCTACGAAATCTACTACCTGACTTCAATCGGCGCCACCCTGGGTCTTGTGATCGGCGCACCCACCAACGGCTCCCTGGTCGGCGGATTCCTCACTGACAGTTATAACGGGTCGTTCTCGCCGGGGTCTCAGCCGGTGTCGCGCACGAACACTTCTGGCCTGATTCAACTACTGATCGGCAACGTCTCGCCGCCGTCCCCTGTCGTCAACTTTACTCCCATTGCCACCCCGCCGCTCCCAGCCGCCGCGCCCCAGCCCGCGCAACTGGCACCCGGTGATCCCAACTTCCAGTTCGATACAGTCAACACCAGCCAGCAAACTCTATTCCCCACTGCCGCCGGCGGATCTGCTTCGGCCGTCGCCACCTCCGGCTCGCCCTCGAATTCCCAAACCATCCTGGTCGCCTCGGGCTGGTCTCCCTCCCCCACCGCGGTCGGCCAGCAGATCACGGTCTCGATTCCGGTCACTGGTGGGAACTCGATTTCGCCTGGAACCTCCGGCGGCGGGTCCATCGCATACCAGTATTCGCTCGACTCCGGCGCTACCTGGGCCACGCTCTCGTCCTTCCCCGCGACCGACACCGCTTGGAATCTGACCCTCACGTTCTCGCCCTCGCCTTCCGCGCTGACCGACCTTTCCCATCTCCAAATCCAGATCGTCGCCACTGCGCAGTGGGGTTACGGGTCTGGCTCCATTTCAGTCTCTGGTTCCGCCACCGGCGGCGCCGGAATCTACATCTCGACTTCCACTTCCACTTCCTTCTCCCCCTACGGTGGCATTCCCGGCCAGGTTGGCGTTCTGCCTCAACTGGTTCAGTTTGCCGGACTCGAAATTCTGATCCTCGGCAACGGCTATGCGCCGCAGTCCACCGATCCGACTCTCCTCTCGGCTGCCACCTTGACTGCCCTCACCAACACCTTCCAGGCCGCCTACCCGACCTGGCAGTCCGGTGTGGATTGGCTGACCGGCTCGCAGGTCACCGACGGTAGCAACTACTACACGGCGACCCAAGGGGGCGTCTCCGGCTCGACCGCGCCTTCATGGAACACCGTTCTCGGCACTGAGACTTCGGACGGCTCGGTAATCTGGACTTCGCAGGGTCCGATCGTCGCATCGACCGCGCCCCGAGGCGCCGCGCACGCTGTGGCTTACGCAGGTTCCCTCTGGCTGGCTAACACTTCTCCCTCGACCACTTCCGACGGCATTGACGGTCCTACCTGCCTGAAAATGTCCGATTCCAACAATCCGAACTCGTGGAATCCTGTGAATACGGCTTTTATCGGCCGTGATGATGGGACGCAGATCACCGGGTTACAGTCTTTCACGATCGCGGCCCTCGGGATCTCGCCTACCGGTTCCCTCTGTGTTTTCAAGGAGTTTCAGACTTACCAAGTCATCGGCGTCTTCGGCTCGGCTTCCTTCGAGATTCAGCCGGCACAGACTAACCTCGGCTGCCTGGCCTCGCGTTCGATCCAGTTCCTTCCAGGATTCGGTGTCGTGCGCTGGACCCATCTCGGATTTGCCGTGTTCGACGGAATCAACGACAGGCTTATCAGTGAGGACATCCGGCCCTACTTGTTTGGGGGAGTGGACTCCGAGGCGGACCTCGTTCCGGTTGATCCGCTCTACGCCTACCTCTCGCAGTCTACCCAGACCGCCTCCCCTCCGATGTACCTGTGTGCGATGCCTCTGGTCGGATCGGCGGGGAAGCTAACCCGGCTGTTCTGCTATGACCTGGTGATGAAGGCGTGGGCGGTGCTCGACCTGCCGTGGGCGATTTCGTCGATGAACGCCGTCTCGACAGGCGAAGGTTATCCGCTGGTCCTAGCGTGCAAGCCGGCGGACGGCACAATCCAGCGTTTTCAATCCGGCGACATCTCGTGGGATCAGGGCGCGACCGACCAATCCTTCGTCGCCTGGTCCTTCCGCACTCCCGACGTGTTTGGCGAGGGCGGCAGCCAAAGAATCTTCTATGAATCCGCGACGATTCGCGGCTACGGCAACCCGGCCATGGTCCAATCTATTTTGGCCCGACTCTGGCTCGACGGGACCATGCTTGGGGATGTACAGGGAATTGACATCGTGCCGCAGGGTGGAAGCAATCTGTTTGAGGCCAAGGTCACGATTTTCCGCTCAGGCTACCGCGCGCATCTCGACATTTCAGGCGATAATGGAGGAGCGAGCGGGGTAATCGACGCTGTGGATTGGGCCGTTGTGCCGAAGAGCACCCAAGCCAGGAGAATCATCTCATGAGCCGGGCCGTTCACGTTCGCAACTTGCGCGAAGACGAAGCCGGCACTCTCCCTCCGGCTCTTCTCAATCATGGAATGCCTTATCTTGTTCCCGAATGGGCCTGGGTCGTCGAGCCGGTCAGCCCTCTCGGCCCTTTCGGTCCTCCCGCGCGCCCTTTCGCTCTCATTGTCGCTTCTTTCTCCCATGGCTGGTTGGTGTTGTGGCGTATTCTAGCCATATCCCCCCTTCCATCCAGAATTCCGCTAAACTGGATCATGGAGGCTTTGCCGCAGGTTTTCGCCAATGCTCGTCCGCGTGGCTGTGTCGGATTTATGACAATGCTCGCCGACAACAAGCCTGCGGAAGCTAAGATGGCCCGGATCATCGCCTCATTGCCGGGAGCGACTCTGCTGCCGTTCCATGGGTCGTTGGGAGTCGGATCGCTGAGCGAGGCCGGGAAAGGGGAATCGCGATGACCGGTGCTGAGAATCCAATCGCCATCCTTCCTGTCTCCGTCGCCGCGATCTTCGACGCGCCGAACGTTGCCGACTTGATTCACGCCTATGCCGCCGCGTGCTGGATTCCCGACGCTGAGCCTCAGCGTCCAATCTATGACGCAATGGAGCGCGCAGGAATTATCCACGTCTTCGGAGCTTACACGGATTTTGAAGGCTCTCCTCTGCTCGTTGGCTTCGCTTCAGTCATCTGCTCGATCATGCCCCATGACGGCCACCTTGTCGCCACCTTGGGAGAAATGTTTATCGACAAGCCGTACCGGCACACTGACGCCGAAGACCTGCTGCTCTCTGCTATTGAGCAATGTGCATCTGACTCCGGCGCGCGCTGCTTTATCTGTCAGGCACGCATCGGCAGCAAATATGACAAAAGGCTCTCCCAAAGAGCGGGCTTTGACCCGATCTTTACTCAGTACACAAAATGGCTTAATGGCTACGGAGCGGGGAGGCAGGCATGAGCACCTTGGCTGTTATTCCTTCGCCCACTGTCTCTGTCATTCCTGCGCCTAGTCCTGTCGTACTCGGCGATCTTACTCGATTGCAGACGTACTTGCTTTCTTTGCCCAAAGACGAATTTCAGCAAGTCCCTTTACCAGTTGAGCACATTATTCATGGGGGAATGTACGCGCGTACAGTGCGCCGAGGATTCGACTCTGTGACTATTGGATCGATCATCAGCAAGGCCACCATTCTGATCGTCAACGGCCCCTGTTCCATGTTGATCGGAGATAAGCGCGTGGATCTTGAAGGGTACAATGTGCTGGCCGGGCTACCGGGGAGGAAGTCGATGTCCATAGCGCGAGGGCCGGTTGAAATGACCATGATCTTTCCCACATCGGCGAGCACTATAGAAGAAGCGGAGAACGAGATTTTCGTTGAGGCTGGCCTGCTTGTGTCTCGCAGGGATGAAAAGGAGTCAGACTGATGTCGGGAGCAACTATATCAGGAACCGTCGCATCTTTAATCGCTGCCGCTGTCGCCGCTGCTGGCGCGGGCATTGGAGCTTACGACGCCAACAATGCCTCAATTGATTCAAGCAATGCGCAGAAGAACCAGGCCGCCGCTACGCTTCAAGCGCAGCAAGCTGCGGCAAATCAGGCCAACCTCACCAAGCAGGAGGCGGTCCTTGGTGCGCAGGGCCAGTCGCAAGCGCAAACCGGGGGTTCTCTTACCGATTCCGGCACGGCGGCACTGACCGACCTCTTGGCCGGATACCCTGGGTATCAGGGAGGCACGGGAACGAGTACAGGCACAGGCGTGGGCTCAAGTGGAATCTCGGGCGGCACCGCGGCTCCAGCGGGGTCATCCGGTTCGGCTTCGACAACAGGTACGCCTGACATCGCCGCGATCCTCTCCGCCTTGCGAAACGGTAATGGCGGTTCCGGCCTCGGCTCCCCCTCATCTTCTCTTTCCGGCGGCAACTGGCAGACCCAGCCGCCTGCACCTCAATCCACTTTCGAGCTTTCCAATCCGGTCGTTTAGCCGTAGAAAGGAGTCACTTTTATGTCAGAGACGATCACATCGGCACTTCAATCGATCCAGCCCATACTCCAGCCCGCGACCGAAGTCGCCGGCATAGGCTCCACGGCCTACAATATGTACAACCAGTACCAGAACCAGCAATATCAGAACCAACTGCGCAGCTACGCGCAAGATCCGGCGAAGATGAATGCCTATGCGGCCCAGTTCACGCAGCCATTGACCGCTGGCCTTCAGACCGGGGTCGCTAACGCGGCCCAGGCCGATCTCGCCACGCGAGGTCTGACCGATTCTCCTGAAATCTCTCAGCAGGTCTTTGCGCAGGCCATCGCGCCGTACATCCGGCAGAATCAGCAACAGGGGTATACAAACGCAATCCAGGCTCTCGGCCTCGGCGGCGGGGCGGTCAATCCGGACACGCAATCGGCAAATACAATTTCCGCTCTGGCCAAAATGTTCGCGCAGACTCCGGGATCGCTGCCGGATCTCTCCGGCGCTTCTCAGATGACTCGCGTCAATCAACTGGCCGCCGCTGCTCAGATGCCTCAGCCCACCTACGATACGGCGGGGGATCTGTCTATTCCGTACCAGTCAACACAGAATTTCGACTGGGGTGGATTTCCGTCCGGCGATACCACGGATTACACGGCGGACTGATCGATCGACGGCGGGGATTACGCTTACAACTTTGGCGGCTAGGCGCGAGAAAGAGAGGACTAATTCGATGGGTGGATTCTGGAACGCACTATCGGTGCTCGCTCCCGTAGCGCCGGCTCTTTCGGACGCGCAGGACATTCGTGCCGACCGAGCGAAAGAAGCGCAAGAACTGGAACTGCGCAAAGCTCAGACGACCGTGGAGCAGATGGCCGCTGAAGGCGCCAAGCAGCAGAATGCGCTTGCTGCTAGGGATGAGCAGGACCGGCAACTTGTCCGGCAGCAGCTTGGCGTTCCGCTGCGCAAATACAAAGGCCCAGATGGCGCGGACTATACCGACTACTTTACTCCAACCGGAGTGAAGAGTATAGCCGACGCGCCATCAAATGAAGCCCGGATGCAGGACTACTTTTCATCGTTAGATAAGATGGGCATTAAACTTACACCAGAGCAAAAAGCTGCTGTTTCTCCGGAATTCTACGGTGGGAAAGCGCTGCCATCTGCCAAGTTCACCCCTCTGCCTGGCAGCGCCGGTCAGCCTCAGTTAAGTCCGGATGGCAAGTCTACCGTCGTTTATGGACGAGATGAGAATGGGGACATAGTAGCGAAACCGACAGACGCCAAGATAGCTGAGCCCAAACCCGGCGTTCATGTTCCAGGCACAGCCAACGGGCGAAACGTAGTAGCTTTTTTCAATCCTGGAAAGAAAACATGGCAAGACGCTGCGGGAACTCCTTTGCCTGATTTTCAGCCTTTCGCTCCATTCTCTCAGACGGGATTGTATGAACCTATCGAGGCGTACAACCCCGCAACACAATCCCTTCAAATGGGGACTTTCAATCGGCGTTCTGGGCAGCTACAATTCCCAAATGCGGCAGGGCCAGTTGCGCTGGATAGTACGATACGGGCAACGATCGGCAAGGAGTTCGGTACGGCTCGCGAGGCGCAGACTCGGCTCAAGATCATGCAGCAGAATGCGCTGGATGCTTACAAAGGCAACCAGCAGGCGATGGTTTCCTTGCTGATGAACCACATCGGCATGACCCTCGGCGCGCAGAAGGGAACCAGAGTTGCCAAATCCATCATCGACGAGGCCCGGCAATCTACGGATTGGGTGGACTCGAAACTTGCAATAATAGGTCACCAGGACGCGAACGGAGACTTCATCTACGATGGTCCTAAAGGAGGCATCAAACTCGCTGGCGGCCAAATCAAGCAAATGGTGGACCTCGCCAAGCAACGCAACGATTTGCAGTGGCAACAAGTCAAGGATACCGGCGCTACCTACGGTGTGGATCTGAGCGGGGCGATCGCACAGGCTCAGGGAGCAGGGCCGGCGGCAGGAGGCGCGGGAGGCGCAAAAGGTGGGCCACAGAAGTTCAAAGTTGGCGACCCCTTCATGCAGAACGGGCACAAGTTCAAGGCCACCGCAGTTGACCAGAATGGCAAAGTTACATCGGCGGAACCGATAGGATAATGGCAGAGAAGCC
>Ga0181521_10003908_pt1 | contig 17314 bp, 13 predicted proteins | sample PEATcosm2014_Bin_32_FD_119764 | JGI IMG/M metagenome (GOLD analysis project Ga0181521, IMG submission 119764) | Peatland microbial communities from MTU Mesocosm Facility, Houghton, MI, USA - PEATcosm2014_Bin02_60_metaG | ecosystem: Environmental > Terrestrial > Soil > Wetlands > Peat | place... | reverse complement strand
CGCTTCAACAACGTCTTCGGTTATTACATCGAGATCTCGAAGGCGAACATGCATCTCGCGCCCGCCGACTATGAGCGTAAACAAACGCTGGTAAATGCCGAGCGGTTTACGACGCCGGAGTTGAAAGAGTACGAGCGCAAGGTGCTGGCGGCCGACGAGAAGATTCTCGAAATCGAAAAGCGAATCTTCGGGGAAGTTTGCCGGAAAACGGCGGAGCATGCCCGGAGGATTCGAGCGACCGCGAGCGCAATCGCGGAGCTGGATGTATCCGCCGCGTTGGCGCAGGTGGGTGCGGAGAACCGCTATTCGCGCCCGCAGTTCGCGAGTTCGGGCGAAATGCGCATCGCCGCGGGACGGCACCCGGTCATCGAAAAACTGGCAAATGAAGAAGCGGGACGATTCATTCCGAACGACCTTTACCTGAACGACGAAACGGATCAGATCGCCATCATCACCGGGCCGAACATGGGCGGCAAGAGCACGTATCTTCGCCAGGCGGCGCTGATCGCGATCATGGCTCAAATGGGATCGTGGGTACCGGCCGAGGCGGCGCTGTTGCCGGTGATCGACCGCATCTTCACGAGGATCGGCGCGTCGGACAATCTGGCGCGCGGCCGTTCCACGTTCATGGTGGAAATGACCGAGACGGCGGTCATTCTCAACACGGCTACTCCGCGGAGTTTCATTATTCTCGACGAGATCGGGCGCGGCACGGCCACGTATGACGGCCTTTCGCTCGCCTGGGCGGTGGTGGAACATGTGTCCACGACCACGCGGGCGAAGACGCTGTTTGCCACTCACTATCACGAGTTGACCGAATTGGCCGAGCAACTGGAGGGCGTGCGGAACTTACGCGTGGCCGTAAAGGAAGCAGGCGACCGGATTATCTTTCTGCGAAAAGTAGAACCGGGCAAAGCGGATCGCAGCTACGGGATCGAAGTCGCAAGGCTCGCCGGCCTGCCCATCGGTGTGATTGAGCGGGCAAGAGAGGTCCTTGCGCTGCACGAGAAAACAGAGCATCGGGCCGTGGAACAGCTCGCCCCGCGCGCCGAGCCGGCAGCGGTACAGATCCGGCTGTTCGAGCCGGGAGCGGATGAGATCAAGCAGAAGATTCGCGGCCTGAAGATCGATGAGATGCGGCCCGTGGAAGCGCTGCGGTTTCTGGAAGACCTGCAGCGGGAGATCGAGTGAGAGTGGCGGGCATCATGAGCGGCACCTCGCTCGACGGGATCGATGTAGCAATCGTCGACATCGCCGGCAGGAAGATTCGAACTGTCGCGCATTCCACAACGCCATACCCGGCCTCTACGCGCCAGCGTATTCTCGCAGCATCCAGTCCCGCCGATATCTCGCGCCTCAACTTCGAACTCGGCGAACTCTACGCGAAGGCTGTCTCAGGAGCGTGCAAACGCGGCGGAATACCACTCGAATCGCTCGCACTCATAGGCTGTCACGGCCAAACCATCTATCACGAGGGCGGCAAAAACACTCTGCAGATCGGCGAAGCCTCCGTGATCGCCGAGCGGCTCGGGATTCCCGTCGTATCCGATTTCCGCACGCGCGACATCGCCGCCGGAGGCCAGGGCGCGCCGCTGGTCCCGTTCGCCGATCTCCTGCTCTTCGCGAGCGCGAAACGCAACCGGGTGGCGCTCAATATCGGCGGCATCGCGAACATCACGATCCTGCCCGGGGGTCTTGCATTCGACACCGGCCCCGGCAACATGGTCATCGACCAGCTCGCAGCCCCGAGGCGCTTCGACCGCGATGGAGCGATAGCGGCGCGCGGCCATGTGAATCGCCCGCTCCTCGACTCGTTGCTGCGCGACGGGTATTACAAAGCGAAGCCGCCCAAAACCGCGGGACGCGAGCAGTATGGGGCGCAATTCGCCGATCGCCTGATCTCCACAGGCCTGCCGAGGGAAGACCTGATAGCGACCGCAACCGCCCTGACCGCGGCGACGATAGCGGCGGGCGTGACGCGCTTCGCGCCCGCCACGCAGGAGGTGATAGCGGCCGGAGGCGGCACGCACAACCGCCAACTCATGGCGCAGATCGCGGCCTTTCTGCCGGAATGCCGCATCACGACGACGGCTGAGCTTGGCATCGATCCGGATGCGAAGGAAGCGATCGCGTTTGCGATCCTTGCCTGGCGGACCTGGAAACACCGCCCCGGTAACCTTCCCTCCGCGACTGGAGCGCGCCGTGCCGTCATCCTCGGAAAAGTTACAATGGCGGATTGACTCCTCAAGCTGAAGTTCCCGAGCGGCAGACGCCTCGTATCTCCGTCGTCATCGTTTCATTTAATCGGGTCGATCGGCTTCGCGAGAACCTCAAGGCGCTCGGCGCGGAACATCAGGTCGTCGTTGTCGATAACGGCTCGTGGGACGGCGCGGAAACCATCAACGAAGAGTTCCCCCATCTCCGGTTCAGCCGGCTCCCCAAGAACTTCGGGCTGACGAAAGCGCTGAACATCGGATTGCGCGCGGCCGAAGGCGAATACATTCTGTGCCTGCACGACGATGTGCGAATCACGGGCGAAGCCGTCACGCGCCTGGCCGATTTTCTGGAATCGCGTCCCGACGTTGGCGGAGTGTGCCCGCTCCTGACGGATGCGTCGGGAAATCCGGCGCCACAGGCGCGCGCGCTGCCAACGCCGTCCCGCCCCGACCCGACGTTAGGCCTGCCCGCCGATGGAGACGAGATCCCCGTCGAGTGCGTCTCCGGCGCGGCGCTTATGTTCCGGTCGTTTTTCCTGCGCGCGCTGCGCCATGTCGACGAACGCTACGGCACTTACGGAAGCAGCATCGAGATCTGCGCCCAGCTTCGGCGCGCGGCAAAAAAAGTGGTAATCCTTCACAGTGTGACCGCAATTCACGAAAACGCGCCCTCGCCGGCGCCGGCGGGCCTGCTCGCGGGAGACCGGGTGGCCGGGACTGCCGCGTTCCTCGGCAAGCACTACGGCTTCACGAGTGCACTCATTTATCGCCTGAAGACCGCGCTCGTGGCACTCGTTACCTTCCGGTTCTCAGTCTTCGGAGGTGCGGTCTCCGGGCAAAAGATAGATGGAACGGGCTAAACTGCAAATATGACCGCGATCGTCTTAGTGGCCTGGTCATTGTTTTGCGTAGCCGCCACCGCGGGGTTGATGTATTTCATCATGCAGTCCCACATGGAACTGCGTCTGGCGAAACAACGCGAGGAACTGGCCGGGGCGCAGGCCACGCTGGCCGCGAAGAGAGAAGCGCTGGAGATCTCGTTGAAAAGCGCGGAAGACTCGATCCGCAGCAGGGCGATGGACGATTTTCTGGCGGATATACGCGTTGAAGAACGGCACTACACGCGCGAACACAAGGTGCTCTTTATGCGGCGCAAGATGCTCGTGCGGCAGGAGCGCATCTTTTTCCGCAACATTCCGCTGTCCAATTGGGTAGAGCAGGAGATGCCTCTGGAAGAGGGAGTCGACACCGAAAAGATGGCGCAGACCATGTCGATTTTCGCGAACGCGGCGCTGTTCGGCGATGTGCCGGAGACAGCGGTCCGCAAGCTGCTGCGTTAACGGCGCGTCAGCTCAGTAGCGGGGAACGGCGGGATCTATGCGCACGCTCCAGAGATCGATCCCGCCGGCCATGCTCCGGCAGTTTTCCACTCCCTGCCGGCGCAGCCAGCCGGCTACCGACAAGCTGCGCACGCCGTGGTGGCAGAACACGACAATCGGTGTTGCGGGGTCATCCAGTTCATTGAGTCGCTGCGGAACGGACTGCATGGGGATCAGCGTCGCCCCTTCGATGTGGCAAATGGCGTGCTCTGCCGGTTCCCGAACATCGATCAGACGAAGCGGAGCTCCGGCCTTCAGCAGCTCACTGACTTGCGCAGGGGTTATCTCAATTGGCAATTCATCCACAGACAGCGAGTTTAACAAGCCGGATTCACCGAAACCCCACGAATACGGCGCTACGTCTCAAGCCCTTGTTATACTCAAGGATTACATCGTCAGTCTCCAACGGTTCTCTTATCAAGATGAAGTCTTCCCGCGCCCTCATGTTGTGGGCTGGATTCGCGGCAGTGTGCGCATCCGGTCAAACCCAAACTCCGGTTTTTTCAACAGGCCAGGCGGCACGCCTCGTCATCGGCCAGCAGAATTTCACGGCGGGCAACTACGGCGCCACCAACACGCTGCTCGGATCGCCCAGCGGCCTTGCGTATGCGAACGGAGTGCTGTGGGTGGTCGACGCAAACCGGCTCGGTGGTACGCCGAACAACAATCGCGTGCTGCGTTTCAGCGACGTCGCCACTTACCCGGGCCCTACGGAAGACCCCACAATCCTGGGCAGCCTCTGCGGGGTTTGCCGGGGCGCGGCCAGCCTGGCGCTGGGCCAGCCGGACTTCGTCAGTAACGACTCCCCCATCCCGCCCACACAAACGAGTTTACGCAGCCCCAACGCAATCGCAACCGACGGGAATGTAGTGGCGGTGGCGGATACGGACAACAACCGTGTCCTGATCTGGCTTTCGACTCCGAAGGTGAACGGTCAGCCCCCGGATGTGGTGATCGGCCAGCCCGACTTTGTCCATAACGCCACGTCGACGCCCCCGACAGCTACGTCCCTGCGCGGCCCGACGGGATTGTGGATCGCCGGCGGAAAGCTCTACGTCGCGGACACGCAGGACAACCGCGTCCTGATCTATAACAAGATCCCGGCCACAAATAACGTCGCGGCGGATGTAGTCATCGGACAGCCCAACTTCACCAGCTTCGTGCAGCCGGATCTCACGCAGCTGAATGCCACGCCCACAGCGGCCAACATGCAGTCGCCGGTCTCAGTGACAACGGACGCCACTCACATGTACGTTGCGGACCTGGCGCAGAACCGCGTGCTCATCTGGAACACGATTCCGACTACCAACGGCGCACCGGCCGACGTAGCGCTGGGGCAGGTCAACCTGACCACGGCGATCAGCAACAACAGCTACACCGTCATCGCCAGCCCTACGCTCGATTGCGATGGTAATCCGGAAAGTGGTGTAACGCCCGTCATGTGCCAGTCGAACGCCGCCTACGCCTACAGTCAGGGCCAGACCGGCACTACCGCCGTGGACAGCAACGGGAACACGATTTACCCCGCGCGCTGCGCTCCGACCATGTCCTTACCCCGCTACGCGCTCTCCGACGGTACGCGGCTGTTTGTAGCCGACGGCGGCAACGATCGCATCCTGGTTTTCAATACGATTCCAACGCAGAGCGGCACGCCGGCGGACGCGATTCTGGGCGAACCCGACGAATTCAGCGACAACACAGGCCAGAATCCGGACGGCACCGATGCGCTTCAAACTCCCACCAGCATGGCGTTCGACGGCTTGAATTTGTACGTCAGCGATACGTATAACCGCCGCGTGGTAGTCTATACGCCGGGAGTATTGAATATTCCGCTGGGCGGCCAGGGCATCGTCAACGCCGCCAGCCTCAATATTTACGCGATCGGCAGCGTCATTATCAGCGGCTCCATCAATGCGAAAGACACCGTCACGATTACGATTAACGGCACGGGGTACACCTACACGGTGGTTTCGACGGATACTCTCGAAACCGTTACCGACGCGCTGGTCAATCTGATCAACAAGGGCCCCGATCCGAATGTGATCGCGGCTCCGAACGACACCACGGATACGGTGGTTCTCACGGCGCGTATACCCGGATCGCCGGGCGCCAATATCACGCTCGCCACCACCACTTCCGCCAACGCTCAGATCACCGCATCAGCCAGCGGATCGGAGTTGAACTTATACCTGGAAAATCCTTCCTCCATCGCGCCCGGCACGCTGATTGAGGTCAATGGACAGAATCTCTGCGATCAAACAGCCACGGGCAATCTTGCCCAACCCTACGTGCCCGCCGATCTGGCCGGGTGCCAGCTGCTCATTGACGGCGTGCTCACTCCCCTGCTTTACGTTTCGCCCACGCAGATCAACGCACAGCTGCCGCTTGAATTCACGGATCGCACGAGCGTCAGCGTGTATGTCCGCAACACCCATGCGGATGGATCGGTTTCGGTCACCAGTCCGGTCGGGGTTACGGTTGTGCCGCAGAACCCGGGAATCTTCGCGCAGTACGGACCGGATCCGCGCCCGGGAATTGTTTACCACGGATCGAGCAGTGCTATCTCCATTATTCAGTTCAACGGCAGTATCAACGCCGGCGATGTTGGCAATATCACGATCGGGAGCAACACGTACACGTATACCGTGCTGGCCACCGACACCCTTTTTTCGGTCGCGAATGCGTTCGCCAATCTGATCAACGGCGCGCCCGATCCGAATGTGACCGCGAGCGTCGCGAACCAGTTCGAGACCCTCATTCTGACAGCTCTGGTTCCAGGGCCGGCCGGCGAAGGCATAGCGATCAGCCAGACTGTTACCGGAACCAATGCGGAGCTGTCCATCAGCGTCTATAACGCCACAACTTGTTGCGATAATGCGCAGGGCACGCTGGTGACCAACGACAACCCCGCTATACCCGGCGAGATCGTCTATGTTTTCGCGACGGGTCTTGGGCCCACCAATCCACCCGATATCTATACGGGAGAAGTGATCGCTCCCGGAAACATCAACCCGCCCGCCACTCCGGTCGATTCGATTCTGAACGCCGGCAGCTCGGCCAACATCCTGAGCGCTACTCTGGTCCCCGGGCTGCTGGGCGTCTACCAGGTGCAGTTCCAGCTCAGCACGGCGCTGACCACGGATCTTTTGACGCAAACGACGATCGCACAACAAGCGTACGTGAGTAACGTCGTTACGTTCCCGGTAGTGGCTCCGCCGACTGCGACCGCGTCCTCCGTTGCCAGGAAGCCGGGTCGAAAGAAACCGCCGGGGAAATAAAGCGGGACATGCTCAGGGAGCGGCCTTCTCAAAGGTCACGGTCGTGTCGGAGCCGAATTTCCTGTAATCGTCATACCGGATGGTGAGTTTCTCGCGGATCGGGGCCCTGCGGAAGAACAGCGTGTCGTCGGCGGAAGTGACCGCCGGAAACCAGAAGCCGTTCACCTGCCTGCGTATGGTTGTGAAACGCGGAAACAGATTCTCCTGCTTGCTCGTAACGACCTCCGGCACGGCTTTTCCCTCACTGCGGATCACCGAAAAATCGTCCTGCCCCACCCACAGCAATCCGTCGAACAAGCGCTGCCCGGAAAGTATCTGGCGCGGACGAATCGAGAGCACCCAGCAATCGCGGTCGCCGATCGGCTCTTCGCCTTTGTATTGGACCTCATAAATCCGGAGCTGGTCCTCGGTCAGAATGAAGGGCTGGATGTTGCGGATGTCGGCGAAATCCTCCGGGGTCATCACGAGGTTCGTCAATCTCGAAACAGGCTGTCCGGCGAAGCGTTCCGTACGGTCTCCGGTGGGAGAAAAGATCACTTCGCGGACCTCCCGGTACTCGCCGGTCTGGCTGCCGCGCCCATCGATTTCCTGCAGCCGGACCGATTGGGTGTAAGCATATTGGCGGCGCTCCCCGGCGGTTTCGCTTTCGCGATGAGCCACTCGTTTGGCGAGGTCGGGAGGCGGATCTTTTGCGAAAAGAGAGACACGAAGAGGCCCGAGACAGGCAAGTGCTATCATGACCGCGATGCCAAATTCGCCCGACCGCGGGACACGGCACGAAACACCGGCCGGACTCGCGGAGCGGGGCGGACTTGCGGGAATACTGGGCGCGGGATGGCTGCTGCTCGGACTGGGAGCGTTCTTATACGCTCGCAGCAAAAGCATCCCTGGATGGGCGGCCCTGCCGATAGCTGCCGCATTTCTCATCGAATTCCCATTTTACCTTTTGCCGGGATTGGAAGCCCCGCGCGCCTGGATTGGGAGACAAGGCAGGATTCGCGCGGCGTGCCTGCTCACCGCGAGCGCCGTTACGCCATGGCTTGTATACAGTCTGGCGACCGGCGAAGCCCGGTTCGCGCACTTTTTGCCGCTGCTGGCGGTCGCGGCGGCAGTGACCTTCTGGTACGTCGCGCTGCCCGCGGCGCCGGCTTCAGATGCGCTGTTTCTCATAACGATTGCCGCTGTCTATCTGTCGAAAATCTTCGACCGGATCTATCTTTCGCCAATTCCGAAATTATCGATTTCGGTACTGGGGCATCTCATGCTGATTCGAACGGCGGCGCTCGCCATACTGATCTTCCGGAGAAATGTGAACGCCGAATTCCGTTTCCTGCCGAATCGAGCGGAATGGCTGACGGGGTTCCGTTACTTCGCCTTAATGCTGCCCGTAATTGCATTCGCATACTGGGGGCTCGGACTGGTGAAGCTTCGCCCGCACCCAAACGGTATCGGGCTGACGGTTTTGCTCGCAATCGGAACGTTTCTCGGCATTCTTTGGGTGGTTGCGCTGTCCGAGGAATTCTTTTTTCGCGGCTTGCTGCAGCAATGGCTCGAACAGTGGACAGGCAATCCGAACGTGGCGCTGATCGCGGCCTCGCTCGTCTTCGGATCCGCGCACCTTGGCTTTCACAAAGCTTTTCCAAACTGGCGATGGGCGATCGTGGCCGCCATCCTGGGCTTTTTCTGCGGACTGGCGTGGCGCAAGACGCGCGGCGTGCAGGCTCCTATGGTCGCGCACGCTTTGATCGTGACGATCTGGCAGGTATTCTTCCAATAAGATGGCCCGCCGCGTGTTCAGTCAGTTGCCGATGCGAGCTTTCGCGCTTGTCCCCGCAGCCTTCCTCTTTTCTGTGACGAGCTGGTCGAGAGATTTGCCCCGCTACGCCGTCATATTGTCCGATCCGGCCCCGATAACCGCCCGCGCTCAGGGCGGCCAGCCTGCCGTCGAGGCGGCACGCGCCCGGGTGCTGGCCGCGCAGCAAAGCGTCAGAGAAGAGTTGCGCTCCCGGGGCGTCGGGGGCGTCAGAATTGTCGGCTCGGCGCATACTCTGCTGAACGCCATTTTCATCGCTGCTCAACCGGACGCGGCGGACCGGTTGAAATCGATCGCGGGGGTCAGCCAGGTCGTGCGCCTCGGGCGCTTTCATCTGAATCTCGACCATGCCGTGCAGTTGATCGATGTGCCGGCCGCATGGAGCCTGCTCGGCGGTACCTCGAACGCGGGCGCGGGAGTCAGAATCGGCATCATCGATACAGGCATCACAGCCACACACCCGGCATTTCAGGATTCCGCGCTCACTCCTCCCGCCGGATTCCCGGTTTGCCAGGTGCGCTTCGCAGGCTCTTCCGATCAATGGGTCGACTGCACCGCCGGCAACCCGGCGAATGGCTTTCCCGTCTGTTCGCCGGTGAACTGCGCCTACACAAACAACAAGGTGATCGTGGCGCGCAGTTATGTGCCGCTTTTGAACAGCGGCGACCCCGCCACTTCGCGGCCCGACGATAATTCACCCCGCGACCGTATCGGCCATGGAACGGCCGTAGCCATGGCGGCCGCGGGAGTGACGAACACCGGCCCATCCGACACCATCACAGGCGTTGCGCCGCAGGCGTTTCTCGGCAGCTACAAGGTTTTTGGATCGCCGGGCGTGAACAATTTCACCTCGGGCGATGTCGTCATACAGGCGATCGAGGACGCTTACAACGACGGCATGGACATTGTTTCGCTGTCACTCGGCGGCCCTGCCCTTTCCGGACCCTTGGATACAGGCGCCGCTTGTGGGGCGCCTGCCGGGGATATCTGCGATCCGGAGGCTTATGCGGTCGAACAGGCCGTGAATGCGGGGATGGTCGTGGTGGTGGCGGCCGGCAATGAAGGGGAGACGGGACTGCTTACGACCGCGGCCCTGAATACAATGGATTCCCCAGGCGATGCGCCGGGCGCGATCGCCGTCGCGGCCACCACGAACTCGCACAGTTGGGGCAATCCGATCGCCGTCAACGGACTGGGCACTTATTACGGGCAGTTCGGCGACGGCCCCATGCCCACAACTACCATCACCGCTCAGTTGGGAGACGCGGCGGACGTGGGAGATCCGCAGGCCTGCACCGCCCCTCCCGCCGCATCGCTCAACGGTTTGATCGCGCTGGTCGCGCGCGGCACCTGCACGTTTCTCGCGAAGATCCAGAGCCTTCAGATCGCCGGAGCGGCCGGCGCCATCATTTACAACAATCCCGGTGACGATACCCTTTTGGAGCCGGGCGGTCTCAACGGCACGGCCATCCCGGCGATTTTCATCGGTTACGACAATGGCCAGACCATGCGAACCTATCTCAGCGGTAACCCGGAGACTACAGTCGGCATCGGTCCGAATATCGGCGCCTTTAACGTTACGACTTACAATCAGGTCGCGCCATTCAGCTCCCATGGCCCCGGGTTGGGCACAGCCGCGTTAAAGCCGGATGTAGCCGCTGTAGGCGTGGACCTCTATCTGGCGGGTCAGAGCTACGATCCGAACGGCGAGCTTTATTCGGCGAATGGATACCTGGTATCGCAGGGAACAAGCTTCTCCACGCCCCAGGTGGCGGGAGTGGCGGCTCTTGTGAAGCAGCAGTATCCCAATCTTTCGGCGCTGGAGATCAACTCCGCGGTGATCGACACGGCGACGCAGAATCTTACGGAAAACGGCAATCCGGCATCCGTGCTGGCTGTGGGCGCCGGCCTGGTGAACGCCGGTTTCGCCGTCACGAACACTCTGCTCGTGAACCCGGTCAGCGCGTCGTTTGGCGCGTTGACCTCCGCTTCGCTGCCGGTAACGCTGCCACTTGAATTGACAAATATCGGCTCCGCAACGCTTACTCTCAGTGTCTCCATCAACCGCCGGACGCCTGAAGTTAACGCGCACACGTCGATCGACCTGCCGAATGTGACTCTGCCGGCCGGCCAGAGCGCTAATATCCATCTGACGCTGTCGGGTACGCTGCCGGCGCCCGGTATCTACGAAGGGTTCGTGACCATTGCCGGCGCGCCCGATCCGGTAAACATCCCGTACCTCTACCTGGTTGGCGATGGAGTGCCGAACAATCTCATTTCCATGGCGGGGGATGCAGACGACGGTACAGTGGGTCAGCAGACCGCGGGCGGGTACGTCATTCTGCAGATCGTCGATCAATACGGCGTGCCGGTTCCCAACTTGCCCGTGACGTTCAGCGTCGCTTCGGGCGGAGGCAAGTTAACACCGATATGCATAGCAGTCTGCGCTTCGGCGAACTCTACCGATAACTACGGGATCGCGGCTGCGGAATCGTTCCTGGGCCCGAATCCGGGAATTAACATTTACACGGCCACGGCGGGATCGCTCGCGGCGTCGTTCGCCGCCACGGCACTCGCGCAGCCTTCGCTGTCGCCGAACGGCGCCGTAAATGCGGCGACCTACGCCAACCAGCCCGCCGCCCCCGGCTCTTACATCGCGTTATTCGGCAACAACCTCGCGTCCTCGGCAAGCAATGAAAGCACGCCCTATCTTCCAATTGCTCTGAATCAGGTCACCGTCAGCTTCGATAATCCGAACCTGAGCGTGCCGGGCCATATCGTGTTCGTGAGCCCGGGACAGGTAAACGTACAGGTGCCATGGGAGTTGCAGGGGCAGTCTTCGGTCCAGATTAAAGTCAGCGTTACCGACAGCTCCGGCGTTGTTTACACCTTGCCGCTGGGAACTTATTCGCCCGCGCTGTTTGAGATTCCGTCCGGTGGACAAAGCCTCGCCGCGGCCCTCGATGAAAACAACAACATCGTGACCGCTTCGAATCCGGTGGCCGGAGGGCATGTCGTGCAGCTATTCGCCAATGGCCTGGGGCCGGTGAACAACCAGCCTGCCAGCGGCGATCCCGCGCCCACAAGTCCGTTGGCCACCACTACGAGCACCCCCGTCGTCACCATCGGCGGAACGAATGCGCTGGTCACCTTCAGCGGTATGACGCCGGGCAACGCCGGCCTCTATCAGGTGAATGCGGTAGTACCGAATACCGGCACGGGCCTGCAGACAGTCACGATTGCGATCGGCGGCGTGCTCAGTCCAGCTTCGCTTCTTCCAGTGGAGTAACGGAAACCGCGACGGCGATGGATTTGCGGCGGCGCCAGGCGAGCGCGCCAAGGGCGGTAAAGCCGAATCCGAGCGTTGCCATGGTTCCGGGCTCGGGCACAATCACGTTGTAACCGACAGCATTGAGTATGTTGATTTCCGGACCATCCGTACCAGCGGGACTGTCGGTGGTGATGTCGAAGCTCTGGCCCAGGCATCCCGCGGCATCCTGGACAAATTGGCAATTCTGAATGAAGTCGGCGTAGTCCTCACCATTGTCCAAAGTGTTATAGACCGCGCCATCCCCGCCGTTCAAGGCGCCGCCGTTGTAGGAAAAGTAAGCGCCGGGTGTGGTGCTGAGTGCGGAGGTGGTGACAAGATGTCCCGAGCTGGAATATCGGAACAAATCGACCGCCGAGGGGACACCAGTGCCGCAATCGTCGGTCAGCGACTTGCCCGTTGTGTCGATGCACGAAGCAGTACCCAGAATTTCGTCGGTCTCGTGCTCAACCGCGCTGTAGAAGTCGTAGGAGTTCGAAGGCTGGTTTCCGGTGCGGTACCACAAGGTTTGGCCGGGTGCCTGGGAGGTCAGGTTCGCCTGAGTCGTTACGGTGATGACGCCGTCGTAGCATCCTGCCCCGAGGCTAAGGCACGTGTCCCCGAAGATGTTGACGCCATGCATGCCGGAAATACCCAGAGCCGTGCCCAGTGCGCTGGTAATGTCGACATTGCTGCTGCCATATATTCCGGTATCCAGGCTGTTCAGCGCGGCCAGCGCATCCACGTCAATTGCATCTCCGTTCCCGGTGGCGGCCAGATCGCTCAGGTAGGTGCTGTAGGAGACGAAATTAAAGGCTTTCGTGCTCTCGGCAAGACCGGTTATTGCGCCGTACTGGATGTAAATGTCGGCGGTCGCATTACTGAACGTGCTGTTGTAAAGACCCGCGATGGTGCTGTTGAGGTAGGCGCAGACTGTGGGACTGACATAACCGGGGTCGCCAATTGTCGAGTCACATGTATAGGTAATACCAGTCGAAAATGCCGGGACAATCGAACCCAACGAAAACACCAGATAAATCGCACTACGCACCCAAAAACGCTTCACGTACCCCCTCCGGCGACTTTGACCCAAATTGTCCCGCCAGCTACGATGCCTGCCTTGCATTTAAGCTTCGCGGGATCCGTGAGTTACAGTCGCACGCACGTACTGGTCCCGTCAATTGCCTGTTTACCGCCCAATCGCCTTGTTTTCTTCAATGTCTCATTCCTGTCTTCGGCGAAGGCACGATCGGCCGGCAAAAACAGAGAAGTCCCGACCGCGGGGCTGAATGCGGCCATAGAGCAAGCCTGGAAGCCCAACATCCTGCGGTCGCTTCTACTCTCAAAAGAATAGCGAGTTTACTCCCCTGTAAGAGTTAATATTACGTCAAGTCAGGGTCGATCCGCTCCATTTGCTCGATCTTTTGTTCCGGAGTGTTTTTCCCGGAAGTTCTAGTACTCATCAGGCACTGCGCGAACCGGCTATTGGAGGTTCCAGCGGACGATGACGCGAATGTCGTGTTCGTGGCCCAGGGTCGAAATTCCGGCGGTGCCCAGAAAAAAGAAGCGCGCGGCATCGGGCGCCATTTCCAGCCAGCACGCGGCCAGAATGCGGAGGATGTGGCCGTGCGCGAACAAAGCCACGTCTCCGTCGAGGCTGCGGTCCGCGGCATCGAGCGCGCGAACGATTACGGCACGGGCACGGACCGCAACCTGCTCGATCGTTTCCCCGTTCGGGACGCCGTCGCGGAACAGCGACCATCCGGGCCGTTCCCGCTGGATGTCGTCGGTGGTGCGCCCTTCGTAGGCGCCATAGTTCCATTCGCTCAGATTGGGTTCGATTTGCGCGGCGGCGCCGAAGCCGGCAAGTTCACAGGTGCGCCGCGCGCGTTCGAGAGGGCTGGTCAGAACGAGCGCGAAGCGGTGTCCGGCCAGCTTGGCCCGCAGCGCCACGGCTTTCCTATCGCCTTCCGCCGTCAGCGGCAAATCGGTGCGGCCGGTATGCGCGCCCGAAAGGCTCCATGCGGTTTCGCCGTGACGGATCAGCCAGAGTTCTCCTGCCATCCTCCTATGTTGCAACGGCTGACAAACCGGCTGCCTTTGATAAGAAAACGCAGCGGCAAATCCGCACACTTCGCGATCCCGATTCTGGGGGTCACGGCGATTTCAAAACGCGGCGTCTCGGTGCGGCCCAGGACGACGAGGTCTCCGCGCGTCATATCCACGCCGGTATGGTCTCGCGTAATGCCCAGTGCGCGCGTCAGCTTTCCGGGGCCGGAAGCAAGATCTCGATCCGTTCGCGCCTTTGGCCTTCGGACCCGCATAAGATCCAGGCCTTCGACCGGCTCCATGGCGCGGATCAGCACGCATCCGGGCGTGCCGGCCCGCTCCGCCACGATGTTCATGCAATCGTGCATTCCGTAGGAAAGATAGACGTAAGCATGGCCCGGCGGACCGAAGATCACGCGGGTGCGGCCGGTGATCCCGGCCGCGGAGTGCGATGCGAGATCGTCCCCGCCGAGGTACGCTTCCGTTTCCACGATGATGCCGGCAGTCGGCCCATGAACGAGGACCTTGCCGAGCAGATCGCGCGCCACATCGACGGTTCCGCGTTCATAAAAACTTCGTGGCAGGACCGATCCCGAACAACCCCGCCGCAGGCGCTTCACGATTTCCTGCGCGCAAAAGCCATCGCGCTCCATTGCTCATTCACCGCACAGATTTTGTAATCGACCAGCCCCGCCTCGTTGGCCGCTTCACGAACCACGAATTGCGTAAGGCCATTCGCAGAGCCCTTGCGCCAGACGATCCACAGCTTGCTCCGATCCGCGATCGCCCGCATGCGGCGCAGACCGGCCTGATACACGCGCGGATCGCGTACGAACCAGAGCGTAAGGGCGCAAGCGGAATCCGGATCTTCCACCAGTTCCACATCCGCCGGAAGTTCTCCGAGCACAGCGGCATAGTCGCGGGGAGCGTCGATCACCGCCACGGTCGCTCCTTCCCTGATGCCCAGTTTCTGCGCTACGGTACGAGATCCGTAGCTCGCCATCGCACCTGGCGGAATCACGGGATCCGCGACGGGCTTCGCGCAGGCCGACTGAATGCGGGAACAGAGTTGTTTCCGGCCGACGGATGTGGTGAACATCGCGTCCGGCAACTGCTTACGGATTGCTTCCACTTTTGCGGGCTCTCCATCGACGAAGACCAACGGAATGTGCCGCGCGTATTTCGTTTGCCGAAAGGCGATCGCAGTATCGCGTCCATGGCTCGGCAGGCAACTGAGATCTATCACGAGGGCATCGGGCGGCCTCTCGCGGATCAATTTCGCCAGTTCCCCGAACCGCACGTTATCGTACTCCACCTCGAAGCCGCACGCCCGGCAAGCCTCGATCAGCGGCGGGGCTTCGGGCGCTTTCCAGTGAACGATGCGAACACGGGGCATTACATGACAGAATAATCGACGATGCGGCTGTTTACGGGGATCGCCCTTCCTACCTTCGTGCAGGACAACCTGGCGCGGGTGCTGAAAGAACTGCGTCCGCTCGCGCCGCTCAACTGGTCGCCCGTGGAAAATCTGCACATTACGAGCAAATTCATCGGCGAGTGGCCGGAGGAGCGGTTGACGGAACTCGAAGAGGCGCTGGAAAATCCAACTCTCTCCGACGGCTTTGAGGTTACGATTTCGCGCTTTGGATATTTCCCCAATCCGCATAATCCGCGCACGTTGTTCGCGGGCGTACAGGCCGGCTCCGCGCTGGCCGAACTGGCAACCCGGATCGACGAAGCCCTTCTGCCGCTGGGCGTAGCCCGTGAAAGCCGCCCTTATTCGCCGCATCTGACGCTCGCGCGCATCAAGCACGAAGACATTCGCCAACTGCGCGAACACATCGCAAAAATGACAAACTTCAATTTCGGCACATTCCAGGTTTCCGAGTTTCATCTGTACTTGAGCAAGAGAAGCTCAGAGGGCTCGGTCTATACGCCTTTGGCCACCTGGCCACTGCCGCTGGCCGCGAGCATTCAGGCGGGTTCCCAACAGTGATGGGAGCCCTCGCGGTTATCGCGGCCTATCTCATCGGCGGTATTCCTTTCGGGTTCATCATCGTCAAACTGACGACCGGCGCGGACGTGCGCGAGGCAGGATCGGGAAACATCGGCGCAACCAATGTTCTGCGCACCACCGGCCTTGTCGCCGGCGTGCTGACGCTGGTTCTGGACGCGGCCAAAGCGTGGATTGCGGTATGGCTCGCGGACCGGCTTTCGGGCGGCAGCGAGCTCTGGATGAGCTTCGCGGCGCTGGCGGCGTTGCTGGGCCACGCGTTCCCGGTCTGGATCCGCTTCCGGGGTGGGAAGGCTGTAGCGAGTTTTGTGGGAGCCTATGCCTATCTGGCCCCGGTACCGCTGCTCGCGGTGGTCCTGTTGTTTATATTCGTGGTGGCCTGGACGCGCTATCTTTCGCTTGGATCCGTCATCGCCGCCGGACTCTTTCCAGTTGCCTGCTGGATGATCCTGCATCCCGCATGGCCGGTGCTTCTGTCGGCTCTCGGCGCCGCGGTCCTGATCGTCGACCGCCACCGCGGCAACATCGCCCGCATTCGGGCGGGCGATGAACGAATCTTTTCGTTCCACCCCGCTGGCAAGAGCACCGGGATGGTCGCGCCGCAGGCGCGCCGGGGTAATGATTGACGCGGCTCGCGATCATGGGCGGCGGCAGTTGGGGTACGGCCCTGGCGTGCGTGCTGGCTTCCCGCTTCGATCGCGTGGCGCTCTGGGTCCACGAGCCGGATCTCGCCGCGCGAATCGGGCGGACCCGCGTGAACGATATCTTCCTCCCCGGCATTCCCCTGCCCCCCAACGTGCGGGCCGGGCATTCGCTCGAGACTGCGCTTTCGGGAGCCGATGTGGTTCTCAGCGTGATGCCGTCTCATGCGGTGCGCGATGTCTACACCCGCATGCTTCCCTGGCTGATGCCGTCGATGCGCATCGTGAGCGCGAGCAAGGGTCTCGAAGCCGGAACGCTCCTGCGCATCTCTCAAATCATCCGCTCTCTCACGGGTCCCGATTACCGGATCGCCGTACTTTCCGGGCCCACCTTCGCGCGGGAAGCCGCCACGGGAAGCCCGACGGCCCTCGTGATCGCGTCGGAGGACCAGGAACTCGTGCAGGAAATCCAGTCGAACTTCTCCGGCCCGACGTTTCGTGCATATGGAAGCTGCGACCCGACCGGCGTCGAAATCGGCGGTGCGCTGAAGAACGTGATCGCGATCGGGGCGGGCATCAGCGACGGTCTGGGCCTCGGGCACAATGCCCTGGCGGCT